>Ga0209777_10006077_pt1 | contig 13699 bp, 16 predicted proteins | sample FrelakmetHBP12HB_FD_187147 | JGI IMG/M metagenome (GOLD analysis project Ga0209777, IMG submission 187147) | Freshwater lake sediment microbial communities from the University of Notre Dame, USA, for methane emissions studies -HBP12 HB (SPAdes)... | ecosystem: Environmental > Aquatic >...
GAGGTCTGGGCGGCGGGAAACGAAAAGGGTACACTTACGCTCATGCTGCCGAAGAATTATTGATACCTTGACCAATGTGCGGCGTACTCGGTCACAAGGGGTCGCGGCGATCTTTTGGTTATTAAATTTTCTTATTTGATTCTGACAGTACTTCGTTCTTCTTCTTGAAATAGAATATATCGTAAAAACCGCCATTAACTATAAAATATGATAAAATTACAATCCACCCTAATCCAAATACGGGACCCAAGAAAGATTGAGCGTATCCTACGATTATTCCAATTCCCATAAAGATTGTAATCAAAAAATATATTTTTCGAAATAAACTAATTCTCATGAATTTTTGGAGGAAATTGTATTTTTTTACCTCATCGTCTGCATATGCTTTTGCAATCGCCTTGGCATTTTTTTCTGCTTCCGTATCAGCCATAATTATATTAATCAAAGCTAGTTTATAAAAGAATTTGCGTATCTTCCGAGGACTTTAGGAGCAAAGCTGGTTATTGAGGGATTCTTAAAAACCCGGTTCGTCATATCCTCTTTGCTGTGGCGGGCCAATCAGAGTGATCCGGAATCCAAGGCATATATCATTTTCGGAGGATTCGAACCTTTGGCATCCGAGCGTCAAATTTTCCATCAATCAATAAGTAGTCCTTCAAATCGAATCTAGTCATGGAAGATCCCGAACAGAAAGAACTAGAAAAGCAGCTCCCGGCTTGGGCGGTTAAATTGGCGAAAATGCTTAAAGAAAAGGAAGCTAATTTAAGGTCAAACGAATAAATACTCTTTATCAAGCACATGGGAGTGACATCATGCAAATTGTATACGCCATCCTTGCAATCGTTGTTTTAATGATATTTTCATCTGCTTTTGATTCTATTATTAGGTCAGCGATGGTAGATGCAACAAATCCTCTCGTTAAAATCGTTCTTTTGGGGTTAGACGCGTTACTTGGAATACCAACAGATATTATCTCGATTTTCATTAGAATTGCCTTCTATTTAGGAATTCTTTTGGTTAATTTTATGTAATCAATCGCATATCCCGAGCTCCGAAATCCTCTTCATCATGAAATTCTTGAAATCGTCGTCTTCCATCAGCCGGTTCATCACGTTGTTACTCTTTCCCTTCATCTCCTCGATTTTCGCTATCATTCCCTCGTCCAACGGCAGCCCGCACTTGGTACAATACTTCGAGACCGGGGCATTGTGATCCTTGCAACGAGGGCATACGCGAACATTAAGCTTCTCGAATTTCGTCTCTTCGACCTGAACCAGCCCCTGGAGCTTCAATAGGGCGTTATCCACATCACGGCCCGAAAGATGGACGTAGGTAGCCGCCATATCCGATCCTTGGACCCAGCCGAAGTGCTCCTTCATCTGCGATTCGGTGAGCTTATTCGCCAGGGCCGTGGCTCTGGAATGCCGGAAAAGGTGCGGATAAATCCGTTTCTTTATCCCTGCTTTAGCGGCATAGTCCCTCAACAGGATATAGACCGTTCCATGGCTAAGGTTTCGCTGGCCTTCATCTTTTTTCCTCCAAGTCGAATGCCAAAGCATCGCATCCGGGTTCTTTCCTGCCGGATGTAACTCTAGCCAAGAGGTTAGTGCAGGTGCCGAGCTGATTATGCGAACCCTCCGATCCCCGGTCTTTCCATTCACCCTTAGAATGGCCCCATACTGGTCAAACCCGACATTCTTGATTTTCAGCGTAAGAAGTTCGCCAATCCTGCAACCAGATTCATAAAGGCTCAGAATGAAGGCCTTATCCCTTACATTTCCAGCAGCTTCCGCGAGCTTTAGTATCTCATCCTCGGTCAGTAGCTCCTCTGGCAGTTTGTGTTTCTCATTTTTTATTTTGGGTTTGAGCCAGGATATCTTTGGGGGCATGATCTCGTCATCACCTTCCAGCCACTTATAGAACATCTTCAGGACGATTTTCAGGTCGTATTTAGTATATTCTGAGAATTCCTTGCCTTCCAACCCCCCAACCGCTACTATAAGATCGTCTTTAGTCGCATCCCTGAATGATTTTCCTAACCATTTTGCCCAATACTCCATGCAATAGACGACTTTCGCGACCCTCCCATGGCCGGAGCCCTTAGCAAGGCGCGTTTTGGAAAAAGAGATGATGTCCCGTTTATTTTTCGGGCATATTGCCCTGTCTTTGTCTATCTTTTCAAGAATAGATTCCAGTCGCCTCGGATAGTTATACAAATCTATATCCGCCATACCATCACTCCGGCCGACGGACTATATTTTACTTGATGCCAAATTTGACATCAGGGCGCGAAGGAAGGGTCAGACCTCTGAGCTGTTCAGAGCATCCGTCCCCTGCACACTTACTCCATCTTTGTTCAGCACTTTTTATCCTATTTCTCAGGTTAAATTCTCAAACGATGTGATATTGTTATTAAAAACGCTAAAAAGAGAATGTTTATAAATATCGGAAGAGCAATATGATTGTGATATAATGAAACAGAACATGACAGTCAGGAAGGCCCTGGTAATCGGGGCACTGGCAGGATCCTCCGTATTCCCCGCTTGCACGCCGCAGCAAGATAGGTTGGCTCAGGCAGATGCATCAATAGAATACTCATCCCATCCCCAGCCATCCACCAACGAAGTCTCGAAGGGCAAAGACGCGGCTTCGGAGCGTTCCACATACCAGCTGCTGGAGCAGATGGCCAATAAAGAGAAAATGAACCGGCTCAGCCTTTTTTCTCCCCCGGGTACTCTTGGAGGATACATCAAAGTCAGCGAAGAGCAATTCGCTTTCCTGAACAAACTCGCCCTTCAAGGAACCACGCCGAACATAAGGGCTGCGGCAGCGAGGGCTTTGGGGTATGCAGGGGATTTGAGGGCCGTGGGCACCCTGACGTCTGCGTTAGACGACAGGGAAATGGCGGTTCACAGGGACGCTTCCTACGCGCTTGCTCACGTAGGCAACCACGATTCCAAGGAGCTCCAAGACAGCGTGCCGGCATTGATTAAGCACATGAAGTCGTCTCCGCCGGGCATGTGCCGTGTCTGCTATACCCTCGGCAAGATCGATTCGGCTTTCGAGCCTTTGGTCTCCATACTCGGAGATAAGGGTGCCGGTGAAATCCCGAGAATCTACGCTGCTGAAATACTTGGCGAAAAAGGCAGCGATGCTGTCGTTCCGCTGATGCGTGTTCTGGATGATCCGAATGATCCTGTGCGGTATATGGCTATCGAGAGCCTTTGCCGGATTAATGATCCAAGGGTCGTGCCAGCGTTCAAGAAATTGATCGCAAAATTGAAAAAAATGAAGGCGGATAACAGCACATCCGAAAGCGAGCGGGCGCGTGCAGATGCCGATATCAATCGTATGAAGGATTTCATCAATGAGAAACGATGAAGAGCGGAGTTGGGGCCATGGCGTTATCTCAGGAAGATGTGAAAGATATCCTTGGGAGGCTTATCTCGATAGTATTGCTATTATCGGAGCTGCTTCTCCTTCTTTACGCTCTTTTCTACGCGCAATCGAACGGTGCGGTGAATCTCTGCCTTCTTCCAATCGCATTACTGCTCGTGCCAGTTGTGATCTTCTTGGTGAGGTGGATCAGGAAAAAAACACGAAAACCTCCAAAAAGGGAATCAGCTGAGGGTAAGCCTGCCGACACGTCCCCTGCATCCTAATTCTGGGTCCGCCATTCAGTGACTGACAGCCCAGCCAGAATGAAAAATACGATGCGCTTCATGTTTGTAGATAATCCTAGTTTTAAATTTGTGCACTCAGGAGTCTAAAAAATTGAAAAATGGCAAGAGTATTCTCCTGCGGGTAGAGCCGGGCCTTCTTCATGTCGTTCTCGACCTCCACGTAATCCCCCATGAAGCGGAGGATCCGGACCTTTATGCCGGTCTCGCCTCCTTCGTGAAGAGGTACGCGCTCTTCCCTTCCCAGCTTTTCGGTTCGTCCATGGGATCGCCTCAGTTAGACGGACGCGGTCGATATAAATCAAATATCAGGAATTCTTTCAAAACGTATAAAAATTTTCCCTGCAATATTCTGATTAATTGTGCTGGATGTTGCATGATTGGCAAGTGCGTTTTACCTAGGGATAAGCGTGCGTCCCCTGCAGATTTATCTTATCAGGGGTATTGCCGACGTAAGACCTCGGACCTAGTCTCGAATCCTGTGAGCCGTTGATACGGTTCACAACTGACACTCTTGGATTCGTTCCTGCCTCTGTGTAGTGGTTACTCAAAATAGATATTTTTATAAACCAGTCCCCACTACAAATAAGCATGGTCTTCATAAGGGAAAGGAAAAAAGGAGTCACGACGTATTACGAGGCAGTCGAGACTTTCCGTGAAAACGGAAAGGTCAGCCAGAAGACCATCCAATACCTTGGAAACAGGAAAAAGATGCTTGACTATTGCAAACGACACGGAATTAAACCGCCACACGAAACGGCATTACTAGACGAGCATACGGCAACGGTGCTGGAGAAGAAACTAGCGCGGTTGAACAAGTTGAGGCCTCTTTCCCGGATCACTTTGGAAAGCCTGAGGAAAAAGTTTGAAGTCGAAATGACGTACAACTCCAACGCCATAGAAGGCAATCGCCTATCGCTGAAGGAGACATTCTTGGTGCTGGAAAAAGGCATGACGATCGGAGGCAAATCAGTCAAGGAGCACCTCGAGGCGGTAAACCATAAGGAAGCCATACTGCTTCTTGAGAAACTGGCGAACAGGAAAACCAGGATAACAGAGGCGGACATACTCAAGCTCCATTCCATAATCATGAGCAAGATCGATCCCCAGAATGCAGGATTCTATCGGCAAGTGCAGGTTTACATTACCCAGTCGAAGCATCGCCCTCAGTCATTCAAAGAAGTCCCGAATTTAATGAGAAGGGTATTGGAAGAGCTGAATTCGAAGGATACTGGTAGAAAAGCGGTCGAATCGGCCACACGGCTGCATCACCTGTTTGTCTGGATACATCCCTTCGTAGATGGGAATGGCCGCTTGGCCAGGCTGCTCACAAACCTGCGTCTGATGCGGGCTACTTTCCCTCCGATAGTATTGCAAAAGAAGATAAGGATGACATACTACCGCGCTCTAGAAGCCGGAGATGACGGGGATTTGAAATCTCTAGGAGGGATAATCGCGCGGGATGTGGAACGCGCCTTGGATTTGTATCTTGAAGCTGCGGGCTAAGACCTCAGAGCTGCTCAGGACCTTCGTCCCCTGCACTCATTCAAGCTAGTTAAAAACCATAGAAAGAATAGTTGGCGATTGTTTCGGTTTGTACCGATAATGCGACTTTTGGAAAACCATTGAGATAACAGTTTAAGACCATAACAAAAAGTTATATGCAGGGGAAGCAAGGCGAGACCACTTATCAGAGCAGACGACTTCAGAAAATGCCTTTGTACTCGCGGTGATGATATCATTAGACTTTTATAGTCTCTGCATTTTATATGTAAGATGAAAGGAAGGTGATTTGATGAAAGGAAAAGTAAAGATGTTTAACGCTGCACGGAGTTTTGGGTTTATCACGGGCGACGACGGCAAGGACGTGTACGTGCACACCTCGGCGATTGAAGGCGGTGCAGTGCTCGCGCCCGGCGATGCTGTAGAGTACGAGGTTGAATCAAGCGAACGCGGGCTGCGTGCCAAGAACGTGAAAAAACTCTAAGGGCGTTCGCGAAATCATAGAATGTCGCTTCTAACATTCATTCCTCTGGCCTTGCGCAAAAAAAGCTAGTAAAATGAGGGATACAGTGGATTCAGTACTGGACAGTAGGTTCAAATCTCGTCCCTGCATTCCTCTTTCTGCTTCCGTTTCCCCTTCAGTTATTAACCCGTCCAGTCAATAACATCCCATGCGCAGCACCCGTACTAAAATCCGTACTTATCATACCCCGCCCCGTGACAGGTGGTCTTCACTCAGAAAGCTCATTCACGAGGCGGATATCATAGTGGAGATCGTGGACTGCCGCGACGTGGAGGGAACGAGGCTGCGTTTTGCTGAGAAATGGGCGGGCAAAGAGCGCCTGCTCATCGTGGCGAACAAGGCCGACCTCCTCCCGGAGGGAGCTAAGGTGAAAACCACCGATCGCGTATTCACCATAAGCGCGAAAACAGCCACCCCGCAGGAGAAGAAGGCGCTGCTCGAGGCAATACTGTCCAGAACAAAGAAACGCCCCGCCCGGGCGCTCCTTCTCGGATACCCTAACATCGGTAAGAGCATGCTGATAAACTCGCTTTCCGGAAGGCACGCTGCGAAGGTTTCCCCGATAGCTGGCACCACCAGGGACGTCCAATGGGTCCGAATGAATGACGAGCTCACAATAGTGGATTACCGCGGCGTGTTCCCTGAGAAGGAGAAAAGGCACAGCCTCGTGATAAAAGGCGCGGTGAACGTGCACGGCGACGAGGAGGAGCACGCCTACGTCATCGCAGCCAAAATCCTCGCAAGCCCGGTGCTCAGGAAATGGATGGAAGAGGAATACGATTTCAAGATAGGCGATGACACTAAGCCCGATGAGCTGCTCGCGCTCATGGCCGAGCGGCGCAAGTGGTACCTGAAAGGCGGGGAATTGAACATCGCGGAAGCCGCGAGGAGCCTGGTCCGCGCCATCAAGGAGGCGCCCGAGATATAGTTCGTCGTGTGGCCTGGCGGTTGCGGAAATAATTAATATCCTTCCGGTCCCAATCCCTCAGGAGGCGCAGTTTATGGGAAACAAGATAATCATTCTTGCCGCGTTATTCATGGCACTGCTCCTGTTCGGATGCACGGGCACAAGTAGTCAGTCGCAGATGGCTGCGCAGCAGCCGGTCAGCATCCCACAGAACGTAAGCAGTCAGGCTGGTGTTCAAATGGCGAAAAATCCAACCGTAGTGTTCGAAACGACAAAAGGGACTTTCAAGGCTGAGATATTCCAGAAGGAGGCTCCGGTGACCGCAAAGAACTTCCTGGGCCTTGTGGATTCGGGCTTCTACGACAACCTGACATTCCACCGCTATGAGCCGAACTTCGTCATCCAGGGCGGAGACCCGAAAGGGGACGGAACCGGCGGCTCAAGCAAGACGATTCCACTGGAGATCGTTCCCGGCCTGACGCATGACATGGGCGCGCTGGGAATGGCGCGCTCGAGCGATCCGAACAGCGCATCGTCCCAGTTTTACGTGGTTATCGGAGAGGCGCACTTCCTCGACGGCCAGTACGCCGTGTTTGGAAAGGTCACGGACGGCATGGATGTCGTGAACCAGTTGAGGAAAGGGGACCGGATGACCAAGGTCTACGTGCAGTGAGAATCAGCCTTTCTTCTCTTCCTTTATAGCTTTCTTCAGTGCGTCCAGCGGAAGCAGCGCGCACCGTATGCGCGTGGGATTCCTGCTCAGGTCGAGTTTTATCAGGCCGAGGACGTCCTCCTTGCCTAGCTTTTTGGCCTCATCGAGCGTCTTGCCTTTCAGATGCTCTGTGAAAAGCGAGGCGCTCGCCTGCGAAATCGCGCATCCTTTTCCGTCGTGCATGGCTTCGGTTATCCTGCCGTCCTTCACCTTCAGGTAGATGACAACCCTGTCGCCGCACGTGGAGTTGTACATCTCGGCCTTGTAGTCCGCAGCCTCGATGGTGCCGTAGTTGAGGGGGTTCTTGTACAATTCGATTATGAATTCCTGGTAGAGCTCCTGGTCGGACATCACTCAAGCCCCGAAAATCGCCTTCACTTTCTCGAGCGCGGTTATCAGCGCGTCGATTTCCTCCTTCTTCGTGTATACGTGGAAGCTCGCCCTGCTGCTCGCGGGTATGTTCAGCCGCAGATGCAACGGCATGGCGCAGTGGTGGCCCGAGCGTATCGCTATCCCCGAATCGTCCAGTATCGCGGCGATGTCGTGCGGATGGACCTTCTCCAGCTCGAACGCGACCAGCCCGCCCCTCTGGTGGGCGTGCTTGGGCCCGATTATCCTGACGCCCTTCAGCTCGCCGAGCCGTTTCAGCGCGTAGGCGGTGATCTCCTCCTTGTGCCTCTTCACGTTGTCCATGCCAAGCTTGTTCAGGTAGTCTATCGCCACGCCCATTCCGACCGTATCCGCGACGATCGGCGTGCCGGCCTCGAATTTGAAGGGGAGGTCGTTCCAGGTGGATTCCTCCACCGTGACCTTCCGTATCATTTCGCTACCGTAGAGGAACGGGTCCATGGACTCGAGGATTTCCTCCCTGCCGTAAAGCGCTCCGGTGCCGAAAGGCGCCAGCATCTTGTGGCCCGAGAATGCGAGGAAATCGCATCCCATGTCGCGGACATCTGTCTTCATGGATGGGACCGATTGCGCCCCGTCAACAAAGCTCACAGCGCCCGCATCGCGGGCTAGCTTGCAGATTTTTTTGGCATCGGTTATCGTGCCGAGCACATTGGAGCATGCGCTCACCGCGACGAATTTCGCCCCATTTATCTTGTCGAGCTCGTCCTCCTTCAGTTTCCCTTCCTCGTCTATGTCTATGACATCGAACCTGGCCTTCTTCATCTTCGCGAGCTGCTGCCATGGGACGAAGTTGCTGTGGTGCTCCAATATCGTGGTGACTATCCGGTCGCCCTCCTTTATGTTCTTCATGCCCCATCCGTACATGACCATGTTCGCGGCTTCCGTGGTGTTCTTCGTGAACAGTATCTCCTTCTCGCTCTTCGCGTTGATGAAATCCTTTGTCTTGAAGCGCACTTCCTCGTACTGCCTCGTCGCCTCCTCGCCCAGCTTGTGCAGGCCGCGCGCCACGTTCGCATTGGATCTCATGTAGAAGTGGTGGATCGCGTCTATGACCTGCTTCGGCTTCTGGGACGTGGCCGCCGAATCCAGGTAGACCAGGTGCTTGCCATTAACCTTCTCCCTGAGCAGGGGGAAATCCTCCCTCACCTTGTCAACGTCATACATCCTTTTCACCCTCGCCTTTGGTGAAGGCGGAATACCCCTTCTCATCCAGCTGCTTCAGCAGCCCCGGGCCGTCGGTCTTCACTATCTTCCCCCTCACCATGACATGGACGAAATCCGGCTTCACATATTTGAGGAGCCTTGGGTAATGGGTTATTATCAGGAAAGAGCGCTCGCCGTCTTGCATCTTCCTTATCGCGTCGGCGACCAGTTTTATGCCATCGACATCCAGCCCCGAATCTATCTCGTCAAGTATCACGAGCCTGGGCTTCAGCTCCATCATCTGGACTATCTCCATCCTCTTCTTCTCCCCGCCCGAGAACCCGACGTTCAATTCCCGCTGCATGAACTCCTTCGCGAGCCCGGCCTTCTTCACGGCGCCCTCAAGCTCTTTCATGTCCGCCATCATCCGCTCGAGCGTCTGTTTCTCCGCCCCACCAGACACCGCGCCCTTCGCCTTCCTGACCATGCTGCTGACCTTGACGCCCTCTATCTCCTGGGGGTGCTGGAACCCGAGGAACATGCCCGCCTTCGCGCGCTCGTCGACAGGGCTTTTGGATATATCCTTCCCGTCCATCCTCACGCTCCCGCTGACCTTGAACTCGGGGTAGCCCATAAGCGCGAGGGCCAGGGTGGACTTTCCGGCTCCGTTCGGGCCCATTATCGCATGGACCTCGCCCTCCTTAACCGTAAGGCTCACTCCATCAACGACCTTCTTCGCGCCGGCGCTCACAGTGAGGCCCTTAACTTCAAGCATGGTTAGGTTTCTGAGTGGATGTGTTTTAAATCTTGCCGAGGTGTAAATCCTAACAGGTGCTTCTGATTGGTTGATATAGACACTTCGAAATACGATTTCCATACTCCCGAGCACTACGCCTACCGCTCTAAGAAGGGCCTTGGCGAGGGCGTGATAAGGGACATATCCCGCATGAAGGGCGAGCCTGCCTGGATGCTGGAGCAGAGGCTGAAGGCGTATTCGCACTTCATGGAGCGCCCGATGCCCAAATGGGGGCCTGACCTGTCGCACCTGAACTTTGATGACCTTTATTACTACGTCCGCCCGGCGGAGAAGAAGGAGCAGTCCTGGGACAAGGTGCCGCAGGACATAAAGAAGACGTTCGACAAGCTCGGGATACCGGAAGCCGAACGGAAATTCCTCGCAGGCTCCTCGGCGCAGTTCGAGAGCGAGATGGTCTACCATCATCTCAAGAAGCAATGGGAGGAGAAGGGCATCATCTTCACTGACATGGACACCGGGCTCAAGGAGCACCCGGATATTGTGAGGAAATACTTCGGGACCGTTGTGCCTGCTGACGACAATAAGTTCGCCTCGCTCAACACGTCTGTATGGTCCGGAGGCTCGTTCGTCTACATTCCGAAGGACACGAAATGCGACATACCCCTGCAGGCGTATTTCCGCATCAACACCGAGAAGCTCGGGCAGTTCGAGCGAACAATGATTATATGCGAGGAGGGCGCGAGCGTGTCGTATATCGAGGGCTGTTCCGCGCCAGTTTATACCACAGCATCGCTCCATGCAGCAGTAGTCGAAATCATCGCGAAAAAGAACTCGAAGGTGCGCTACACCACCATCCAGAACTGGTCCAACAATGTCTATAACCTCGTTACCAAGCGGGCGGTGGCGCACGAGAACGCGGTGGTGGAATGGCTTGACGGGAATTTGGGCAGCGCGGTGACGCAGAAATACCCGAGCGTCATCCTCAAGGGCGAGGGCGCGAGGGCCGAAGTGATGTCCGTGGCGTACGCCGGCAGGGGCCAGCACCAGGACACGGGCGCGAAAGCCATCCATCTCGCTCCGAACACGAGCTCGAAAATCATCCAGAAAAGCGTGTGCAAGGACGGCGGCCGCTCCAGCTTCAGGGGCATGGTGAGCGTGGCGGAGGGCGCGGAGAACTCCAAGAGCTTCGTGCAGTGCAACGCCTATCTTCTGGATGAGTTGTCCCGCTCCGACACCTACCCCACAATCAAGAGCAGCGAGAGGCGCGCGACCGTGAGCCACGAGGCGAGGGTGGGGAAAATCGGCACCGACAAGCTATTCTACCTCATGTCCAGGGGAATCAGCGAGAAGGACGCGCTCGCGATGATCGTCCTGGGTTTCATGGAATCATTCACAAAGGAGCTTCCGATGGAATACGCTGTTGAGCTGAACCGGCTCGTACAACTCCAGCTTGAGGGTGCCGTAGGATGATGGCTAACCTTGAGCTGCCCCTGTTGAAAGGCGCGGTTGAGAAAGAGAAAGGAGTTTTCGTCATTTCCAAAGGTGCGAAGGCGGAGATCAGAGCCCTGCTTTCCGGCGGGGAAGCGAAGCTCAGGCTCATTCTGGAAGAGAACGCATCGCTCTCATTGCGGTCCGAATCCAGCGGAGCTTCTTCCCTCACGATAGATTGCGCGCTCGCTGGCGCTCACGCTTCGGTCGACATCACGAACGTCTGCAGGGCGGAGAAGAAAAACTCCCAGAAGTCGGTCACCAACGTGCTGCACTCCGCGCCCCACACGCGCTCCATAGTGAGTTCTAGGGGCGTTGCATGGGATTCTGCCGCGGTCGAGCTGTCCGGGCTCGCCAAAATAGAGAGATCCGCGCCCGGCTCGGTCTCGCGCGTGGAATGCAAGGCGCTTGTCATGGGGGATGGCGCCAAAGCCAGGGCAGACCCCCTGCTGGAGATACTGAATAACGATGTAGACTGTTCTCATGCCGCGAGCGTAAGCGAGATAGAGAAGGGCAAGGTGTTCTATCTTCAGACGCGCGGCATGAGCGAAGAGGAAGCGAAGAAGATGATCGTGGACGGTTTCCTGGGAACGGAAAGCGGGGACTGACTTTTCGTCATTTGGCGAACACAGGACTGCCATATTTATAAAAACTACGGAGAAACTTCTGCTCAAATTCCATGTGAGATAACGCAACCTTGAGGCGAGAGACTATGAAGAAAGAGGACGAGTTCGGATTCGAGAGGGTGTTCGAGGTCTACGACCAGAAGACCGGCATGCAGGGTGTCTGCGTGGTCCACAACACAGCGCGCGGCCCGGGCAAGGGCGGAATCAGGATGGAGCCGGACGTGACAACGGAAGAGGTCATGGGGCTCGCACGCGCCATGACGTGGAAGAACGCGATGGCCGACCTCCCTTTCGGAGGAGCGAAATCCGGAATCCGCGCCGACGCGAAGAACCTCACCACCGAGAAGAAAGAGCAGCTCGTCCGGGCGTTCGCGAGGAAAGTCGGCGACATAATCCCGAGGCACTACATCGGCGGGCCCGACATGAACATGACGGAAAGGGAGATGGCCTACATAGCCGACGAGCTGCAGACCCCGATGGCGGTGACAGGCAAGCCCTCCAGCATGGGCGGCCTTCCGCACGAGCTGGGCTCAACGGGCTACGGAGTCGCGCTTTCGACCAAAGTGGCTGTCGAGTTCAAGGGCGAGAGCCTGAACGGAAAGACGGTCGCGCTGGAAGGCTACGGGAACGTGGGCACGTTCGCCCACAAGTTCTTCGAGGAATGGGGCGCGAAAATCGTGGCGGTATCCGACTCCAAAGGCACGATATACGACAAGGCGGGCCTGAAGTACGAGGACCTGATGAAGGTGAAGGCCGAGAAGAAGACCGTCACCGCCTACAACCATGGCGAGAAGAAGGACGCGAAGGCGCTATTCGAGCTGGATGTGGACATACTCATGCCGGGCGCGAGGCCGAACGTCATCACGAACGAGAACGTCTCAAGGGTGAAGGCGAAGTACATCGCGCAGGGCGCGAACCTGCCGATTCCGCACGACGTGGAAAAGGTGCTCATGAAGAAGGGCGTGGTGATACTCCCGGACTTCGTGGCGAACGCCGGCGGAGTGATCTCCAGCTACTGCGAGACGCAGGGCTGGGACGAGAGGACCATGTTCGATGTCGTGAAGCACAAGATATCTCAGAACACGAAAATCATGCTTGAGCGCGCGCAGAAGGACAACGATACGCGGGCGGCTGCGATGGCGATCGCCAAGGAGCGCGTGCGCGAAGCGATGGTCATGCGCGGCTGGCTGCAGAAGTGAAATCCAGAAACACACATATTTATATTTTTTCTCATTTCTAATACCCAAAGGTGAAATTCCATGACTACGAGAAATAAGAATCGGCTAGGACACGGCAGGGAAGGTACGAGGGCGGCGGAAGAGAAGCCCGCGCGCAGGGTGAAGGCACAGGATGGCAAGGAGCTTGTCCTCAAGGGAGGCAAAGGCCCGGCCGAGAAGCCGTCCAAGGGCAAAGGGGCACTGAAGGGCGGGATTGCGCCGCCGGAAGAAATCACTGAGATGGAACTTGGTGACCTATTGACTGAAAACAGGAATATGGTCATGGCGCTCCGCGAGATTGACGCGCTCGAGGTCGGAACCGGCACTGCCGCGCAGGAAGCCGCCGTCATCCCGAGCTGCAACCGGAGGCGGCCCGCCCCGGGGTGCGATGATTATAGCCATGGAGGCAGGAAAGCCGTCGAAGGCAGGCGCTCGGTCGACCTGAGCCAAGGCAGTGACGATGGCAGGCATGATGAGGACGATTGAGAAACGGATCCTCACGCCGCGAGCGCCCTCACTTTCTCCTTCAGGATCTCCGCGCTTCCGGGGCGTTTCTCTATGGCCGCGTCGAAGCGGTGCCTGCCGGTTCCGCGGTCTTCTTCTGAAATATTCTCCCCGTAGAGTATCGCCCTTGTCCCAGGATCGAACTCCTTCACCGCATCCAGCAGCTTCAGGTGGGCCTGCGGGTCCTTTTGGTCAAAGCCTTTGGTGATTACGACAAGGCTCGGACGC
>Ga0209777_10006078_pt1 | contig 13699 bp, 10 predicted proteins | sample FrelakmetHBP12HB_FD_187147 | JGI IMG/M metagenome (GOLD analysis project Ga0209777, IMG submission 187147) | Freshwater lake sediment microbial communities from the University of Notre Dame, USA, for methane emissions studies -HBP12 HB (SPAdes)... | ecosystem: Environmental > Aquatic >...
AACTTGTTTCAGCATCCAGGCTACGAAGGGGTGGACCCTGAAACGAGTTCAGGGTGACGTGTTGCCCTACGTAGTACTTACCAAGAGTGAGCACTTACAGCGGCGTTGATAACGGGTCAGTCTGAACTCAACGATTTTCAAGTAAGTCCACTATGTGCCGAAGAGTCCGCAGATATTTCGCGAGTCCCGCAGCCACAGCCACAGTCCTCCTAAAGGTCTGATGCACTCACTTTGTAGAAGGTGTAGTGCATGAGGTGCAGGGCTATCCCAGCTTACCTGTTCTCCGCCTTCTTCGCGAATGGGCCAGGGTAATTACTATTTTTGCAAATTGTCAAAAAGGGAATAAATACCTTGACACGGCGATTCCATCCGGCTACAATGGGTGTGTGGAACTGATCTTTCAAGATAAGAAACTCGACAGGCTAGAGACCGACCCTCGTTTCGACGGCGGGCATCCGCCCGAGGTGGTTAAAGCATTCCGCAGGCGAATGCAGCAGATCAGGGCTGCGGTTGATGAAAGGGACTTCTGCAACCAAAGGTCTTTGCGATTTGAGAAACTAGCGGGTGCTCGCCGGCATCAGCATTCAATGCGCCTGAACGATCAATGGCGTCTTATCCTGGAGTTTCACGGGAGCAGTCCCAACAAAAGTGTTGCCATTATCTGTATTGAGGATTATCACAAAGGGAGATGAACACGATGACAGAAAGGAGAGTGGCTGAGGTTTTTCCTCCGAGCGAGTTCATCAAGGAGGAACTGGACGCACGCAATTGGACCCAAACCGAACTGGCTGAGATCATCGGGCGTTCCTGTAAGGACGTTAGCGATCTGATTTCGGGCAAGAGAGCAATCTCTCCAGAGATTGCAAGGCTATTGGGCAACGCCTTTGGTACGAGTCCGCAGTACTGGATGAACCTGGAGATTATCTACCATCTTCATCGCCTGGAGACCGCTGATGATACGGTGTCTAGGCGCGCGCGGCTATATACGTGGGCACCGATAAGGGAAATGGTGAAGCGGAATTGGCTCGCTATGTCGGACAACATAGACGAACTTGAGCAGAGGGCAAAGTGTTTCTTTGAGACCTCCTGCCTTGATGCGCCGGTCGCATTTCCCCATGCGGCGCGGCGGAGAACACAGCAGATGACGCCTGCCCATGTTGCCTGGCTGTATCGCGCGAAACAACTGGCGCATGCCGTACATGTGAAGCCATACTCTAGTCGATCGTTCGCGAGTGCGATGGGCGAGTTGAAGCGTCTCCTTCCTAACGCGCAGGATGTAAGGCATGTACCCAAGGTGCTCGCGGAGGCAGGAATCCGGTTCCTAGTGATCGAGGGGTTGCCACGAACGGGCATAGACGGAGTGGCATTCTGGCTTGACGCGAATTCCCCGGTGATAGTGCTGGCGCTACGATACGACAGAGTGGACTGGTTCTGGTTCACGCTCTTTCACGAAATGGGGCACGTGTCCCGCCAGGACGGGTTGCAGAGCGAGATAGTCATAGACACCGACCTCGTCGGAGAAGGCATGTTACCCGAAGAACAAAAATCCGATAGCGAAAAGGAAGCAGATAGGTTTGCGGCGGAATCCCTGATCAAACAGTCGGAACTCGACAGTTTCATTGCGCGCGTCGGCCCACTGTACTCAAGACCTAGGATTGCCGCGTTTGCGGCCAAGATCGGTGTTCACCCCGGCATCGTCGTTGGTCAGCTTCATCATCGTAAGGTGGTTCCTTATCGTGCACATAGACAAGTGCTGGAACAGGTGAGAAGAACCGTGACCCAATCAGCGCTCACGGACGGATGGGGACATGTGCCACCAGCACTCAGCTAAGGAGGTGATAGGATGTTATCTTATGCCAAGCAACTGCAGCGGATCGCAGATGATTATAGGAAAACGGGTCAGAAATGGCCCGCTACCGCCCACGACATAGCTGGTTGGGCTATCCAGGAACGTCGGTGGCAACCAAGCCGATCTGACATGATCAGTCAGTGCGCAGATCAGATAGCCAGGGCGATGCGCGAGGAATACATCATCGATCCCCAGGGACGTAAAGTTCGTGCGAAGCACGTGGCAACAGAGCAGCGTGATGGCGGCCAAGTCGCCCTATGGGACGATATTCGCACTGCGGACCGGCAACACATGACGCTCGCGTTCCAGCAGCGTCGTCAGCAGATCGTTGGAGATTGTCGGCAACTCAAGACTGACGTGGACAGTTACAACGAGAACGGGAACAATGGCATTCCCATACAGATTGTTCTTGACTTCACTGAAGACGTAGCAGAATTGGAAGCACTCGAAGAACGGGAAGTCGCGCCAACACTCCTAGTCATGGTCTAGCCCACCTACCATACGCAACCTCCTGTGCAATTTCCTTGCGCTGTTCAGGGGTAAGCATAGCTGCACGAGCTTTGCCGCCCACTTAACCACCAAGACGGGCTAACACGGCGGCGGCACGTAATATCCTTCGGGTCTCCCTTTTCGTCCCGAAGCTTGTAGCTCCGAAGTGACAACCCCGGGGCGCCTGCCCGCCGCGCATCCCTGCGGCTTATATTCGCCGCCTCCTACCTCACATCCTGCGCCACAACTACCCTTATCGCGCTCGGGGGCGATGTTCCTTCCAGGCTGACCACCCCGGTCACAACTACCCGGTCACCGTAGTGCAGAGTGGCGGTATTGAAGTTGCCCTCGATGACTATCTTGGTCGCGACCTCCACGCCGCCCACACAGTAGCCGTCGGCGACCGTGAACCACTTGCCGTCGCCGGATATCTGCCGCACCGCCCCCGCGACCCTCACCTGCTGGCCGACCATATAGGCGTCAGTCTGCACGGACCTGGTGATCACAAAGAACGGCGCGACTCCGGTTCCGGTCTCGTTATACGCAGCCGCGTCGAGGTCGATGTAACGCTCACCCGTGCTGGAGATCGTCTTAACCTTGCCTGTCACTGTCACCCGCGTGCCCGCGGTCACGGCATCCTGGCCGGTGGCGCCATCCTGTACCCGAATCCCCGATGTTCTGCCAGGCTCCTCGACATAGAAGTAAGTCGTCGTCCGCGCGTTCGACGTATTGCGGGGCGCGCAGGTGACCGGCTTCGCGGTCAGCGTCACCGTCGAGTTCTCCGGCAGCGTTCTTACGTCCACGGCGGTCGGCCCGACGGGGTTTGCCAGCATCGCGATCTCGTCCGCCGCAAGCGCTGTGTCGAATACCTGTACCGAGGCTATTGAGCCACTGAAGTATGACGTCGGCGCGCTGCCCGTGTATGCGCAGCCGAGGTAGAAATAGTCGGTCGTGAACATCGAGAGGGTCTTTGCTTCGGATGCGTTCAGCGCGCCGTCCACATAGACTTTCTCAATCGAGCCATCGAACGTCACCGCGATATGGTGCCACTTCGCGGCAATGGGAAGCCCGCCATCAAAGCCCATATCCAGCGTGCTGCCGTGGGAAGCAGCCCCGCTGCTTGCCGAACTGCCGTAATTGAACTGGGCATTGGTGCCGGACGCGCCGCCCGTGTGCGCCCAAGTGAGCATGCACTCATTGGTTGCGATTGTCGGGTTATAGGCCCATATCGAGACGGTATACTTACCGTTTGTGGTGATTGTGCTTGGGCTCTGGAAAGTGCTCTTCATGCGGTTCGACCCGCTGAATGTCACGCATCTTCGCCCGGCGAGGAATTGCACCTGCGGGTTGGTGGTGTCGTTGCCGAAACTGCCCCCGAGCACGCCCGAGTTGGGCCAACTGGTGACGGCCCCCAACGGCAGCTTGGAAGCATCCATATCGACCAGCGCCCCGGTGGGTATTTGCGCGTTCGCGATCGTCTGGGTGTACTCCGTCTGCACGTTATCGAAGAACAGCCCCTGGAACTGCCCCGCAGCCAGTGTCGCGGCCGGTGGCTGCGGCAGCGTGACCTCGATCCGATGGGGCGTGTCCGCGGACAGGTTCGAGACGTCCATGTAGTAGCCCTGGAACATGCCGTAGCCGTCAGTCCCAGGCGGAACCGCATCCCCATAGGTGCCGTTGTAGCCCTTATTGACTGTCACGGTTGCCCCATCGATCTTGGCGGTCACCGTCATGGACGGATATGCATCAGCAATGTGGATGAACATTAGCAGCCGGTAAGGTGCGGTCCATGGGACGGTGAGATCCTCGGGTGTGTAATATGCTACCGGGAAAGTGGCCAGCCTGTTGTTGAGCTGGGTAAATATCCGCTGGGGAATGATGAAGCTGCCCCTGTAAGTCGTGGCGTTGAACTTCGCATCATACGTCCCGACCTGCTGGTCTATGCCGAATTTGACCCCATCGAACTTCACCTTGCCGATGATCGTGTCCCCATTGCGCGTGAAGTTGACTGCTCGGCCGTTGACGGTCACGGAATTTACAACCGTCCCCGTCGGTACCGCCGCGATGAAGTCTTCCATGGCGCCGATCTCGCCGCCGGCGTTAGTGATCCGAAGCGCCGTGCCTTGCATCGCCGCGTTGCCCTGCAGAGTGAACAGCGTTGGTGAAGTGATGGACGATGCTGGCAGGACCTCCAGGACCATCGCCGTCGTGCCCGGCACGGGGATACTCACCGTGTCGCCGTAGTTCCACAGGCCGGTCCCCGCCTTGCCGATCAGCCTGCCCGCGCGCGGCTCCAATTCCTGTATGATGAACTTCGTGCCGGTATTGAGCCCAATCGAGCTGTCCAGCTTGAAATCGCCGGATATCTTCCGATAGTTCGGGTTGTACAGGAAAATATAGCCATGATCGCCGATAAACGCCGCCGACCCGTCGACCTTGCCGATCTGTATCTGGCTGATTATCGGCCTGGCGTTGCGCATGTAGTCCATGTGATCCTCGGCCCAGTCCATCCAGTAGTTGAACCAGTCTTTATCGGCCTGGCTAATCGTGTTGTACTCATTCTGATCGAGGACGGGAATGTAATTGACCACCAGGTTGAACGGCGCTGTGCCCACGGTAGAGAGCAGGTTATACTTCCAGCCCATGTAGTCCCAGTCGTGCGGGTGGAGTTCGGTGCTTCCATCAGGTAATATCGTGCGAGAACTAGCGTGAGTTATGAAACCTGGAGCAATCTCTATGGGTGCGAACTGGTCCACGACGTGCCAGAACCACTTGTAGCGATGCCTGGCCGCATAGCATCTGTCTATGTGCAGGTCGGACATGGCCCTCCAACTGCCCGCGCCCTCGTCGTCGTTGAGCGGGTGGGGGTATGTCCCCGCCAGCCAGAACCACGGGCCGAACCAGCAAATCTCTTGCCGCATATCGAAGATGGCGTCGGGAAGCTGCTGTCTCGTTGCGTCGAGTATTCTGCGGCAGCCGAAGAACTGGGCATATTGGCTGGTAATATCGGAGCCGCTCAGGTGCATCCACCAGTAGTCGAAACAGTAACCGCCCGCTTGCGTATGGTTGGCAAAACCGACAAGCTGGTTTGTAAACCAGTCCTGAAAGCTTCGGACTCCGGTATCGCACACACCGCTGGAGTTGACCCATTCCGGGTTCTGTGTGAATGGCAGCGAAGGGTAGACATAGGCGGACAGCTTGACGTTCTTCGACGCCGCATAGTCGAGTATATCCTGGATCGATATCGGAATGGGGCCGGTGATTGGATCCCACAGGCCTTTTCTGATCTGCTGGCCCATGCTAAACCACAGGCAGTATTCGGCCTGCCACCCATCCGCATTTTCGGCAGGGGAATTGGTGGATACAGCGCTGTTCGTGGAGATGTAAAGCACGTTATCACAGCCGAACTCTTTTGCTCGATCTATTGCGCATTTATAGGCAACTCGCCCTTGGGGTGTCGCCGCGTCGTTGTCTATATGCACGGCTTCATTCCAGAGAATGTGGATGCGATTGCACTTATTTGTGTTGCACGTCAGGAAAGCCTTCATACACTGCCGCACGGCGTCCACTTCCGACCAGTCGAAGCCATTCTTGGCGGGGTCGGTCGCCAGGTACACATATTGCGACACCATGTTGGCCGGGAACCGCGTGCCCGACAGCGCATAGGGGCCGATGCAGCAGCAGTCGGTGGGGAACGCGCCATAGGTGGATTTCCAGGTCATATCGGGTGTGTAGGACATCGTGATAGTCTGCCCGCTCCTCGTCCATGTGACATACGGGTTCTGGACCAGCGCGAACATCCCGTAGCCGTTTTCGGCCGAGCCGTTCGAGAACCGCACGAAAGTCGTGCCGGTGAACTCCGCCTGCGGGTCCTGGCCCTGAATCACGCTGTAGATCGCGTTCGTGACATTGCCCGTGAATGACACAACCGAGTTCACCCGTGACGTCACCCCCGACGGGATCGTCAGGAACATCTGCATGCACACAAACCGCCAGCCGGAATTGAGCGTGTAAACCACCTGAAGCTGACGAGAGCCGACGACGTTGTAGGTGTAGGTTATGGCGTTCGTTTGGACGTTCGTGCTTGCCGGCGTGAGGGAGGCTGTGCTGATCGCGGTGCTGTCAATGGTGATTGAGCTGCTGACCCCCGTGAAATTGATCGTCTGGCTGGTCGCGGCATCTGTGATGCGCACCAGGGCCTTGGAATCGAATTCGGCGGTGATAACGCCGTTCTGAAGTATGGTGTTGCCCCACGCTCCTGACGCAAGTACGATGATTGCTGCAATGAGTACTGGTGTGGTTCTGATAATCGCGGTTGACTTACACATTCACATCTCCAGGGGGCGTAGCTTTGATGGGTTGATCTGCTGCGGGAACGACTGCTCGCACCGAGCCGCCGAGTCTCCACAATCAAGAGTTCCCGCAGCTTGGCCATGGCAGCAGACAATGATGAGCCCCTTCTTGTATGATAGCCTACTATTTCCAGTTGTCAACCGCTTTTTGGCGCGTTCTGTGTGTCTCACCACCAAAAACCATACGGTCTGACCCAGCAACAGAGCGCCCGGCAGACATTCGCGACGGACTGGTACCTCGCCATCGTCTCTTCGTGCTCTTGCGTGAATCGAGCCATGATCTCGTCTGCTTTCGCCCTGTCGACCCCGAGATTCGTCCCAACGCTGTCGCCCTGTTCAATCATCGTTGCCATCTGTGCCATTTCCCCGTCCTCGATCCAAAGCCCTCCGCACGGCTGACAGCGGTGCAGCATTATGGGAGTGTTGTAAAGAAAATGGAACTGCTCCATTGCCTGCCCGCAGGATGGACATGCGAATACCGATGAAGCTGCGGGTGGGGGAACGCTCATGGGCCGTTCCATGCCATCCAGCCGTTTCAGTTCGTCGACGCCCACGGATTCCAGGCGCTTCAATTCCTCTTCCAGAATCCATATCCCCGCGCACTGGGGGCACTCAGCGAAGCTGACTCCATCAAACTTCTGATCTACAAGACCAATCCGGCAGACCGGACAAGTGCGAATCATGGGAACCTCCGAATAACGACGTGTATCGAGCCTACGGCTTCTTGGTCCATTATAGCACCCCGCGCCCATGTCGATCTGCTGCGGGAACGACTGATCAGACTAAGCTGTCAAGCCTGCACAATCAAGAGTTCCCGCAGCACGGCCGTCCGCCGCGCACGAATTCGTGTTAACATATCCCCGGCGCTATAGTCTAAGTAATGGGAAGCAGAGCGCGGGTTCGGCCAATCACCCGTGTTCTGCTTCTACCGGCACCGGCGTACGCTTGGGGTGAAGGCTATCGGCTGTCCGTCAACGCTTCCTCGGCCTCGGCGAGCTTCTCACAGGCCGTTTCCCACTCGGCATAAAGCCCATCGAGCCGTACGGTTAGGCTGTCGTATTCCGATGTGAGGTCTTTGATCGCCCCGCCGCGGTAGTTTTCCTCGGCGCCCAGAGCCGTGGTGATCTCGGCTATGCGGGCCTCGATGGTGTGGATTTCGTCCTCGAGTTGTTTGCTCTGCCTGGTAAGCTCCCGGATATGCCGTTCCATCTCGCGCAGGGCCGACACCCGACGCTGCTTCGGCGGCTCGACGGGCCTGGCCGCCCCGGGAATTGCCCCCTGCCGCCACGTCTTCTCCCGATAGCGCGAATAGTTGCCCAGGTAGTGGGAAAACGCGCCGTCCTTGAGTTCGACTATCTCGTCGGATATCGCATCCAGCAAATACCGATCGTGAGAGCACGCGATCACCGTGCCGTTGAATGATCTCAGCGCATCCTCCAGCGCCTCTCGGGAGGCTATATCGAGGTGGTTTGTGGGCTCATCGAGGAGTAGGAGATTGGGGCTTTTCGCGAGGACTTTCGCGAGCGCCAGCCTGCAGAGTTCGCCACCCGAGAGCACGCTGACCGGTTTGAACGAGTCATCGCCCATGAAAAGGAACTTCGCCAGCAGATCGCGGGCCTGGGGGGCCGTGAGGTCGGCGTCGGCGAGGAGTTCCTCGAGGACCGAGCGGGTCGGGACAAGATGATCGAACTCCTGGGCGAAGTAAACGGGCTTGACGTTGTGGCCGAGGATTACCTCGCCGGAATCGGCGATTTCACGCTCGGCGATGATCTTGAGCATGGTGGTCTTGCCGCTGCCGTTTGGGCCGACTACCCCGATCTTGCGTCCGCGCTCGACCACGAAATCTATGCCGGAGAACAAATGCTTGCCGGGGTAGCTTTTCGCGAGCCGGCTGAGGCGGACGACCTCCCGGCCGCTGCGGATGGCCTCGTTGACTTTGATCTTGACCAATTGCGCCTCGCGGACCTGGGCGACGCGCTGGATTCGTTCGAGCTGTTTGACCTTGGAGTCCCGGCGGCTGAATTTGCGGTCGGAAAAGAGCGTCTGGATCGCCTGTTCGATTCGCTCGATCTCCTTTTTCTGTTCTTTGTAGAGCTTGCGCTGCTCCTCGACGCGGGCGGCTTTCTGCTGGGCGAATGCCGAGTACGCTCCTTTGTAAGTGATGGTCGTGCAGGCATCGAGCTCGACGACCTTGCTGACGACCTGATCCAGGAAGTAGCGATCGTGGCTGACGATCAGCGCGGCCCCGTTGTATTTTTCGCAAAGAAACGACTGCAGCCACTCGCAGGCGGTGATGTCGAGGTGATTGGTGGGCTCGTCGAGGAGCAGCAGGTCGGGTTCGAGAAGAAGCAGCCTCGCGAGAGCGGCCCTGGTCTTCTGGCCGCCGCTCAGCGCCCGCACGGGCTTATCGAACTCACTCTCATCGAACCCCAGGCCACTGAGAATCGCCTTCGCCTTGATCTGATAATCGAACCCATGCAGGCTGTCGAACCTGTGGCTGACCTCGGCGTAACGGCTGCCGAGGAGATGCTCCCGCTCGCCGGTCGCGCGGGCCATTTCTTTTTGGAGTGTTTCAAGCTCGGATGCGCACGCGAGAATCTCGGGAGTGACGCCGACGACGGCGAGGTACAGTCCCGCGACCTCGGGCAGATCGACCTCCTGCGGCAGGTAGCCGACCTTCAGGCCGGGCTCGATATTGACCGTGCCGGCGTCCGCGCGAATCATCGCATAGATGATCTTGAGCAGCGTGGTCTTGCCTGTCCCATTCGCCCCGATCAACGCAGCCCGCTCGCGCTCGTTGATGAAGAACGAGACGTCCTCCAATAGATCGCGCTTGCCGAACGATTTCTTGATGTTTGTCAGTGTGACTACAGCCATCGTCATGCCGAAAAGGCCGTGGAGCCAACGTCCCACGGCCTGGTATCCTTAAGTCAATTCTATCCCACGCCTGGGGCTGTGTCAACGAAGGGGCGCTTGAATCGCGAATTACGCGAAGACATGCGAAGGTCGCGAAAGGGGAAGGAAATCCCCTCTCCTGGGGGAGAGGGTTAGGGTGAGGGCGCAGACGTTTCGCGCACTTCGCGAGCTTTCGCGAGATTCGCGATTCAAAAAACGACCCCCCGCCAAACACCCAGAACCCCAAAACATGTGATACAATACGTTTGGCTGCCACACGCAGCCGAACACGCGGCGCGTGCCGCTTGATGTTGGAGAATGACTATGAACGGGAGATTGTGTGCGGTTGGGGTTTGCATTTTGATGATGGCGTTGATGGGACCGGCCACACCGTCCTGGGCGATTTACGGGGTTCGGATAGCTGACCTCCATAACACACCGGTGCCGACCGGCAAGATCAGAGTGTGGGGAAAGGTTACATCCGAGTCCCCTCTTAAGCTGACCGACGGCCGCGGCGAAGTCACGGTCACGGGCCGAACGGCGACTCTGGGTGAGTACCTGGTGCTGGACGGCTGGTGGAACGGTCAGTTCTTCTCCGTCTTCGAGTCGGAAATGATTTATATTCCCGCCGGGAGTTTCTTGATGGGGAATTCGAACGTGGGCAACGATGCCGTGTATCACTATTCATGGGAACTCCCACAGCATTGGGTTTATCTCTCCGGCTACCACATCGGCAAGTATGAGGTAACTCGTGGCGAGTATCGGGCGTTTATGAATGCGGGTGGTTATTCTAAATCGCAGTATTGGTCAACGGCTGGTTGGAGTTGGAGATTGAATGCGTCATCATCGTATCCCAACGTTGGTCCGCCGCGCACTCAGCCTTCGTTTTGGGATGCCGTGCAGAACTGGGGAACGGGCAATTTCACTCAGACCGACAGTTACCCTGTGGTCGGGGTGACATATTACGAGGCCGAGGCGTTCTGCAATTGGGCGGGGGGCCATTTGCCTACCGAGGCTCAGTGGGAACGGGCTGCGCGATGGACCGGCAGCCATCCTAATGTATACCCATGGGGTGACACTTGGAACCAGGAGTATTGCAACAACTATTACGATAGTAACGCGGCTGGTGGCGGCTACGGAAAGCATCAGACCGCTCCAGTCGGCAGTTACTCGAGTCACCCAAGCCCTTCCGGTTGCCAGGACATGGCGGGCAATGTAGGGGAGTGGGTCCAGGACTGGTACAAGTCCTACCCTAATAGCACGAGTCCATTTGACTACACAGGCAGCTATCGTGTCCTGCGGGGCGGCGATTGGTACGACTACGACGTCAACTACGCCCGGTGCGCCTACCGCGACGGCAACCTCCCGTACGGCTGTAGCAACTACTACTTCGGGTTCCGCTTGGCCCGCTAGCCTCGCCCTTTTCTCTTTTACTCTTTTACCCTTTACAGGGGGTTGTAGGGGGCGCAAGCTCCCTGCTCGGTTTGTTGTTTCGGGAAACCCCTTTCCCGAAACGGCGTGGCAAGTGGTCAAGCGGGTATCGGGATAGGGGTATCCCGATACAACAAAAAGCTGATCGGGCGTTATTTCTAATGACGCCCGGAAAGAAGGTAGAGGATCAGAGATCCGAAGACTTCTGTCACGGGTGCGATCAGATATCGCACCCGATCAAGATCAAGGGATCAGATATCGCACCCGATCAAGCGGTGTGGTATAATAAGCATGTTGAGATTCGCAATTTACGAAATACGGAGATTCGCATGTTACTAAAGCTCAGAAAGAACGCGCAGCTTACGCTGCCCGCACAGATACGCAAGTCGGCGCATCTTGAGGACGGCGATGTCCTGGACTGCGAGGTCCGTGACGGCCGGATCGTGCTTACGCCGAAAAAGCTGGTGGACAAGCGCGATGCCTGGTTCTGGACCCGTGAATGGCAGCAGGCCGAATCCGAGGCCCAGAGGGACATCGAGAGCGGAAACGTCACCGAGTTCGAGTCCGTGGATGACCTTCTCGCCCACCTCAAGGGAGAATAGCGATTGAAGTTCATACTCACCAAGCGGTTTGAGAACGCCTATCGTGCCCTGCCCGACGATCTCAAACGCAAGACCGACAAGGCGCTTCGTCTGCTCGTTGAGAACCCCAAGCATCCGTCGCTACGTCTCAAGAAGATGCAAGGCGCGCCTGGAATATGGGAGATGCGCGTGGACCGTGTCTGCCGGCTGACGCTCGAGATTCGCGCCGACGCATTTGTGCTCAGGAATGTGGGGAAGCACGATGAGGCTCTGGGGAGTCCGTGATTCCCCGGCCCATCACATATCGCCCTACTTCCCAAACACCCCCAAATCCCACTGATCCATCCACTTCAGCACAGGCTTGTCCCCCTCGAACTGAATCGGCAGCCAGATATAACGGCCGTCGATGGCGTTGTCGGGCCGCCAGCGGTCGGCCATAAATATGAACGCATCGCGCTTCCCGGGGACGGGCAGGATGTAGGTGGGTTGGGAGTTGAACGATATGTCGCGCTGGTCTTTCGGCCCGGTCCACGGGTTGCCGAGTTCTTTCCACGGGCCGGTGATCTTGTCGGCGACCGCCGATCGGGCGGCGTTCGGGGCCCAGCCGGTGCAGCCGGACGCGATGAAGTAATACTTGCCCTTATACTTGAACACAGCCGGGGCTTCCATGAACCGCCCATCGAAGGCGCGCACGAAGCTGCCGGCGGGTTTGAGGTAGTCGTCGGTCAGAAGCGATATCTGCAGGGTCGCGTTGCCCTCGGACGAGTGCAGCAGATACGCCTTGCCGTCATCGTCCACAAAGAGCGTCATATCGCGGGATTCCTGGTTGTCGGGGCGGAAACTCTCGATGAACTTATACGGCCCGGTCACTTTGTCCGCCGTTGCCACCCCCGTCCGGGCAGCCCCGTAGCCCCGGCCCTTGAGTTCGAGATGAAACCACATCGCATACTTGCGGGTCTTCTTGTTGTAGATGACCTTTGGCCGCTCCAGGATGCAGCCCTTGGTGATGTCGCTTTTCGGGTCGTCTGACACGGCCAGCGCGATGCCCTCGTCTTTCCAGTTGTAGAGGTCCCGCGAGGAGTAACAGTGGACGCCGACCTGGGCGACATTTCCCGCGCCGCCCTGGACCTTGTGCTCACCGAACCAGTAAATGATCTTGCCGACAACGATCATCCCGCCGCCGTGGGCGTTGATGTGGACGCCATTGTTGTCCGGCCACATGGCTCCGGGTCGGAAGAAGTTGACCTTGCCCTTGGGGATAGGCTCCGGGTCGGCGGCGATGCATGCGATGGCCGACAGCAGCGTCAGGGCTGTGATTATTACAATTCGGATCATTTTCATACCTCAGCATCCCGACGGGATTCGGAGATCCCGCATTGGTGTTGGGGTGGCGATTCGGAGATCGCCACCCATCACGATTTTCATACCACCCTGCGGATTTGGGATTGGTACGGCGCCTGGTTCTGGAACCGAAGCAACTCAACGCTTTTGCTTTCGCCATTTTGGGGCTTATGACCTGCGTGCTTTGTGGCGCGTTACAAACCCGCAAAGAAGCGTCCGGGATTTCAAATCCCGGACGATCGGATTCTCGGCCGGAGAGAATTCAGTTTTGCGGGAATTGCAACTGCACCAGCGAAAACAGGGACTGTCCCAGAGCGTCAGCGGGGTGGACTGTCCCTGCTTTCGCGGTCGCACGAAGAACTGTTCCCGCAAGACTGAACTGACACCTCGGCCGATCGAGGGTTTTGATACAGGCGGCATCTTTGATATACTTGTGGATGAAGTTCGGCTTTCGGTGTTTTGATGTTTCGGCATTTCAATGCCGGAACCGTTCAGTCAGGAGGCAAGAATTGGCTTCGGGAGCGGCAACTGAACATACTGCGAGGCGCCCATCGTTTCTGGCCCGATTGATTCTGGCTCTGCTGGTAGTGGCGGTGGCTGTCGACCTTGGCATGGCAAGGTTTGGCTACCTTTCCGGCTCCCTTTACCTGTGGCTCCGCACAAGCCCCTTCAACCGCGTGCATCGCGGCATGACAAAAAGCCAGGTAATCGCGATCGTCGGGCAGCCCGCTTCAAGAGAGCCCAACAGCGGCTACCTGACG
>Ga0209777_10006079_pt1 | contig 13698 bp, 13 predicted proteins | sample FrelakmetHBP12HB_FD_187147 | JGI IMG/M metagenome (GOLD analysis project Ga0209777, IMG submission 187147) | Freshwater lake sediment microbial communities from the University of Notre Dame, USA, for methane emissions studies -HBP12 HB (SPAdes)... | ecosystem: Environmental > Aquatic >...
AGAGAAAGAAACGGGATAGGATTCGGTTTCGAGGTTCAACGTTTCAAAAATTTTGCGTTTTCGGTATCGGGAGTATTTTTGCAAGATTTAAAGAAAAAATACTTGGGTTGTTCCATGAATAGTGATGGATGGTGCGTAAATAATGAAATCAATACCGAATTTATAGAAACGGACTCGTTAAGTTATTTTGATTTAGATTTGAAATATTATTTCTATTCTAAGGCAAACTTTCATTTTTATGGAGGAATAGGATTTGGAACTCAGCATTTGGATTCGACAAACAACGAACCTAAAGGTAGTTTATATTTTAATTTCTTCGATATTCCCTACCCACTTGGTGATTGGACACACTCATATCTTGCCGGAACGGAATATCAATTTAAAAATGGAGTGGGAATTTTTACAACTTATCAATTCAGGGTTTATGATGGTTATAAATTTTTAGGTCTTTCTGGTTATAACGGAAAAGATAGTGATGGTGATGTTGCTGGATTAAATTGGTATGGGCATGAGATAACATTAGGAATTTCATATAATTTTACGCCAGAATATTAAAAAGCGAAACAAATTGAAGAGGAAATTTATATGAAATATGGCATGTTATTAAAATCATCATTATTCCTAATTCTCTTATTATTTATGGGATGCGGGAACAATAAAACCAAAATTTTACGGGATGTTGATTCCTGGACCGCATAATTTGAAATTCTCTCCGTCCGTACCTAACTCTGCGAGGCCAGAGATATATCCTACGAAGCCCATGTCCTCCGGAGCCTTGGCGTAGGATGGATTGGCGTAGTAGGAAGCTTTGGCGAAGGAGGAAGGCGAAGAATCTCCCCTTTCCGTCATTCCGCACTTGATTAAGCCTGCCCCGGACCTGATCCGGGGGAATCCAGTATTCTTTTCTCTTTTCTTTTAGGTCTGAACTCGAAACTCGAAACCAGAAACTCGAAACTTATTTCGCGGCGGTCTGCGGTCGGTGGTCTGCGGTCGTTTATTTTCCTTGACATTTCAGTTTCTTAATAATATATATGGCTATATCTGAGCGTATTATTTCCGGGAATTATATAGAATCTTTAAAATAACCGGGGCTGGTAATGAAAAACAGGAAGAAAATCGCTCATCCACCACCGATAGGGATTTTGAGCCTGAATTATCATGGACAAAATAGAATCCATGTTAAGACTTGCGGGAATTATGGATCCTGAGGGTCCTGAACAAGGACCCGAATGGGTAGGCTGGGTTTCTTATCATTTTCTCTTCTCTGTTGGGGGCCCGAGCTTGCTCGAACTGACGCTCACGTCAACCAGAGAGGAGAAGGGGTGAAGGGCAATAAGTGGAGTAAATATTCTTTCAAGCGTAAAAGGCAATCAAATGTCAAGAAGTAAAGAACGAAATAGCTCCCAAGAGATTTTATAGGTGCGTACTTATTAGCAGGAGAGATCAAACCTTACAAAATGTCATAATATAAAGGATGTCATATAATTTTTAAACAGTTACGCTTTTAACCAAAAGGAGGATTACTATGGAAAGGTATAAGAACTTGGGAGGGGATTCAGGTGTGTCAGCCTATGAAATTGGTGCCGAGTCGATAACTGTTCAATTTAGCGATGGCTCAGTATATCTTTACACATATAAAAGTGCAGGTAGAAATAATATTGAGAAAATGAAATCACTTGCTTTGGCAGGGGAGGGATTAAATAGTTATATCATGAAAAATGTTAAAAATAGCTACGAATCAAAACTTAGATAATTTGAATATTAAAATATTTAATTTTTGGGTTAAAGTCGTATGCGTGATCTCAATACAAGCAATTTGAAAATCATTTAAACTATATGAACATTTCCGAAGAAATAGCTAATCTGAAAATATTCTTTGACGGTCCAAAAATATTTAAAGTACAGAACATTAAACCACTCGTGGGGCTGACGGGTCTATATTTTATTTTTAACGATAAGACTAGAATCCAATACCCTTTTAAAATATCTCGATTACTTTATATTGGAATGAGTGAGAAAAAAACAAACAGCATTGGTAGTCGACTAACAGAACACTTTGAAGGTAAAAGCAAAAACTGGGGTCTTATAAACTATGGGAAAATAGAACAACTTTATTTTACTTATATCAATTTCGAAATGATTCGGAAGTTCTGGAATAATAGAATAGAAGACCTTGAAAGTTATTTCATTCTAGATTTCGTTGAAAAATATGGTGTTTATCCTATTTGTAATAACAAATCAGGGTATGAGATATTAGATAAAAAAATAAAAGCAAACTTTATAATTGATTGGATATATTTTGAATAATATTCAAGAAAGAGATATCACACAATGAGTGACAAGATTAAAAGCGGTAAAAATGTAATTGATGAATTCTTCAAAGAGATTATGAATATTGAAGGAGTAGATAAAAGAACTGTTGAGAAGCTGACTTCATTATATAGCGAAGGTAAATTTACTGATACTAATATCCAAAATGCAATGGAGCAACTTCTTCAAGAAGAACTTAATAAAACCGAATAAAAAGATGATAAAAATTAGGTCAATTAGAATTAGTGGAATTAGAGGTATTAAAAGTCCTTTGATATTAAATCTTAATAACAAATCAATTTTAGTATTTGGTGAGAATGGCGCTGGAAAAAGCTCATTGACTGATGCTATTGAGTGGTACTATTCAGATGGTGTTAAACATTTAGTTACTGAAGAAATTGGCTCAACAAAAGGAAGAGGGTCCTTGCGCAACCTATTCATTCCTACAAGTGAAGATGCATTTGTTGATATACAGTATTCTAATAATAAAATAAACTCAACAAAATCGATTGATAATTCATTAAAGGTATCTACTTCTAATACAACAGATAATTACCAAGATTATTTACATGCTACCCAATCTGAAAATTTGATTCTTCGTTATAGGGATTTAGTAGAGTTTATTATCGCTTCTAAGGCCGAAAAACTCAGGAAACTCCAAACTATTATTGGCTTTTCTGATGTTGCTGATATTAGAGACCTTCTCAGGAAGTCTGCTGGAAGAATTGCAAGAAGCATCAAATCGGCCAACTACGATAATCAAAAGAATGCTCAACAATCTGTTGTTCTCGATAATCTTGGGCAAAATGCTTTCTCTGATAAACAATTGTATGTCGGAGCAAATCTGTTAATAAAACCATTAAACATTGGAAAAGAAATAAAATCATATAAAGATATCGAGAATGTTTTAAAAATGATTGAAATTAAAAAAGATACAGCACTTTTTGAGCAAATCAGCTTTCATACTAAAACTGGAGAATATTTAAAAGAAATTGCTGGAAACATTGACAATATACACGCTAGCTATAAAGCATACAATGCAATATATACAGAAATACGAAAAGTACCAGAGAACCTTTCGAGATTACAATTACTTGATTTACTTAAAGAAGGATTGAGTGTTTTGAAAAATGATGTATTAAAGGATGATTACTGTCCGTTGTGTCTTCAAAAAAAGAATAAAATTGAATTAATTAAACAATTAAATGAAAGGATTAGGGAATTAGAGGAACTCGAAAAAGTAAAAGATAAGCTAGAAAATCAAGGGCAGAAACTAAAAGATATTTTGCAGAGTAACATTAAAACAATTGATATATTGCTCAGAGAGAAATTAATTAAAGAGGAACAATATAACAAACTTTTCAAGAAGGTAAATCAAATTAAAAACTCATTGAATGCTTTTTCAGATGAACTTAAAAAGGAATTGATTGACAAAGAACCAATTCAGATGCTTAGCAAAATACAAATTGATAAAAAAGAAATATTTGATTTATCTAAGCAAGAGCAAGACACAGCGAGAAAGCTCACGGAAAGTATGAGTTCAAATATAAAATTCCAAATTTATACCAAGCTATTTCATGCGGTCACAGCTTATAATCTATATCAAAATATTAAGAAAAGACAGGATATACTAGCAAAACAACAAATTACATTCCAATTACTTTTTAACGATTTTATTAAAAAACAAGAAGAAGCCTTAAATATATTTCTGAATATGTTCTCTGAAAGTATTAATGAATATTACACCAATATGAATCCAAATGAAAAAATTGAGAATATTAAACTAGTATCAATCAAGGATAAAAATGATGATTTAGCCGGAATAACAATCGAATATACCTTTTTTAATGAGACCAAAACAACACCAATTGCCTATTTAAGTGAAAGTCATATCAACTGCCTAGGACTATCTTTCTTTTTAGCTTCCGTTGAAGCATTTAATAAGCAAAACGAATTTTTTATACTTGACGATGTGATTTCAAGTTTTGACAGGCCACACAGATCAAGATTTACAAAATTGTTAATTGATAAATTCAAAGACTACCAGATTATATTACTTACGCATGAAAAAGGTTTTTTTGAATTGGTAGCAAGTGATGTTAAAAACAAAGGTTGGCTAATTCAAGATTTTAAATGGTCAAAAGAGAAAGGGGTAGAAATTGAAAAAAGTATAATTGATATGAAAGATATTATTCTTAATAAATTCAAAAACAAGGATAAAAATGGACTTGGGAATGATATTAGGGTTTATATTGAAAAGGTAATGAAAGAAATCGCATATAACATAGGAGCTAAAGTATCCTTTAAATATAATGACATTAATGAGAAGAGAATGGCTGCTGAACTCATGGATGCTGTTCATAATAGAATTTCAAAGAAAGGAAATGAATTAAAAGATAAGGCCAATATTCAAAAATTAAAAGGAATGCCAATGTTCATTGCTAATATTACATCTCATGATAATGAGTTCGATGAAAATATAGAAGACCTAGCGGCAATATGGGAAGATATTGAAAAAACCATTCGAGTCTTTTACTGCAACGAGAACGATTGCAGAGAGTATATTTCTATTAAATATTTTGACAATGTAGAGAGCAAAATCAGGTGTGGGTGCGGCAAGTTGGCATACGATTGGAAGAAGTAAAAGTCATCAAAAATCATGTGTACATGTTTGGGAATATGTGGGATATAATTAAAATATAGAATTTATTTCGAAATAGGGAAATATATTTTTATTTTGGGTTTTTGTTGAGATTAGCGAATATGGAAAGGAAGTGGTAATATGATTTGGAAACAATATGTACCCCAAGATCTCCAGGAATTATATGAAATCCATGATTTTAAACACGCTGCGGCGATTCTTTCAAATGAATTTCCCAATGAGTTTCGGGAACTATGTGAATCTTTGAGGGAATTCTATTTAACGAAGAAAGATGTTATGTCGGGTGGTGGTAATGAAAGTCAAATACCAAAAAAGTTTTCTCATATTCTAATTCCTAAAGGTTGGAAAGAAGATAAATTAGAAGCAAAAGTCACCGTAGATAAAAAAGAGATAAAGCAGGAAACCCACAGAGTCGATTATATTAAAAATAGAGTTGCCTTCGACCTGGAATGGAATAGCAAAGACCAAACTTTTGATCGTGATTTATATGCATTTCGTTCATTTTTCGATTACGACAGAATAAGCGTTGGTGTGATAGTTACTAGAAGTGAGGGGCTTAATCCTTGGTTTAAAGAATTGGGAATTATGCATAAATACGGTGCTAGCACAACACACATGGGAAAACTATTGCCTCGTCTCAAAGCTGGCAGAAATGGAGGCTGTCCTATATTAATATTTGGCATAAAACAAAAACTCATAAAATAATATTATCATGAATTCAAAAATAGACCGAACGCCAGGAAAAGATATTCTTGCCTTTTTAGGTAAGCAAAAATTTTCTACTATATTGGCTGATCCACCATGGCAGTTTTCTAACAGAACAGGAAAAATGGCTCCTGAGCATAAACGCCTCAGTCGATATCAGACAATGACGCTGCAAGATATTAAAGAACTACCTATAACACAGATTTTAGTCGAGCCTAGTCATTTATATCTTTGGGTACCAAATGCACTACTTTCTGAAGGACTCGAAGTAATGAAACAGTGGGGATTTACATATAAAACAAATATTATTTGGTATAAAATAAGAAAAGACAAAGGCCCCGATAGGCGAGGAGTTGGTTTCTACTTCCGGAATGTGACCGAAATGATACTTTTTGGCGTTCGTGGAAGTAAGGCAAGAACTCTCAAACCAGGCCGTACTCAACCCAACATAATAACTTCGAGAAAAAGAGAACATAGTCGCAAACCAGATGAATTGTATGAAATAATAGAAGCCTGCAGTCCGGGACCTTATCTTGAATTATTTGCAAGAGGAAAACGGGAAAAATGGGTTCAGTGGGGTAATGAAGTTAATGATTATTTTCCAAACTGGAAAACATATAAAAACCACAGCCAACACTCGAACGCAAATCAGTTAGTAATGTTAGATAAAAGAAGAAGATATTTAAAACCTAAAAAAACACGATAAAATTGGCACTAACTTTTTGGCGCGAAGATCTCGCGCAAGAAGGGGTCACCCATTGAAAGGCACCTGGTCAAGGGGAAAAGGATTCCTCAGCGAAAAAGATTTTCTTTCCCACTTTTCCAATCTTAAACCTCCAACATCTTTACCATTGCCGAGTTTTCTATCGGTTTCGATGTCAGTCTTTACTGCATCAGTCACCCATCGGGATTAAGGTCAGGATCAAGATATACAAATCTTGAGCCTGACCCTTTCCGCCATCGGCGGGACCAGAAAATCTTCGGTTCCAAACCGCGTCCAATAACTTCCAGGGTCACGTCTTTTTTTAAGGGACGTTGATTCCTGGATTGCATAATATGAAATTCACTCCGCCTTCACCCCGTTGATTGATCTTATCTGGGATTAGTAGGACAATAGGCTATATCTTCCCGGTAAACTAATCTGGCCAAAAGAAGGAATATTTTCCTTCTTTCAGAAGATATTTTATGGTGACAGACCAGCCGGCTTTAGTAGGTATTGTCCCGAGAAAAAACCTTTGGCCCATTCTTTAGTTTCGAGTTTATAGTTTCAAGTTTCGAGTTAGGAATAATACGAAAGAAAGAAGAACTGGATTCCGACTTCCTCCTGCGCCGGGGGCTTCGGAAGGACAGGTCCACGGGAATGACGGCACTGATTGAAAATCCCTCCCCGCCCCTCTTTTGACAAAGAGTAACAGACATCGAATGCGACGGGGAAAGATACCACAACTTGCCGGAGGCCCTGACCCGGGACCGCCTCCGAAACAATCATTTAACCAGTCATGGCTGGCATGTTTTGAGATTCGGCACCAAGAAAAGATGGGGTCAGCCCTTGAAAATATCCTTTTTGGGATATAGACTATAAGAAAACGCGTAAAAATATATTAGGAGATAATAGAAAATGGCCAGACCGCTGCGGGTGGAATATGAGGGGGCGTTTTTTCATGTCACCTCCCGGGGTAATGAGAAGAAGGATATCTTCTCCTCCCCCGAAGATTACGAGCAGTTAAGAACCTATTTATACGAGGCCCGGGAGAAGTTCGGCTATAAGCTGCATGCCTATGTCTTGATGACCAACCATTTTCATTTATTGATTGAGACCCCGGAAGCCAATTTGAACCGGCTGATGCATTATATCAACGGATCATATACGGGCTATTACAATCGCAAGCAGAAGCGGGTCGGGCATTTATTCCAAGGGAGATATAAGGCGATTCTGGTGGATCGGGATAGCTATTTGGTGGAACTGAGCCGGTACATGCATTTGAACCCGGTGAGAGCCGGGATGGTGGGTAAGCCCGAAGAATATCAGTATTCGAGCTACCGGTCATACATCTTCCCTGCCGGAGAGAAAATCGTTGACCGGGATATGATCCTGGGGATGGTATCCAATAAACCCAAGGAAGCATTTGAGAGATACCGTTATTTTATCGAGCAGGAGATTGGGCAAGAGATTGAGAGTCCGTTGAAGAAAGTGTATGCGGGGATGATCTTAGGAGAGGAGCGGTTTATCAAGTCGGCTCTGAAGCGGGTGAAGGAGGCCTGGGAGGACAAAGAGGAGGTCTCAAACCGGAAGAGGCTGGGTTCGATATCGGGAGCAGATGAGATCCCGGACCTTGTCAGTGAGGTATTTAAAGTTCCCCGGGAAGAGGTTTTTCATCAGCGAGGGGATATGCGCGACTCGTCGATTTATCTATTGAAAAAGTATTCCGGTTTGACTAATCGTCAGATCGGGGACATGTTTGGGGGAATCAGTTACTCGGCGGTGTCGAAGGCGGTTAAGCGGTTTTCACTGCAACTATCAGAAAATCGGAAGCTGCAAAAGAAAATCGGAAAGATAATTTCCCTTTTCAAGGGCTGACCCCATCTCCCGCGTTTCCGAAGAACGATCAAGGGTGCCAAATCATTAGGTTGAGGAGGCTTCCGCAAGCCTTTCCCTTACCCACATTCTGACCAGGGTGGAAATACCAAGACCCTTCTGATCCGCTACGGCTTTTAGTCCGGCAATGGTCGGTTCGTCGAGGCGTAACGTCAGAACCCGTTCCTTTCGGAATGATAATCCTTGCGGTCCAGGCAGGGTGTCTTTCACGATCTTGCCCGTTTTCATCGGCTCATCGGTGTACTTGATTTTCTTGCTCATAAATTTTCTTCCCCTTTCTCCAGTAACCCGCTCCAATTATCCTAATTCTGCCTTTTCTAACGGTAAAGCGGACCGTCATGACGCCGTCTTTTACCCGGCCGAAGCAGAAAAAACGTTCCTCATCATCACCGTGATCCAGGTCTTCGATGATTACACGCTGAGGATCGGCAAAGGCGTATTGGGCTTCATAGAATGAAACCCCGTGTTTTTCCAGGTTCTGTATATTCTTAAGGTCATCCCATTCAAAATCCGGCGGTTTCATGATGCTAATGTAATACAATCGCCTACTAAGGTCAAGGCGATGGAGGTCTTGACCTTGGCGTTTACAAACAAAGTTTCGAGTTTCTAGTCTCCCTTCGACTACACTCAGGACAGGCTGGTTTCGAGTTAGGAATAATAGGGAAGAAAAGAACTGCACGGAGGGGAGAGGGAATTTTCAGGACTGAAAATCTCCCCCCGCCCCTCTTTCAATAAAGAGGGGAAAAAAGAAGGGGGCTTTCTTGACAGTTAAAACCCGGACCCCGGGATTTTAAATCTCTCGAAGAATTTCGCTGGGTTTTATAGAGGTTTTTTCAATCATGGTTATGTTTTAGCACGGTTATTTTGAAGATCAACTTACAATATTCTCGTCTTATGGCAAGTCGGAACCAAACTTCTAGGGTCACCCATTGAAAGGCACCGGGCTAATGAGAAAATAAATTGACGATTGCAGATTGACGATTGACGAATGCGAAAAATAAAGACAGTTTAAAGTTTCCCTTCGACTTCGCTCAGGGCAGGCGAGTTTAAAGTTTCGAGTTGATAAGAATTTACGATTGACGATCCTCCTTTTTGGTGTTTGGAGGCGTTATTTTTGGGTCGATGAAACTTCCGAACCGGCGAATCCGCCTTTTCCGCGACGCAGATAATTTCCATGCGCCGGCACGGATTTGACAATTTTCCAGGTAGCCGGAAGATTGTCTTGACAAATTTCCAGGTTCATCTTGGGGGGACGCGGATGATAAATCGAAAAGGGGCGTCTCGGTATATAAGGAGTTTCAATCTGAAAATCCCTCCCCGCCTTCCCCTCACCCTCCTTCGCCAAGGCTTCGAAGGGCAAGCTCTCCGTCTTCTCCCCCAAGGGGAGAGGAAATTATTTAAATGAGAGGAATCAAATCGACTTCTTGACTGATCATTATAATATATTTACATTGTAATTATGGTCCAAATTGACTTTGCCTGGAGCCAAAGGAAAAATTTAATAAACCAGAAGAAACACGGGGTATCTTTTGAAGAAGCCCAAACCGTGTTTCTCGATGAAAAAGCCCTTTTGCTTTCTGATCCGGATCATTCAGATAAGGAAGAGCGGTTCATTCTTTTAGGTCTAAGCTCCGGGCTTCGTCTTTTGATTGTTTGTCATTTTTATTTAGAGAGCGATGAAATGATAAGAATAATCTCGGCTCGCAAAGTAACCCGCAAGGAGCAGAAACAATACTGGGAAAGGTGGTCAAGATGAGAAAAGAATACGATTTTTCCAAAGCCCGGAAAAACCCTTATGCCCGCAGGCTCAAACGCCAGGTTACCATCCGGATGGATGAAGACACGGTCAAATACTTCAAAGCACATGCCCAGGAAGTCGGTGTCCCCTATCAGACTTTGATCAATCTTTATCTGCGCAGTTGCGCTACATCAAATAAAAAATTGTCTATGGAATGGAAGCACGGTTGAAGGACCAGGATGGAAAGCAAATTCCATGAAGAAGGTTAAATTCGAAGGATTACGGCCAACGTCTTACCTTTGACCTTTGACCTTTCACCTTTGACCTTTGAACTCTCTGCCCTTTGCTGTTTTGACAGACAGGCATATACTCCCCTCCGCTTTTGTTAACCTGCTAATATTTGACAAAATATTTATAATATATAATCATATTTTAAACTAATTTATCGGAGGGGTTGGAGTTTATAAATTCCGAATTTTTTTCCGCAAGAAAAGGTAATTTTGTCTTGTCAAAAAAATTAGGCAAAATTCTGATTGTTGATGACGACCCCAGCATCCGGGAAACCCTGGAAGCGGTGCTGGCCAGTCAGTATCCCGTCCTGACCGCCCCGGATGGGGAGACCGCTTTATCCCTGGTTGAAAATGAAGACATCCGGATTGTCCTCCTGGACATCATCATGCCCGGGATGGACGGAATTGAAGTTCTCCGGAGAATCAAGGAGAGATTCGGCGACGTGGATGTGGTGATGGTGACCATGTTGCGGGATGTGGAAAGGGCGGTCACCGCGATGAAACTGGGCGCTTACGACTATATCACCAAGGAATTCAATTACGATGAGGTTTTGAACCTGGTCAACCGCATTTATGAAAAGCAGGAACAAGCCCGGAAGATCCGTTATCTCACCTGTGAAATCGAATCGGTAATCCCCCGGGATATGATCGTCGGAGCGACCCCGAAGATGCAGGCGATTTACGATGTGGTTAAACGCATCTCCTCCCTGCCGGCGACCGTTCTCCTCATGGGGGAAAGCGGTACGGGCAAGGATTTAATCGCGCGTCTGATCCATACAAACAGCGACCGGTCCGAAGCCCCTTTCGTCACGGTCAATCTGGCTTCCATCCCCAAGGACCTCTTGGAGAGCACGCTTTTCGGACATGAAAAGGGCGCTTTCACCGGAGCGCACAAGATGCATTTCGGGAAATTCGAGCTGGCCAACGGGGGCACGATTTTTCTGGATGAAATCGGCGATCTGCCCTTCGATCTTCAGGCCAAGCTGCTCCGGGTGATCCAATCCGGCGAGGTCGAAAGAGTGGGGGGAGGCAAAACCATCCGGGTCGATACCCGGATCATCGCCGCCACCAACCTGGATTTGAAGAAAGCGGTGGAGGAGGGTAAGTTCCGCGAGGATCTTTATTACCGGCTCAACGTCATTCCCATCACGATGCCTCCCCTGCGGGAGCGGCTGGAAGACATTCCGGAACTCGTCAACCTATTCATCGAAAGGTACAACCAGCGCTTTCGCAAATCAGTAAAGGGGGTGGCCGCGGAGGTCATCAGGCTTTTCTCCCGGTATAACTGGCCCGGGAATATCCGGGAACTCGAAAATTTAATCGAGCGGATGGTCGCGATCGTGCCCCGGGAGGTGATTACGATCGAGGACCTGCCGATGGAATTCTGCTTTGAGAGTTTTCAGGATTATTCCGCCGAAGCCGGAGCCGTCCCCCGCCGGCATGGCTTCAATACCCTCCGCAAAGCCAAGGAGGCTTTTGAAAGCCAGTATATTCTCCGGATTTTGGAGAGATGCCACTGGAACCAGACGGAAACCGCCCGGGAATTGAAGATTAACCTCAACAGCCTGAAATACCGCATGCGCCGCCTGGGGTTGGAAAAGGCCTCCAAGCCTCACACCACCCGGGGCCGGCCCCTGAAGTATCCTCGCCGCCCGAGACCTGTCCGCCGGGTTTTACACGCGAGAAAGAGAAGAAAATCGTTGGCCTTACCCGTCGAAGAAGAGCAAAAGGAATAGGGGGTGTTACGAGGAATTACTTAACGATTTAAAACATAAGGGATAACTGAAAATGTTTGATTGGGTTTAATCTCTTTCTTTTTTTGGAGTGCATTAGCTTGCTAATGCAATGCATCCCGCTAGGGCGGGATGCAGTCCATATATAAAACTTAATGAAAATACTCGTAACACCCTCGAATAGGGAACAATTACCGTGAGAACGGAGAGGGTATTTCCCGGGCATTTTTTCCGATTCCTGTTTTTACTGATTCTGATCTTCCCGGCTCGGACCTTCGGCCAGGAGGGTTCCGACCCGTCGACCCAACTCACGCCGGTCGAGGTTACTTCCACCCGGATTCCCACGCCGGTCAGTGAATCCACTGATTCGATCACCATCATTAACCCGCGGGAAATCAGGGCCGAGTCCGCCCCACTGGTTACCGATCAGATCCGGACGGTGCCGGGGGTGGGGGTGCAAACTTCCGGATCCATGGGTGAGCAGACTCTCATCCGGATCCGGGGAAGCGAGCAGTACCAGGGCCTGATTCTTTTTGACGGAGTAAGCCTGAATTCTCCCTATAACCGGGCGGCTGACCTGGTACTGCTTTTCGTCGCCGGTCTGGACCGGATTGAAATCGTCCGGGGGGCTTTCAGTTCGCTTTACGGAAGCGACGCCATCGGAGGGGTGATCAACCTGGTTCCTTATCCCGGTCGATCCCTGCTCCGGGGAATCAAGAGCGAAAAAGGCATCTCCGCCTGGGCCGAAGGCGGAAGCTTTGCGACTTTCAAGGAACGGGCGGAGATTTTTTCTGCGGGGGAAGAAAGCACTTTTTCGCTGGGGTTGGCCCGGGTGGACAGCGGGGGCCGGAATGCCCGGGACGGTTTTGCCGGTAATCTCGCCACCGGAAAATTTCAACTCCTGGTTCCGGGCGGGGTGGAAGTAGGGATATCCAGCCTTTTCTCCAACTCGAAAAAAGATCTTTATCTTGATATCCCTTACTCACTATCCCTCCAGAACAATGTCTTAACCCAGGTGAGGGATTCCAATTATTCGGTGGAAAGGGAAACCTTCTTGACGGCGATCTCTCTCCGGAAGTCGCTTTTTTTAAATGGAGAATTACTGATCAATGGTTCGGTCTTGCAGGGTGAACAGGATTTAAATAATCCCTCCGACCCGGGATGGACGGATTACAATAATTCCTGGACAAACTCGCTCCGGAAGGGAACGGGAATTCAAATACATTTGATCCCAGTCGAGATGAATTCCATTCTCCTGGGAGCGGAATATTCCGAAGAAAAGGCCAGTCAGGTAATGGAAACCAACCAGAATCAAGGGGGACAGGGTGATCCGCAGTGGTTTAAAATAGATGGGGGGCGGATCCAAAGAGCGATCTTTCTTGAAGATCAATTAAAAATTAAAGACATCTTTTTTTTAAACGCCGGAGCCCGGATGGATTTCAGCTCGGATGTTCCGAATTCCAGTCCTTTCCTCTCGCCGCGCGGCTCCGCCGCGTTCAAACTCGACCGTTGGGGAACAAAAATCAGGGGAGGTTTTGGGAGAGGCTACCGCACCCCATCGGTGGACGAAAGATTTTTCCCGCAACCCCGGGGGAACCCTGAACTCAAGCCGGAGGAGGCCTGGAGCTACGACGCCGGCCTGGAGCAGGAATTCAAAGCATATG
>Ga0209777_10006080_pt1 | contig 13698 bp, 13 predicted proteins | sample FrelakmetHBP12HB_FD_187147 | JGI IMG/M metagenome (GOLD analysis project Ga0209777, IMG submission 187147) | Freshwater lake sediment microbial communities from the University of Notre Dame, USA, for methane emissions studies -HBP12 HB (SPAdes)... | ecosystem: Environmental > Aquatic >...
GAAACAATAGTGCCCACGCAGGCGCCGACGGAAACAACGGACCCCACACAGGTACCGACAGAAACAGCGACCCCCACCCAGTCGCAAACAGAAACAATGGCACCCACGCAGACATCAACGGCAACTACGGCGCCTACCCCGCCGCCGACTGAAACAGCGACATCCACACCAAATCCCTACTACTCGGTCAAACTGCTCACACTTGCGGATGGAACCACCATCGAAGATCGTATTATCGATGGGCCGCCTATGCCACCGCCCGGTTATAGGTTTAAGGTAGAACGACAGGTGGTTTTGGTGCAAGATCTTGCTGGAGATGCAGGAGTTAACATATTGCCAGTACCTGCATACACGTGGGTTTTTGGTTGCTCCGCGGTTTCCGCTGCAATGATCGCCGGGTATTATGACCAGAATGGGTACCCGAACATGTATACGGGACCCACCAATGGCGGCGTGATACCATTAGTGGATGATAGTTCGTGGGACTTCTGGTCAGATGGGGTCTATACCTATCAGAATAATCCCTTGGTTGCTTCAAAGCAGGGGTTGGATGACAGAACCACCCGCGGTTCCATCGATGACTATTGGTTTCAGTACGGCTTCTGTGATACCTGCATTAAAGCCCCTGACCCATATATTACTGGGGGTTGGACACAGCACACTTGGGGATTTAAAGATGCAATTGGGGATTTCATGAAAACTAGCCAATCCGCCTACGGTCATGTGGATGGGGCAACCGGTTTTGCTGAATATACCTCAGGGAATCCGACTTACTGCAATGATTTAGTATCCCTGTATCCTTCCGATGGAACTTTGGGGAGAAAACTCTTTTACGAGTCCAGGGGCTATACCGTCACCGATTGCTACAACCAGAAAACGGACAATATCAAGGCGGTAGGCTTTTCCTTCGCCCAGTACAAGGCGGAGATTGACGCCGGCCGGCCGGTGATGCTTAACCTTACCGGCCATACCATTGTGGGCGTTGGATATGAAGACCCAAATACAGTCTATATCCATGATACCTGGGATAACCTGACCCACACCATGACCTGGGGAGGCAGTTATGCAGGCATGGACCTTGCAGCTGTCAGTATTGTGAATCTTCAACCTGTAGCGCCGGCTGCATTTACCAAGTCCAGCCCACGCGATGAGGCCACCAACCAGCCCACCAGTCCCACCCTGGACTGGGAAGACTACAGCGGTACTATATCCTACCAGTACTGCATCAATACAACTTCCAGTTGCACTGCCCCCTCCGCCTGGATCTCCACCGGAACCATATCCCACGTCGACCTCAGCTATCATGCCCCCGGCACCTACTATTGGCAGGTGCGCGCCAATGATGCCACGGGAACCACCTACGCCGACGGGAGCAGCACTGCCTGGTGGTCCTTCACCATCCCTCCGGCACCCGCTTCTTTCAACAAGACCAGCCCGGCCAACGCGGCCACCAACCAGCCCACCAGTCTCACCTTGAGCTGGGGAGCCAGCAGCAATGCCATCTCCTATCAATACTGCATCGATTCCACCAACAACAATACCTGCAACGCCACCTGGATCTCCACCGGCACCAGCACCAGCAAGGCTCTCAGTGGCCTGGCTCCCGGCACTCATTACTGGCAGGTGCGCGCCGCGAATGCCACCGGAACCACCTACGCCGACGGGGACACCACCACCTGGTTCTCTTTCACCATCCTGCCAAAACCCGGCGCGTTCAACAAGTCCAGCCCGGCAAAAACGGCTACCAACCAGCCCACCAGTCTCAGCTTGAGCTGGGGAGCCAACAGCAATGCCATCTCCTATGAATACTGTATCGATTCCAGCAACAACAATACCTGCAACGCCACCTGGGTCTCCACCGGCACCGGCACCAGCACGGCTCTCAGTGGCCTGACTCCCGGCACTTATTACTGGCAGGTGCGCGCCGCGAATGCCACCGGAACCACCTATGCCAACGGGAGCAGCGCCGCCTGGTGGCACTTTACCGTCTCTCCATGACTGGTTGCTGCTCCACCTTCGCCACTATCTCCACCAGAAGTACCATCTGAGCCGCCATCTTTCGCTGCCTACCAATACTATTTACAATCCCAACAGAACCGCTCTAATCTGCCTTGAACAAAACAACAGCTAAACATGTATAAAGACCGGCTGCATCACCCATAATATCTGTGGATGTAGCGCCTGTATGATAATAATATAAATTAACAACCTGACCTGCTGCAAGATGAAGAACAGTAGCGGCAAAAACACCTATGGAGGTAGTACCACCATTTCCACTTGCGGCCGCACATATTTCTACATTATCCACTTTAACTACACAAGAACCAACTTTATCCGCAGCCAGAGCATTATACTGAACAGAAGCTGTAATAACATAATAGCCAGCAACAGGAACAGTGAATGCATGAGTAGTTAGATTAAAGTTACCTCCAACATCATATGACTCAGCATCAAGATGGATTAATTGTTCAGAATTTGATACAGTAGTTCCCAGAGTGGATGAGAGAAAAGCCCTCGCTCCGATAAATGCAGGAGTTCCACCGTAAATTGTATCGAAATAAGCCTTCAATCTGGCCTTGAGATTGGCCCAGGATAACTTCCTGATTAAATGAGTTTCAGTATCACTATCCACCAGGGGAAATAAATCTGCATCGTCAACAGGATTACCCGCTTCACCTTTTTCGGTATCCGCAAAGATGGCGGGACCACAATCCAACTCATCCACTTTGTTGGCGAAGGCTTGGAGATTGTTGTGGGTGGTGTTCAGATTTTTGTTGAACTCGGAAACGTTGAGGGGCGTGTATGGGGCGGAAGCTTCGAGCGTGGAGGGGATGGTGCCGCCTTCGGTATTGCCGAACACATCCAGATATTTGGCCTGCCATTGCCAGGAAGGAGAGAGTTTCTTGTCGAATACCTCCCTGAATTTAACCGGCCACATAAGCAGGGTACTACTATCAGAAGTTACCGAGATGGCATCGAAATCAAGGTACTTCAAGTTGGGAGGAATATTCTGAATAATCCAGTCGTTTGTATCGGTGAATGAATATCTGGCTGGATGTGCAGCTGTGGAAGCCAGGAAACCAAGATTGTGAAGCGGCTTACTCGTTCCTCCCGAAGTATGGGAAGTCATGTTTTCGTCCCGAGATAAAAAGGATTTCTCTTTGTAGGCACCATGCCCAGGCATGGCAACTTTGCCAGGAATAACGGTGATATAACCGCTTGGGTAAGAAGGTGCGGTGGCGGTGGCCTGGTAGAAAAGAAGCGTATCTTCGTCATAATCGGTTGCGAAGATCAGATATTTCTGTCGCAGGATGGTAAAGAATTGCTTGGCATCATTCAAAACTAATGTCCGACCTGCCGGATAGAACTGGTAATCCAACCAGGCCGCGGCGGGATTGGCGAAGACCACAGCTAAATCAAACTCAGCGCAAACCGTATCAATGAGTTGGTGATAACTCACATCGCCAGGTGTGGTGAAATAGGTATTGGGAAAGACGTGCCCTTCCAGCGTGCGGAGCCGTTTCTCATGCCGGTCGGAAATCGGCCAGTAATTCGAGGAAGTAATATAGTTCGGCACTCCGGCCACGGTGATACCGCGCAGGAGCCGAAAGGTATAGTAATCGTTGTAGTAATTCGGATCGTGGAAAGTGACTTTGCAGGTCAGACCATCTATCTCGAAGCCAAGCACGTCGGTGGTTGAGAAGACCACCGTTGCGCGGTCAGACCCGATCAATTGCAGTTCGAACCAGGGGGTAAAAACGCCGCTGTTCATGGCGGCGAGCAGGGCGGCGTCGAGGTCTCTAGACATTAGGTTTTTTCCATTCTGGCTAATTTCCAGATTACATAATCCATTCCAAGACCACTGAAAGGATTGCGAATTCTTCCGGGATGCTGCTTTAGATTTTTGGCTCTGGCAACCCTGCGTTGTCTGGAAAGACGGGCAGTTTCCCGGATAACAATAATATGGCATTCATCGTGATATTTACGACTATGCCAGGAACCTTCCGGTAGTGGATGGCCACAATATTCACAGTCCATCTTAATATTGCCCTTCCCATGAGTCTTTCCATTTGCGCGGATCGGGGACTCGGGCAAAGGATTGCCGCGCTGCAAGCACCAGGCCGGCATCGAAGCTTTCCTTGAATTGCAGAGACAACTTTTCCCATGGGTCGGGAATATCAGGGTTCATGTTGATGGTTTCGATTCGCCCCCCCGCACGGATCAGACAGACCTGCCAGGCTGCGCCATCCAGAAGAATGGTATCGAAGTAAGCGGAAAGTGTGCTGTCTGTGGAACTATCCAGACCGCTGATTGTATGCGGCAGGGTGTAGCGAATGATCAGGGTGTTGGTAACCGGTTCGGCAACGGCCAGCCGAAAGAAAGGCCGGCCATCTTCGAAATAGGTGACGAAATCAAGAGAGATGTGATCTTCCAAATAAATATCCTGTCCCTGTCGAAGAACGTCCACAATCTCTAGCGCGGTTGGCACATCCAGTTCGTATTCTTTTTGGCCCAACACCGGCGCGACCAGGTCGCCGGCATGGATGGGGGCGAATGCGTTAAAGCATTTGAGCGCTTGGCGGATGGCAGAAGTGCAGGTTGGAGTAGTAAAAAGAATTCCAGTATCGAGCAGCAGGGGTTGAAGTTTGGCGATGAGTTGTGTCAGGGTATCGGTCATGGTTCGTCCTTCCTTCCCCTCTCCCATTTTTGGGAGAGGGGCCAGGGGTGAGGTCAGCAGGGGGATTACCCCGCTAAGTCAAAATTATCTTTTGGCACCGAGAACTGAAAGATCATCATTCTTCGGCCAGCGGGCATTCGCAAAATCGTAGAAACCGGATGCAACCAGACCGATAGCCAGACCGAAAACTACCACAGCAAACCAGCCTGGAAAGCCCACAGGAAGACCATCGGCTGCGATCTGGTAGGCCATGCCGAAGAGTATCCCCAAGATCATGGAGATAACCGTCAGAACCTTGCCTGTGAAGCCGAGCGACTTGAAGAACTCGACCAGGCCAAAGACGATTACCATCAGGGGGATTGAACCAACAAGAAGAGTAGAGAGATCGAACATATTATTTTTTCCTTTCTTTCCCCTCCCCCGAGGGGGAGGGAAGGGTGAGGTGAGTTTCGATTGTCCCTGTCTCCAGGAAGGTGTGATATTTTTCACAGCTTCCTGGAGACAGAAAAGACAACCATTTAATTTTATTTTTTCGGTCGTCCCTGACCGGGGACTAGCCGAGGCGGCATCCAGCCGCCATCGGCTGGTAGACGACCTGAGTCGTCGAGGCTGGCCGGCCAGGGACTTTACCGATAAGCAACCTGGGCGTGGACATCGCCCTGGTTTTCAGGGGGTGGGGTTCTACAATCTCTTAGTGTAATTCGCTACCGCGCCGAGCAGTTCGATCACGCCGGTATCACCAGCCTGGTTGACGGTCAGTTCAACCAACACATACTCATCGTTATCCACCCAAAAAGGCGTGGTGATGGTGAGTGTCATTCTGTGTTTGCCAACGGCGTAGCGTTTTGCGGCGGAGTTATTCCCGACGTCGTAGGTGAATGTCTGCGGGGCCACAACCGCAACGGCGGTATCTATCCCGCGCGTGACTTTGTTCACCACGGCGGTAACTTCTTCCATGGCGGCGGTGACGATTTCGAAGTCAATCTCGATGGATTTAAGCAGACTTCCTTTCAAGGCCACCGAATTGGAAGGGACGGGGATCGGAATGTTTATCGTACTGGTCTGGTTGGCATCGTTGACTTTCTTGACGATGGTTCCCGCTACCTGCCCGGCTGCCATAGTCCAGGTGCCGGTGACGCAATGGAACAGGGTCGGCGGGACGTACAAACTCATGGCGGTGTCGTTAACGTAACCCATGATAAGCCGCCTAAATCCGCAGGGTGGAGTTTGCTACCGCACCTAGGATATCCACGGTCACCGTCCCGGCACAGATGAGACTGAGTTCAAGCAGGAAATAGACATCGTTGTCTATCCATTCGGGTGTGGTGAGGGTGACGGTGAGTTTGTGCTTGGCTTGTGTGGCAGCAGCAGAACCGGCGGCCAGGTCTTGTGTGATGGCCGGCGTGGACACAACCGCAACCGCACCATCCACACCGCGCGTGACTTTGTTCAGGACGGCGGTAACACTGGTTGCACCAGCGGCTTTGAGTTCATAATCAATCTCGATGGATTTGAGATAGGAACCCTTCAATGCCACCGAATTGGACGGCAGCATGATCGGGATGTTGACGACGGCGGTTTCTGCTCCGGCGGCCTTGTGCATGCAGATGGTATCCGTGACTGCACCAGCAGCCTGTGTCCAGGTGCCGGTAACGCAATGAAACAGGGTGGGCGGAACGTACAAACTCATGGCGGTGTCGTTTACGTAACCCATAATGAACCGCCTAAATCCGGAGGGTGAAGTTGGCGACTGCACCCAGGATATCCACGGTCACGGTTCCCCCGCAGACCAGGGTGAGTTCCAGCAGGAAATAGACATCGTTGTCTATCCATTCCGGTGTGGTGAGTGTTACGGTGAGTTTGTGTTTGGCCTGCGTGGCAGCAGCAGAACCGGCGGCCAGGTCTTGTGTTATTGCCGGTGTGGATACAACCGCAACCGCACCATCCACACCGCGCGTAACTTTGTTCAGGACTGCGGTCACACTGGTGGCACCGGCAGCTGCCAGTTCATAATCTATCTCAATGGTTTTGAGATAGGAACCCTTCAATGCCACCGAATTGGACGGCAGCATGATCGGGATGTTGACGACCGGACTGTTTGCACTGGCGGACTTGTGCATGCAGATGGTATCCGTCACCGCGCCGGCGGCCTGCGTCCACGTGCCAGTGACGTAGTGCATGGCAGTGGGCGGGATATATTGAGACATTGCAGTATCGTGTACGTAACCCATGGCTTGTTCTCCTTGTAGGGTTTGATTGGTTCCCGCCGCTCGGTATGTCCCGAGTGTGGAATTATGGATCCCTAACACGGCGGGATTGAGTATTACTTTCCAGCCTTGTGCTTCGCCGGTGACTTGATTGAAGTCTTCCCCTCTCCCATCTTTTTGGGAGAGGGGTCAGGGGTGAGGGGCATATAACCGGTGGTGGGCATGCCCAAAGAACGGGTCGGTAATGCCATGATAGTTTCGACGGCAGCCTTGACTTTCTTTGCCGAATAGGGAGAACGTACGGTTCGCCCATCTGCAAGCAGGACCCGTAAGACATATGTCCCCGCATTCTGGGGATCACCTTCCAAGCGCCAGTGGATTGGCGGCGTGGTGGGCTGGTCAAGATGCTTGGACGTGGCTTCTGCGAGGGCAAAAGCGGCATGTTTCAATTCTGGTTCGTTCATAATTTTATTTTTCTCCTTTCCTATGTTTTCCCCTCTCCCATTTTTTGGGAGAGGGGCCAGGGGTGAGGGTCTTACACGTTGGACTTATGCAGCGGGCGGAAGTCCTGCACCAACACAGCCGTGAACATCCGCACCTTGATGCGGTGTTCGTCATTCATGAACACGGCAGGGGAAAGATCATTCCCGGCGGTGAAGATTTCGGGTTTTATCCCGAAGCGCTCACCCACAATGATGGCCGGGGCAATGACAGGATCAACCACGGCGGCCCAGTGATCCACTTCCGTGTATTCCGGCATGACCACCACGTCGCCGGGCTGGCCGCGCTGTTGGTTCTCGCTGTAAATCGTGGTGGCGTTTTCCAGCGAAGGATACAAAATCTTCATGGCAGCCAACTGTGAAGCACGCGGTACCACCAGGTAACGGGGATTGACTCCCATCTTGGGACCGGTGCCGTAGTATCCGACGGCATTTTTTATCAGCATGGGCTGATTGAATACAGCGGCACAAGCCAGATCCCATTTGTCCGCGGCTATGGCAGCGGCGAGCAGGTTGCAGTGGCCCTGGCCATCCACATCCGTGACAGGATCGGCATTGAACAAAGCGCCACCGTCGGCCATGGTTGGGCCTACGCCACCATTGGCAAGGAAGACTTGGGAAACCAGGTAACTAATCTTTCGGCGGGCGGCGCTTCCCAGTTCAGAAGCATAAGCCTTGAGTTTGCGGCTTTCGTCCCGGTCGATCAATTCTAGCGTGAGCGGGATGTATCCGCCGTACTTGGTGAAACTGGCAGTCTCGGGGCTGTCACCAATGGCAAGTTCGGTATATTCTCCGCCTTCGGCCACGGTGGGCAATGCGCCTACCGTACCGATCAGGGTGCCGGAGATGGTATTGAGGCTGGTGAAGTGTTCCACCTTGACAATCTTTTCCCACCAGTCATATCCGGCTTTGCCGATGGCTTCCCATTGCTGGGTAACCACTTTATTCAAGGCGTTCTTTACCAGGCCGGTGAAATCGGCGGTGGTGGCAAGCTGAATGCGCTCGCCGTAGAAACCACCGTGCAGATCGTAGTCTCCGGTGAGCATCAGGTACAGTTCACGGATACCGGTCAGATGAGCCGGTTTAACGGCTTTCAAGTGCGCGTCACGTTCCACACCGAACAGGTCAGACACAGCCGCTTCGAGCTGGTCGTTGGTGGTGTGCATGCCTGTGATGCGGCCAGGTCCCTGAATGGAGCCGGCAGCAGTCAGGGCGGAGAGCAAGGCTTGTTCGTCCAGAATGGCTGCGTCGAGTTCGGCGGGTTCGAATGGTTCGCCCTTGTCGAGTTGAGCCGTGAAGCGCTTCTCAACGCGTGTAGCAGACGGGCCGGGCAGGCCGGAGGCTTGCAGGCTGACTTTGAGCAGGTCACGGCAGGAATGCAATCGTACTTGCCGCAGACTTTCTGCAGCCGATTTGTTCTTGCCATCGGCGGCTTTCTGCGCGGCTTGTACTTGCAGCAAAGCCGCAGTCTCGGCATCGGTGCCGGGGTCGGGCGGTTTTGGTGCGGTAAAGGCAACGTCGGTTGGAAGGACGTCTTTGTCTTCCACTTCGATTACCTTACCGTCACGGGTTACTTTCTTCATGATTAGATCTCCTTGGTTAGGTACGGATAGGAACCTGCCACCGCGGGCGGGATTGATAACACAATCCACGGAGGCAACACTATTGATGGTTTCGACTTTATCAGGCGACGTTTGCATCGCCTCTACATTGCCATGCGACTCATACTTGACATTCAGGACGGCCGAGAAGCCAATGGCGGACATGATGGCCGGATCTGATTTGGCAGTTTCACGCAGGCGAGAAAGAACCTCGCCGCTCGGGCCGGCCGGCACCAGGTTAGCCTGGATGCCCTGACTGACTTCGTTCCAGGTGGGATCATGCAGTGCGCCGGCCAGATCACGTACACTTGGGCCTTCAAAGAAACCCGGGTGATCAAGAAAGCATGGCAAGTTATTCCACAATTTTAGACTCTCTTTCAGTACCGCCGCGCTGAAGTCGAGATTGTGGCCTTTAGCTACACCGGCATTGATGGCAAGAATTTGAAAGCCGGTCTCTGTTGGTTTGGCTTGAAGTTGCAAGGAAATTTCGTTATCTTTCATGGCATCTCCTGTCTACCTGTTTACCTGTCTCCCTTTCTACCTGTTCTACTTCTTCCGGTACACCGGTTGGGTCGCTCGAACTTTTAGCAGGTGGCTTCTGGATAGAGGCCGTTGCTGGTGAAAGTGGTTTGAGTGGCCGGCGTTTCATGGTGGGGGCATCCCCGGCGGGTTGGATTTCCCCAGCCATTCGATAAACGATGCGCAGAAGTTCATGCTCATCGATACCTTCTCGGTCGAACAATTCGGACATGGCGGGATAAATGCGGCTGACAGCAAGTGCCAGGCTTGAATTATCCCGCTCAGTAATATCCGGTCCTTTAGCTACTATATGCGACCCTGGGTTAATTCTACGATCATAGGTTTTGCGTAATTGCACAGCCAGGATAGCCAGGGACTTTATGACGCTCAGGAAGAATGTCTGGCTTTGTTCGAGGCCACGGAATGTTGGCGTGCCGGCTGCCTCAGCTGTTGAGCGTGTGCTTGATTCAGGTTCGGCGAGATAGTGGGGTGGGAGGCCGGCACCCAGGGCGATCATTTTCTTTAGAGCCAGGCCATCCTTCTCTGCATCCGCAGAGAAGAGATTGGGGGCCGGCATTTCGATGCTTTCGTCTTCGTCCAGAAGAAGCCAGGAACCGGGGGCCGGAGGATGAGCAGCCAATTCGTTACTTTTGGCTTTCTTCTCCGCATCATTTGTCCATTTTTTCGTCCAGACGATCAGCCAGGCGAAGCGGAAGCGATTGAGCCTGGCACGGTCTTCGAGCCAGGAGGAATATCTTCCGATCCACGGCAGCATGGGAGCCAGGTCCGGTTCTCCCCATGAAACACCCACCGGCCGGTTGATGGCGTAATGAACCATAAAAACTTCTTGCGGGTTGGTCCGGTCTAGTGCTTGCCACAAGTCTTTACCCTGTTCAGTTGGTTTATAGGCAATTTCTTGAAGCACATCGTTGGAGCGGGTGATTATTTCGCTGACTTGATCCGCCGGCACCGCGCGCACGAACATCATGCCGGTGGCCTGGTCAACCGTGCAAAGAAAGAACATGTTTCCAGAGCGAGTTAATTCATCGCACCAGTCCATACATTGCTGGCCAAGATTATTGAGTGGATGATCCCACCAGACTTTTAGGTAATCGTTGGTGGCTTTATGATCACTCTCCACACTGATCCCTTCACCGATGATGAATTGCGTGTACAGTTTCACGATCCGGCGCGCAATCGGATTGACCCTCCACGCGCGCAGGCATTCGGCGAAGATGGTTTGACGGTCGTAGTCGTATCGGTCGCGGTACAGGCTGGACATGTTGGAGCCAGGGTAGAAATTGCTATCGGTCTCCACGAGACCGGTGGTCAAAGATACCGGGGATGGATTACGGATAGCGGATAGAAGACGGGAAACTAAAGATGTCATTAGAATAACCTTTCACCACTCTCAAATTCTTTGACGGCTTGTTGATAATACTTTTCATCTTTTGCCGTCCATATATCCGCGGCTTTTTGTTCGTCACGAATGATGTCATAAACCTGCATAAAGTAATCTTCGTCCGAAGCTACCACTACGAAGTTTCTCCGTTTGCGAAGTAATTTTATTGCACGAGGATGAAATTTCTCCCATACCCTCGCCTCATCCAACTCCGCAATAATTTGATCTAGCTCAACTACTGCTTTGTCGTGTCCGCAATTACAAGGATATTTTGGGTCGTCCTTCCTGCCATGCGCCTGGCACGAATAATGATGACCATGTTTCAAATATTTATCAAGTTCGCTCATTTGAATAATTCCTTCCATTTTTCATGCCATGCAATAAGTCCATTTAGCGCGGCTTCTTTCCAAAATCCTTTTGCCAGTTTTGATACTGTCTTTATTTCGTCCAGCGCGGTTTGGATTTTTGAAAGTTCGTCTGTGGCTTTATCATTTAATTTTCCATCGGGGAGGAAAAACCTAAGTTGTTCAAGTGCTTCATCAAGTGCGCTCATTTTGTCTCCTTTTTTACCTGTCTACCTGTTTACCTGTCTCTCAGAAATTCCTTTCCATGGACTGTAGAGGATCAGCAGCCTCTACCGTCTGTGCTTCCGTGGCTATGTGCCAATCCAACCGGTCGAGTTCGGCAACCAGAGCATCGGCGAGAAGATAATCATCATGGACCAGTTCGCCGTCCGCTCCACGTGCGCCCTCGGGAACACCCCAACGCAGTGTCTTGGCCGGCCCCGGAAGAATCTCGGATTGGCAAGCATCATATTGCGCGCGGACGGCATCGGTAAGGCAGCAATCCCGTATCCGACCGGTTTCGATGATGGCCAGGTAACGCCAACCCAATTCACTTTTTACCTGTTGGCTGAATTTGACAGGGATCACCCGGCCAGGGAAAGCCTTGTCCAGCATGGCCCACAATCCTTCACCAACCCCGGTCGCATCCATTACGATATGTTGCGGACGCCAGGCTTCGGCAAGTGCTTTGAGTTTGCCGAAGATCACCAGATGGTTTTGTCCTGTCCACTGCAAGCGGTTAATAAAGCGGTAGGTAGGTGCTTGCAGGGTCTCGAGAGAAGCCAGATCAATACTGACTACGGACAGAGAGACACTGTCTCGTCCGGGGTTGGTAAGTGGAGCTTCGCCGTTGATATTCATGCGGGCTTCATCCTGGCCGGCCACGTCCAGAAGGAAGGCATAGACCTGACCTTCGACTTTAGATGTTTGACTCTCTTGATCCCCTTGCATCAGGGCGCGCCGGGCGACGTTGAACATGCCGATCTGGGCGTCGATCTCTTCGCAAAAATACTGAGTACGAACGATGGGATGGTTACGGCCAAGATGAGCGATCTCGCTCTCCAGGAATTTGGCATAGGACGGTACTTCTTTAGCCACTTCGGAGCCGGGAACAATCCAGACGCGTCGGATGCCATCTGCTTTTTGGGCGAGTTCGGCGGCGCGGCGTTCCCTAGAAAGCAGGGTATGGCTGGTCCAGGATGTTCCCCAAAAGACACGGGTGGCATTGTGAGCGGCGGTCATGGGAGCAAAGGCCTTGTCAAAACAATGAGGATCAATATCCTGGGCTTCGTCCACGGAGAGCAGGATGTGGGCGGTCTCGCCGACCACGTTGGCAGAAGGGTCGCCGGAAAGAAAAACAACCTGGGAAGTGCCCACCTGGTACTTGAAACCTTCCTTGCGCTTCCAGGCTTTGCGAGTGAAGAGACTGCGGGAGAGCACCTTTTCGAGGCGGGACATGGCATTGAGAGCCTGGGGCTCATAGGTGGGGGAAACGGAAACGATATTGAGGGCGTAGCGGGAAAGGACGGCGAGCAGGTAGACGAACATCTGGGCCTGCAATTCGTTCTTGCCAGACTGGCGGGAGAAGATCACGACGAAGGAACGTCCAGCCTTCTCGCGGATGGATTGAATAACGGCGTTGAGTACTTCGCGCTGGTAAGTGCGCAGCAGTCGCCCCGAAGCCTTCAAGACGAAGTATTCAGGATTGCGATAGATCCGTGATGCAATGCAGTGGTTGCGGTCCATCATTCAGGCGGCGCTCCGTCGGTGAAAAATTCACGCTCATGGGTGATATCGTCCCAGGCGATATAGACCGGATCATCGCCGGTATTCAAAAACAGATGGCGGCTGACCAGAGCTGTGACTGTTCGAGAGGCATGGGCAAGTGCATTAAGCATGGCGACCGTTTCCATCACAGGCACATCTTCCGATAAAAGGATCCCGGCGATCTTGTCGATGCCGACGCGCAAAAGGTGGACTTCGCCGATGTAATCTTTGACATCCCATATTCGAAGCGAGCCTTTGATCTCTTCGGAGTAATGCCTGGCGTAGAGGGCGTGCTTGAGGGCGTTCTTGTTTCCGGGCGGGGCCCCGCTTTTACGCCTGGCAGGGGGGCCGGGATTTCGTTTGCTGGTCATGGTTTGATCATCCGGGTGATGGTAATGATGAGGGTAATGACGGAGAGTCCGCCGCCGCCGATGGAGAGGGTGATGAGCAGTTTGACCTGCGAAATGACGTCACGAATCTCTTTCAAGTCGGCTTCGGTGCCGCGCCGCCAGGTTTCGAGGGCGGCCACTTTTTCTTTTAAGATGATGATGTCGTCGCAAGGCGGGTGACTTCTGTCAGCGGCACACTTGCACTGCTCTGCGCAAGCTGCAGGGATGGTGTGGCGTGTGGGGGATTGAACCGTCCGACGCGCAGGAGTGGGGTGATTGGAAGCGGGCATA
>Ga0209777_10006081_pt1 | contig 13695 bp, 14 predicted proteins | sample FrelakmetHBP12HB_FD_187147 | JGI IMG/M metagenome (GOLD analysis project Ga0209777, IMG submission 187147) | Freshwater lake sediment microbial communities from the University of Notre Dame, USA, for methane emissions studies -HBP12 HB (SPAdes)... | ecosystem: Environmental > Aquatic >...
GCATCAGGGGGCGGGGGCTCGGTTGCGGCACCGAGAGTACCTCGATAATGGCGGCGTGAAATGCCTCCCGTCCAGTTTTTGTAGCATGGTATACCTTACGTGCCGGGCCGCGCTCGGTCTTTTCCAGGCGCCCTTCGATAAATCCACCCTTTTCCAGTTTCTTGAGCAGGAAGTAGATGGAGGAGAAACCGACCTCCGTCCACCTTCTCATACCGCGTTCCTCGATGACCTGCTCGATCTCGTAGCCATGTCGGGGCTGCTGGGCGACCAGACTCAGGACAGCCAGTTCAGCGTTCGTCATTATGTACTCTATGACTATAGTATTATAGTACTATAATACCTCATTTAGGCTACTTGTCAAGATTATCTATGGAAAAATTGTGGGGCAATCGGGGTGAGGATTGGATACGATACGGCTCTAAAGGATTCTCATTTAGGCTCGGTACGCCATTTAGCCATGAACTTGTCTACATCAACGCCCAGGCTGGCTATGTGCTGGGCACCGGCATTATATATTTCCTGCCAGGGCAGGTCGTCGTAGCTCCCGTGATATTTGAGATACTCCACATGAGGCCTGCCGTCTTTGCTGCGGCTGGGCAGCTTGGCGTCGTGCTCGCCGTCGAACTCCACAGGTACAAACCCGTTTTGTTGGCACAACCCCAGGTCGTAGGCCGGCGTAGCGATAACCCATTTGCCGTCAATATAAATCTCAGCGAAACCGTGGTAGACCAGTATGTTGCTGCCGCACATCATGTCCAGGAACCTCTGCGACAGGATATGGTTCCTGATGTCGGCGAACCCGAAGCGGGCAGGGATTCCCAGGACCCGGCACATGGCGACGAGTACGGCTGCCTTCTGGAAGCACAGTCCGTAGCCCCTTTTCAAGGTGGCGCTGGCGATGCTGTATTCGTAGCGGTCGGCTGAATCATACGGGTTGTATTTAATGTTATCCCTTACGAAATAGAACAGGGCTATGGCCTTCTCCTTGTCAGTCTTAAGCCCCCTAGTCAGGGCTCGCGCCTTCCTTTTTATGGCTAGGGAATCGAAGTCGATGACCTCTGTACATCTCAAATATTTTTCCATTTCATTCATTAGAACCGTCCTGTTGCATAGGTTTCATCAAGTCTCCCTCTACTGCAGCAATGATATACCCTCCGCTCTACGGCAGTCAAACGCAGTCGGGTTGACAAGGTTGTTACAGGTATGGCAATATGCGCCCGCAGGTGATTGTAATTTAGCCTTTTGCCAAGGAGGGCGTTAGATGCTGAATAAGGTATTAAGAAGCTTCGATCAGGCGGTGGCCGACATACCCGATGGCGCAACCATCGCCGTAGAGTCGTGGGGCATCCCTGCTTGCGCGCAAAACCTCGTCGATGCAGTAAAAAGGAAGGGCATTAAGGATATCACACTCGTCACTCACAACTTCATCCCCATCGTTCTGGGCGAGGATGAGACCTGCTTCACCTCGGCGCTGCTGCCCCAACTGAAAAGGCTGATTACCCCCGTGGTGGGCATCCAGCAATTGGGCGCTGGAGCCTTTGTCAAGGAGTACATGGAGAAGGGACTGGAGGTGGAGCTGTCCACTCACGGCACCCTGGCGGCGAGGCTCTACGCCGGCGCCGCAGGCTTGGGCGGTTTCTACAACCCTGTGGGCGTGGGCACGGTTATCGGAGAGGGAAAGGAGACCAGGGTTATCGATGGCGTGGAGTATGTCTTCGAGAAGCCGATAAAGCCGGATTATGCTTTCGTCAGGGCGCATAAAGCGGACACCCTGGGCAATCTGGTATTTAAAGGCATCTTCAGGGGAGACCAGCCGGTGATGGCTATGGCTGCCAAAACAACCATAGCTGAGGTGGACGAGATAGTGGAGCCCGGCGGGATAGATGCCGAGCACGTGATAGTCCCGGGGATATTCGTAGACCGCATCGTGAAAATTCCTGAGGAGGGCATAGGCACTCACAAGAAGCAGAAGGCATTGATAGGCAGGCTGGGTGAGATAGATATCGCGCGCAAGATGCTGTTCAGGAGCAAATTTATTGAGGAGAAGCCCCGCGTGGAGGAGTCGAAGGGCGGCAAGCTCAAGCAGAGGCTGGACAGGGACACCGTAGCCATGAGGGCTGCCAGGGAGTTGAAAGCTGGCGACTACGCCAACCTCGGCGTGGGCATACCCAACCTCTGCGCGCTGTATGTGCCGGAGGGCGTTATCTTCCAGTCGGAGAACGGTGCCATAGCCTACGGACCTCTGGTGCTGGAGGGCGAGATAGAGAAGGCTGAGTTCCACTACGTGGACTCCGGAGGGAGGTTCTTCACTTTGGCGCCGGGGACGGCGTTCTACGATGTGCTTACGTCTTTTCTTATGATAAGGGGCGGCCGTCTGGTGACCATATTGGGCGGCTTGCAGGTATCAGAGAAGGGCGATTTGGCGAACTGGAACACTGGCGGCGATGCTTTGGGCGGCACCATAGGCGGCGGCATGGATTTAGCAGTGGGCGCCAAGAGGGTCATCATCACCATGGAGCACACCACTAAGGACGGGAAGCCCAAGATAGTGAAAAAGTGCAGCTATCCTTTGACTGCCAAAGAGTGCGTTGATTTGATTGTTACCGACCTGGCTGTGATAGAAGTCACTCAGAAGGGGCTGGTGCTCAAAGAGGTCGCCCCCGGCTGGACCGCCAAGGAGATTCAATCCCTCACCGAGCCCAAACTCAAAATAGCGAAAGATCTGAAAGAGATGGAGTTATAAGTAGAGAAGAAGATGGGTTTTTCTATGCCCCACCCACTTCACAAATTCCTGCGAGGCATTTATTCAATGAGACCTATCATATTCAGGTATTTTCTCTGGTTATCGATTATGACAATTTTTATCCTGCCTCTTGCGGCCTGTGGCAGCACGCCTGCTAAGGTATATGCTGACCTAGGCGAGGAGTTCTCCCTGTCCATAGGCCAGACTGCTACCATAAAGGGGCAGGCTTTACAGATCACGTTTGAGGACGTAATCGAAGATAGCCGCTGCCCCAGCAATGTAACTTGTATCTGGGCAGGCAGAGTCAGTTGCATTATTAAACTTGTAGAGGTTTCTTCTCAATATCGAATGGTATTGACTGAACCAGGGCTGACTGATCAGTATACCAGCGAGACCTACCGAGAATATCAACTAGCCTTTCATGTGAGACCCTACCCAGAGGCAGGGCAGTCGATTGGAAGGGATGAATATAGGTTACAATTAATCGTTAGCAAATAAGCCGTACCACGGAATGGTCTGAATTGTAGGGGCGACCGGCCGGTCGCCCCTACACATCTGGACAGGCTCCCCAGCCTGTCCCACCAAATGGTAGCACAGGCACCTTTGCCTGTGCAGGTAGGGAATGGTACGAAATGCAAGTCTATCCTGAGCGTGGGGAAAGATGATGATGTAGGGGCATAAAACTTTGTGCCCTATACCGATTTATTTAGGAACTCGTAGCGGTCAGCCAGCCCGGCCAGCGCCCTGATGGCATCGTCGGGGTTGGAGAAGATGGCCCCTTTGCCTATCTGCTCCAGTTTCTCCGATAGGTCGCGGGCCCGTGTGTCGTACAGCCAGCCCTCGCAGAAACAGAAGGCCAGCGGCTTATTGGGGAAGGCGTCTGCAAGCTCCGTGATAACCCGGGTGATGGGTGGCGTGAGTTGCTCGAACCATGCCCCGCCGAAGAAAAGCAAGCCATTGACGTGAGGGTCTCTCAATACCTCCATCACTAATGCCTGGAACGTCTCAGCGAGAGGTCGCGGCGCCAGCATTACAATAGGCCAGGTGTCCAGAGGGTTGCCTATCCTGTGCCACGATGGTGACATCGCTTTCAGCCTGCGCCTGGTCCCGGGGGACAGATCCACTACCTCCAGGTTGCGCTCAGCGCAGGCGTCCAGGCTCATAATGCCGATGCCTCCGCTGCCTGTGGCAATAGCAATACCCCTGCCTCGCATCAGCGGCAGATAGAGGAAAGCCCTGACCAGATCGCCCAGCTCATCGAGGCTCCTGGCACGAATGATCCCGCACTGCTTGAAAACGGCGTCCCATACCGCGTCATCGCCGATCAGAGAGGCTGTATGGGACTGCGCTGCATGCGCCGCCCGCTCGCTCCTGCCTGTTTTCATAGCCAGCACGGGCTTCACCCTTGCCACACGCTGCGCTACCTCTTTGAACCGCTTGCCATCGTTTATGCCCTCGATGTGCAGCACTATGATCTTTACCTCGGTGTCCTGCTCAAAGTATTCCAGGGCATCGGCGATATCGACATCGCAGGTGTTGCCCACATCGATGCCTTTGCCGATGAGCCTCAGCCTGCCGATGGTGCCGAAGAAAAGGCCCGACTGCGAGATAACCCCCACGGGCCACTTTCTCATGTCCGTCTGCTTGAGGAATGCTGTGCTGAAGTTGATGTAAGCGTTTGCCGAGCCGAATGTGTTGGGCCCCAGAACCCTCACACCGCCCTTGCGCGCTGCCTCGACTACTCTCTGTTGCAGCCTCTTGCCTTCCTCGTCCTCTGCTTCGGCGAAGCCCTGTCCCACCACTATGGCCGCTTTAATCCCTTTCTCTCCGCATTGCTTCACGATGTTTGGTACCACCGTGCGGGAGGTCAAAATCACTGCGAGATCGACATTTCCTCGTATCTCTTTGAGATTGGGGTAGCATTTCCGGCCCAGGATTTCAGAGTAGTTGGGGTTCACGGGGTAGACCTTGCCCCGGTAGCCGCTTTGGGCGAGGTTTTCTACCAGGTTGAAGGCTAGCTCGCCAGCGTTGGGGTTAGCTCCCACGACCGCTACGGATTTGGGTTCGAAGAAAGGCTTGAGCTGAGCAACAACGTCCATTTTTTGAAGCAGGTGTACACAACTTGTAGGGGCAATTCATGAATTGCCCCTACCCTCCCTTATTCTAGCCTTTTCGGCTTCCGAAGTCTAGATACACGCCGTTCAGCGAAATCCTCTCATGTCATTCTGAGGTTTAGCGAAGAATCTCAATGGGTAGGTCGGAGCACCCGCTCCAGGCTACCCTTCTATTACTGTGATATGATAATAGAAGCACCCCCTGAAAATCCCAACAAAATGGAGTAACAAAGATGGCTAAAATTAGAGACGCTGTGATGGTGGATTTCGCCCGGTCGCCTTTCGGCATCGCCAGCCAGAAGAAGCCCGGCTTCTTTGCAGATAAACGAGCCGACGACCTCGCTGTCATTGTGATTGAGGCATTGCTCAAGCGAACGGGCGTAGACCCCGCCTCGGTAGACGAGGTCATCATGGGCACGGTGAACCAGAGCGGGGAGCAGGCGAGCCCCGGTCGGAGCGTCTGCCTGATGACCTGCCCCTTCGAGGTTGCTGGCTTGAGCATCGAGCGAGCCTGCTGCTCCAGCATGACTGCCGCGCACATCGGCTGTATGGCTATCCAACTGGGCATGGAGGACATCTGCATCGCCGGCGGCATGGAGAGCCATTCTCATTTCCCCACACCATTAATCACTGAGGATACCGATATCTGGGCGCTGGCCGAGGAATTGGGCAAGACGCGTGGCCTGCCCAATTCCAAGATATTTGAGAAAGTCGACATTGGCGCTGTAGCGAGCATGGGCCTCATCGCCGAGAAACTGGCTGAGATGTTCAATATCCCCAGGGAGGACCTGAACAGATGGGCCTGGCAGAGCAACATGAGGGCTGCAGCTGCCCAGAGAGAGGGCAAGTTCAAGCACGAGATTATTCCCGTGGAAGGCACGCTGCCCGACGGCACGGTCAAGCTTATTGACTATGACCAGGGCGTAAGGTCCGACTCGAAGCTGGAGAAGATACGCAGCCTGCCTCCTATTTACAAGCCCGGTGGTACGGTTTGCGCTGCCAGCACCTCGGGGGAGAACGACGGGGCCGCAGTGGGGATTTTCATGTCCAGGGAGAAGGCCAAGAAGCTGGGGCTGGTGCCCATGGTCACCATCAAGAGCATGGCCTGGGTGGGGCTAGACCCCGCGATCATGGGCTACGGCGCTGTGGTGGCCTCGAAGAAGGCATTGAAACGGGCAGGCTTGACCATAGACCAGATAGACCTGGTGGAGGTGAACGAAGCCTTCGCTGTGCTCCCTGTGATGCAGATAAAGGAGATGGGCATAGACCCGGAGAAAATGAACGTCAACGGCGGCGCTGTCTGCATCGGCCATCCCGTGGGAGCGAGTGGTATGCGTGTGCTGGGCACCTTGGCGCATGAGATGAACCGCAGAAAAGCCCGCTATGGCCTGGCCGCTATCTGCGGCGCCTGGGGCGCTGGAGCAGCCACCGTGGTGGAGAGAGAGGACTACTGGGAAGGCAAACGCTCATTCCTCAGTTAGGGATGCGCACTTTTTGGCCTATTCGGTGAAGCTGCCGTAATACCTACATGTGCAGTCAAACAGCTAGCCCACCACAGCCTTGTAGTGCCTCATGCTTCCTTGGTCTCCTGATTTTTTAGTGACTTTCTTTTGTGCCGGGATCGATTGAATCGTAAGGTCATGCTACAAGATTATTGGATAGCATAAGCTACCTGAACATCCACAGTGATGTCCGTCTGGCCGGGATTGATAGGAGTAGTAGCTGACGAAGTAATGGCTTGCGTGCTAAACGCTTGTGGCGGATAAAGTATTGAGGTAGAAGAACTCTCCGAAATGTAGGTCGCTGTACCTAGAGTCACACCTGCTAGTTCTGCGAGCTGGTTGGCCTTGGCTTTTGCATCGTTCATCGCGAGCTGGCGCGCCTGAGCATAGTATTGGTCCGGCTGGTCTACGGAAAAAGTGACCTCGTTTATACTTAGCAGGTCACCGCCAGCTGCTACCACCGCGTCTATGATTGAGCCGGTATTATCTATCGCTCTTATCTTAACCGTTACCACATTGCTGACCTCATATCCCGTTATTGGCTGGCCTGGAGGCCTGACAGGAATCACAAGTGATGTTCCATTGGTTGACCCGCTGGAAGTTTCGGGAGCCGAATTATAAGGTACAGGCGGGATAACAGGAGTCAATTGCTGGATACTAAAGTACTGAGTCTGAATATCTTTCTGGTCGACACCGTTAGAGGTCAAAGCGGACATTACTTTATCCATGGCTTCAACTGCTTGAGACTGAGCAGCAGCAACTGTCGATGCCTGGGCCGTAACCCCCAGATTCAAGATCGCAATATCCGGAGTAACCGGCACCTCACCCTCCCCACTGACCCAAATCCCATGCTGATTGTCTACAACGGCACTTACCGTCTGTTGACCAGCAACAGCGACCGCTCCGGTGGTATTCCGTCCCGTCAAACCCACCGCTAGTACGGCTACTACGGCGGCGAATATCACCAACCCTATTACCCATATTGCCCTCTTCATTGATGCCCTCCTCCTCTATCTGATGACAAGCTACTGTACAGTTCGTGTCTTCCGTATATATTGACGCAGGAGAGCCATATTTTGTTCCCCAATATAGTTGCCCTATACTCTTAAGTCAGATGTAATTTGATTCTTCACTACCCCCACCACTGCCCTGTAGTGCTTCATGCTGTCCTCGAGGGTGGCTAGCTTGGATGACCTGTGCTACAGAATTGGCTTCGGATGCTCTACTGTTGCGTAAGATCATTCATTATCCTTCAATACTTTGCCCGCCACATCCTCGATAAGGTGGTTCAATGCCGGGAGATCATGAATTCTCTGGCGCTGCATCAGTCTAGCTGCCCTCTCAACGATAGGGCTATTGATCAAATGACAGCTTCTGACAGCTTCTAGCCCTTTGACTATGCGGAGACATTCTTCATAAGTCAATTCAGGCTTGTAGTTTTGGTCAAGGTTCTGTTCGTAAGGCTGGCGCATTCTCACCCTTCAGTTGTTGTTCTACTTCTTCTTTTTGGCAGGAGCGGCTATCTGTCGATAGAAGCATCCTGAGACAATCTCCACAAACTTCGGTACACGCCCCTGCTTACCCCATTTCGTCATATTGTCATTGAGAACCACCATTGTCTTCAATATATCCTTGGTTTCAACGTCATAAAGGGCCAGAAACTTCGCTTGATTTTCACCTGGGCTGGGGTTTTCATACCTGGTGGCACAAAGTACGCCTGGAGTAGTCAGGAGGTCAGGAATGTGTGTATTGTCATACCACTGGTTGAACTCTTTTCCCCGAGAGGGGTCGGTACAGTTTGTCTCCACAACAAGAAGCCATCTCTCCATTTTGTTCCCTCTTTCCATAGCCGTTTACGCTACATCATAGATTTCTTGCGCTAGTATACATATCGCGGTAGAATGTCGCAAGAAACGCGCTAACAATACCAACAATACCAAAGGATATTAATGCATTACTGAAAGGAGAGGTGACATGGAACATGAACATAAACATAGAGGTGGAGGCCCTCCAGCCGCAGCAGCAGGTGCTTTCTGGTTTATGGGCTGGTTATTCACTATCGCCTTTGCAAACCTCGTCTGGTGGAAAATCATTGTTGGCATAGTGGTCTGGCCGTACTTTCTGGGTTTAGCAGTCAGGTGAGACAACTTTCTGAACGCAATTTCAGGTAATGGCACGTGTAGGGTCGTGGGCTGCATCTGCCACAGGCGGATTTCGCCAACCCCACTGGAGCTAATCATCTTTCAAGCTGTAACTTTTTCTAGTACCTTGGCCACAAATTCACTTTTCTCTTCTTCCGACATCCCGGCAGATCCCTGCTCCATTAGAGCTGTAATCATATTCAATACAAAGTCCACCCGCTCCTCTCGGGGAACACCGGGCAGCATCATGTTCAGGCAGTGAGGCATCATTTGAGTCATCATGCGGGGCATCATCGGCGTACCCTTTCCCTGGCCCCCTGACATCATTTGGGACATCATTCCCATCATCCCGCCACCCTTCTCGCCCCCACCCATCATCTCCATCATGTTGACGCCTTCCATCATTTTGGGCATCATCTGCTCCATCATCTTTTGCTTGTCCTCTGCTGTCATGCCAGCGAAGAACTTTTCCATCATCGTCCCCATCATTTCCATTTTCTCCTCTTTGCTCATGTTCCCCATCATCGCTTCCATCATTTCGTCCATAGCACCCATTTTATTCGCCTCCTTTCAAGTTATTGGTGATGTCAGTTTTCTCTACCTATCGCTCTAATATTGTCTCAATATCACTATAGGCCCGGCTGATAACCTCCCGAATACGTCTCATCTTCTCTGCATCTGTATTGCGGAAATGCCGCCCAATCAGCCGCCCCATCCTTCCAATTTCCACCATGGTTTCGCGCATATCCGTAGTATTCTTTTGGCTCCAATGGTCTCTCATCTGTTGCTTGATGCCTTCAGCAAACTGCTCCTGCTTAGAAAGGAACTTTATCCCTTCATCGGTTATGGTGTAGACTTTCTTTCCGTTCTGATGCGTAACCTCGATATAACCCATTTCTTCAAGAAGCTGAAGCGTGGGATAGACCGCACCGGGGCTTGGTACATAACATCCGTGAGAGCGTTCTTCCAAGCGGCGAATAATTTCGTAGCCATGGCTGGGTTTATCCTTTATTAAATCGAGTATTACGTACTTCAGATCTCCTTTCTGGAACGGGCTTTCCTGACAATATTCTTGAAACATTCGATGCATACTGAACATTGTTGACTCCTTAGCGTTATTTTACGGATTATATCGGGTAATATCTCGATATATCTAGATATATTATTGCACGCAAAATCGGGTTTGTCAAGGGGTCAAACACTGATATTTTAATTTGCTTATGACCCCTTATTCTCTTAACGTCCCCTGAATTTCGAGACCTAGCCCACCTACCGGAACTTTCCCAATAGCTGCAGTTATCCTAATTATTTAACAATGAAAGTAATGTTATACTGACCTGGTGTTAGAAAAGCGCGGTGCTCCCGGATTTTCCCTGCTGCGATAACCCTGTTCGTGAGGTAAATCGTGAGACATCCCAAAGTCGCTGTTATAGTCCTCAACTGGAACGGGCTCGATGATACCGTTGAGTGCCTCGAGTCTTTACAGAAAATCAGCTATCCCAACTATGAAGTCGTAGTGGTGGACAACGGTTCGGAAGGCGATGATGTCAGGGTACTGAAGGAGAAATTCGGTGATTACGTCCACATTGTCGAGAATGAAAGGAATTACGGTTTCGCTGAGGGAAACAATATCGGAATCAGATACTCACTGAACACCCTCGAGCCTGCTTACCTGCTATTGTTGAATAACGACATGGTGGTTGCCCCTGACTTCCTGGAAGAACTTGTCAGGGTCGCTGAATCGGATACCGGCATAGGCATCCTTGGCCCCAGATCCTACTGGTACGGCCCAAAAGGGATGGATAGCACTGTTCATTCCGCAGGCGCGAGAATCCGTTGGTGGCACCCCCATCTTTACGATATGATCGTTGAGAAAAGTGGTGACCCTTTAGAACCTCAGGGCGACAGAGCAGTGGACTGGGTAAGCGGCTCAGCCATGATGCTCAAGCGTTGCGTTATCGAAGAGCTGTCCCTGCTTAATTCCCAGTATTTCTTCGGGAACGAGGATGTGGAATACTGTCTCAGGGCACGTAAAAGCGGCTTTAAGATTGTACATGTGCCCGCAGCTAAAGTCTGGCATAAGATAGGAAGGTCAAGAAAGAAACTTGCCTTCAGTGTGGACTATATCGTGAAACAGATTGTCAATCACTACCGGCTTATATACAGGAACTTCCCCGTCCCTGTTTTCGTCTACCACGTGCTCCTTTCGCCCGTTTTTCTACTCTCCCCAATGTACCATTATATACTCAGATATGGTATTAGAGAGAGGCTGTCTGCACTATAGCTTTAGTTCGAACAATTCTGCGTGCATACTACCGTCAACTGGCCCCTAATCATTGACGGTAATGCTATAATACTACCGCGAACCTCGTGAATATAACCCTTCTGTTTGATTCAAGCTTGATAACCCTATCCCTGGCCTGCTCGCGTAAACTTGTGACCTCTCTTTGTGCCTGGTTACGGCACTTGTAATAGATTGGAGCTGCAAATCATTAACCGCAAGGAGGAGCCGTAGATGCGTAACAAGGTCTTCAGCAGTTTCGACGAGGCGGTGGCTGATATCCCCGACGGCGCTTCCATCGCTATGGACTCCTGGGCTATCGCTGCAACAGCTCAAAACCTGATTGCCGCCCTTAAGAGAAAGGGGACGAAAGACATCACCGTTATCACTCATTGCTTTATTCCCATGATTTTCAGCGAGGAAAACGCTGTCATGCCCGCAGTGCTGCTTCCTCAAATGAAGAGGCTGATCACCCCTGTACTCGGCATCCCTCATCTGGGCGGCGTTGCTTTTGTTGCTGAATATGTTGAGAAAGGTCTAGAGGTTGAGCAGACCACCATTGGGACGCTCACTTCCAGGCTGTATGCCGGTGCTGCTTGCCTGGGCGGTTTCTATAATCCCGTCGGCGTGGGCACTATTATCGAAGACGGGAAAGAGAAGAGGGTTATCGACGGCAGGGAGTACATCTTGGAAAAGCCGATAAAGCCCGATTATGCGTTTATCAGGGGGCATAAGGCGGATAGACTGGGCAATGTGATATACAAAGGAATTTTCAGGGGAGACCAGCCGGTCATGGCGATGGCTGCGAAGTTCACCATCGTTGAGGTGGACGAGATAGTAGAAGTCGGCGAGATTGACGCAGAGAATGTTATCACCCCGGGTATATTCGTTGACCGCATTGTGGAAATACCCGAGGACGGATTGGGCACCGACCGGAAATTGAAAGAAGTGATATACGAGCTATATGAAATCGAGCCCGCGCGCAAATTGATGTGGGGCTAGGCTGCGATTGAGAGATAATAGAAAGGCCGTTTACCAACGGGGAGTTCAGAGGGGCAGTCCGCCATAGGCGGATGACGGGGGATTTGGGGTGCCCCCCAATCTCAAAATTCCCCCAAGAGTGGGGGATAAAGGGGGTTGTAAGATGAAGCATAGGTTAGATAGAAACGGAATGGCGAAAAGGGCGGCGCAGGAGCTAAAAAGCGGCGACTATGTAAATCTGGGGTTCGGCATGCCTAACCTGGTCGCCGATTACGCCGATAAGGGCGTGATATTTCAGACTGAAAACGGGGCCATCGGCTACGGTCCTCTGGTTCCCTCCACCGATAGGGAGTCGGCGGACTTCCATTATCACGATGCTATTGGCAGGTTCTGGGTGCCCGCGCCCGGCATGGCAGTGTTCGATGTCCTTACCTCCTTTGCCATGATAAGAGGCGGCCGTATGATAGCTGTTCTGGGCGGGCTTCAGGTCTCGGAGAAGGGAGACCTGGCGAACTGGAACACCGGCGGCCCTCAAGGCGGTCTCATAGGCGGAGCTATGGACCTGGCCTTCGGCGCGAAGACTGTGATTGTTACCATGGGGCATACTACCAAACACGGCAAGCCCCGGATATTGAAGAAATGTATCCTTCCTCTGACCGCCAAGGAATGCGTGGATTTGATTGTTACCGACATCGCTGTCATTGAGGTCACGCCGAAGGGGCTTGTGCTGAAGGAGGTTGTGCCAGGCTGGACCGCGAAAGAGGTACAGGCCCTGACCGAGCCCAGGCTCAAGATAGCGCCCGATTTGAAAGAGATGGAGTTATGAAAGGGGATATGCGCTTTAGAATTCTGTAGGGGCACAGCATGCTGTGTTCTTCAAAACCAGATGCGAAAGCCGTAGGCCTCTGGCTCAAAGCCCACGGAGCGGTACAGTCTGTGTGCCTCTCTGCGCCCTTTGCTGCTGCACAGCTCTATCCTGTGGCATCCCTCTTGCCTGGCTTGGGCGATGGTGTATTCCATAAGCTTCTTCGCGATGCCCTTACGCCGGTATTTATGATTGACAATTAGGTTTTCCACTAGGGCATAGGGGGTGGCGCCATGGGAAAGGTTGGGTATGATGAAAAGAGCCACGGTGCCCACGACCTCGCCCTCGTACTCGGCGACCAGAAGCTCACGCCTGGGGTTGCCGGAAATCTCAGTGAACACCCTTCGGTAGTCATCCCCGGAAGTGGTCAAATCCTGCTCAACTTTAGTCGTGATCATACTCAATTCACGGTAAAGTTCGAGTATGCGCGGTAAATCGCTTTCTTTAGCCAGCCTGATCTCTGTCATGTAATCAAATGCCTCCTTATCGGGATCGGGCAGGGGTAGCATAGAATAGGCTTTGCCTGGTGTCAATGTGCACACATGGTTTGATATAATCGCAAAAATTGGGTCGAGCAGGTATTGACATACAGTTCAAAGTATGATAATATTTTATTTTGCAAGTAAAAAGCTGTTTGTATTTGTGCAACTCAATCTCCTATGTTATTAACTCCAAAACCAGCTCCAGCACTCTCTTATTTCGCAGTACCTTTCTAAGTCTTTGTCTGAAAGGTGGTTAACCATGGCTTTAGACGTATCCCAAAATGTAAACTTGGGTATGAGGAAGTCCTACGCTAGAATCCCTCTGCTCCTCGAGACGCCCAACCTCATCCAGATTCAGCAACAGTCCTATAGGTGGGTCTGCGACCCTTCCTTAGACGGCGGGCTCATGGAGCTTTTTGCTGAGATCTCGCCGATTAAGGACTTCGCTGGCACTCGCTATGAACTCCATTTCCCCAGCTATGGCTTCGGCACCAATGCTGAGATGCCTGCCTTTAAGGATGAACGTTCCTTCTGGGAATATATGTGGGCCGCTGCCAAGTACTCGGAGCAGGAGTGCTATGAGCGC
>Ga0209777_10006082_pt1 | contig 13693 bp, 25 predicted proteins | sample FrelakmetHBP12HB_FD_187147 | JGI IMG/M metagenome (GOLD analysis project Ga0209777, IMG submission 187147) | Freshwater lake sediment microbial communities from the University of Notre Dame, USA, for methane emissions studies -HBP12 HB (SPAdes)... | ecosystem: Environmental > Aquatic >...
GCTTCGTTTATGAAGTTTGATCCAGTATCTAATATCGATTGGCATCATTTTTTACACCTCTTTGGTATTGTAGATTTGTTTTTCTTTCTATGTTCTTCGGGCTCACGTATTTTTTTAAAATATTTTTCTAATTTTTCCTCTAATTCTTTATATAACGGTGTATCTCTTTTCCCTTCTTTATATAATTTATGTAATTTATCGAGATCTTCATATACATCATCTAATTCCATTAAATAAGTATTGGTCCTTCTCATTTGTTCCGGTGTCATGTACAGTTGCAACCTTTTCGTTTTTTTGGTTTTGATTTTTTTGATTTTTTACGTTCATTTATATGTTCATATTCACGCTGTAGATCTTCAGCATCAATATCTTTGCTAATTTTCACCTTTTTTTCAAAATTTGTTAATTCCCGTTCTGGCTTGGGAAAACGTTCTGGAGCTATAATGACTGGAGCTATTTTCTTTTTTTCTTTTACCATATAATCTCACCTTAATTATATTATATAAACTTAATGGTATAAAAAAGTTTGTTATTTTTTAATATTTTTCGGCTCGCATGTACATTTCTTATTATGCCTGATAACTTTAGTATTAGATTTTTCTCCACCGTTTTTGCATAGTGATATTGCTTCTGGATGTAGTCGCCACATAACAGTTTTTGAAATTTTTGGTTTTCCGTTAATAATAATAGGTCTTTTATCTTTAAAAATCCAGCCCGAACATTTAAGTCTGGATAAAACGGATTTTGTAATATCTGGATATGCAGCCATAACTTTAGACCATGTGAAGCCATTATTACCGGCAATTTTATATATATTTTCCATATTTTTTAACCAATACTGGCGCGAGCAGCCCATCAAGAGTCCTGAGAATACGATATTTATACCCCCCTTAAGATTTTAAACCTAATTATAGGTTTGTTTTGTTCTGATATAAATTTCATTTTAAAATAATTGATCATATACATCACTATTATATATATTTGATCTTCTTGTATAAAAGGTTATTTGTTCGGTTCAGATGGTTCTGTCTGAACAATTTCAGTTTTAAGCGGTTTTATGCTCTTTTTTAATTTATTAAAAACTGCGTTGAGCATAGTTTTTCCCGTCACACCCATCCGCTTACCCTTATCGAAAGCTTCGTTAAGTCGCTGGATTTCATAGGGTGTTGCAATAGCTTTAAGGTCTTTATGCGTATGTGTTGCATTTACAAAAGCATTACGAATCTTATCGCGCAATTCCTCATCACCCATTTCATTGAATTGATCAGGCGGGAATTGTAATACAACGAATTTAAGTAGCATCGTTAAAATATCATCATTTAGCGCTGCCCAATCCTTATGTTCTTCTTTAATCATTTTACAAATCATTTTCAGATTTTCGGGACTGATATCCTTGCGGGTTTTAAAACCAAGTCTTGTTTTAATATCATGTAGTTTACTCATTTTATCATCTCCTATTTACCTTTACATGCAGGTGAATCTAAACTTTCATGGGATCCGCATGTACTAAACCAATCATCCCAATTAGTTTTATCTACACTAAATGTAGTTAGATTTTGTTCAACAACTCTATTATAGCTCATTATATCATATGAGAAATTATTATATTCATAAACATTTTTAAGTTTATTATCAATAAGAATACCAAATCTAGTATTACCGCTACCATTATTATTTACAATATAATTTGTATCGGATGAATCTCTTATATATATACCGAACGTGTTTTGCTGGAAATTATTCTCTTTAATGGTATTAGAATTACTATTCATAACTAATGATAATCCGGTAATATCATTAGTATATATTTGGTTATATCGAATATCATTGTTTAAACTATTTATAAGATAAATACCATTTTGATTATTATGAATAATATTATTTTTTATATTGATATGATCTGAATATTTTAATAAAATACCGGAATCTTCTGGATTACTAGTGCCGGAATTGATAATATTAAATCCGGATATTTCAGAATATGATGAATTTTTGAAAGTTATTACAGAGCCATCGGCACCGGCATCAATAACCGCATTATCTATACTATATAATCTTATTGGTTTATCAGAAATAGTTAATCGCTCATGATAAATCATATCTCCTTTAATAAATATAGTATCAAATGGCTGGGCTGAATCAATTAAATCTGCAATACGAACATTTTGCTTACTATTAACAAGATGGGTTTTGGAATTTTCGATAGTAAATTTAAATTCAGAAATTGCTGATTTATATCGAGCATCATCTATATGTATACCCCAATTACCATTTGGAAAATCAACGTAATTATCATAATCTGGTAATTCTTTGGATGCATAAAATATTTGATCTTTACCGAGATATATATATAAAATATCACCTTCAACAAATTCGGGATATTTTGATATGTGGATGACAGACGTTCTTCGTAAGTATGGTGTAGAATCGGGTGGGTAAATAGTAATCCATAGATCTTTAGGCATATTATCTATAGAATCTCCGCCATTATGAGTAACTTTTATTATATGTTGATCAAATGCTGCGGGAATTATACCAATTTCATAAGTAAAATTTGTATTAAATGTAGGTACTTTTGGCACAGTTATGTTTTGTACTGTAACTGGTTCGGCCGGTGTCATTAGAAAATATATACCGATAGACATACATAATATAAAACCAATTATAGATGTAATTAAAATTATTTTTTTCTTATTATATTTGTTTTTGGGTGGATGGAGTGGCATCTCATCTACGGTAACATTCATGAATATATTTATATATTAGGGATATATAAAGATTATACCTTATTATGTGGTTGTGATATGGGAGTACACAAAGCTATAATAAATACTAGTGATAATACGAAGAATGTTAAATATAAAAATTCTTGTGAGTCTGTGAATTGATATTGTAATATATATTTATAATAAATATATAACGATACAATTATAATACTACTTATTGATGGAATGATAACTTCTAATATAGATTTTAATTTTTTAAATGATACCATAATTGACCACCCATATTTTCTTTATACCATTCATCCGCATAGTTTTGTATGTGATTTGATGATATCACCATCATACTTAATGGTAAACTTTTATATTTGTCAAACCACTTGTGTTCTTCGTTGGTTTCTAGCCATGAAAATAAATCGTGGTCTGGGGTGAGTTTTATTATCATGGGTTATCCGCATTTACTGTAGCCGCAGGAGTGGCAAACTTTACAACCAGCTTCCCGAATTAAAGTTTTTTTATTACAATCGGGGCATATTTCGTGAGAAATTGGTTGTGGAGTTTCTTCTATATCTTCATCTGGCATATATTCTCGTATAAGTTTTCCGACGATATCCGAACAACTTTTCCCCTCGGATCTTGGATTACGTAGTGCTGCAGGGCATTTTACTTTACAGAGTTGTTTGATGATACTGCGAATATCACCACCATTTCGTAAAGCTAGGCTGATAGTTCTACCAAGCGCTTGATTACCCGCTTCGCAGCCACCATCACCACCGGATTGTATAAATACTTCATATGGTTTACCACCCTTTTCATTGATTGTAACGAATAATTTACCACACCCACTGGTCACTTTGTATGTTGCACCAAAAATACTTCGTGGTCTTTTATATGTTAAGCGTTCTTTGTACTCATCAACATTTTTGTCTAATTTTTCTTTTAATTCTATTTTATCATATTGTTTTAAATTAAGAACTTCGTGATCTCTCGATCCGCTCCGATAAATAGTAAGCCCTTTGCATCTTAATTCCCATGCCATGAATATAGCTTTCTTAATATCATCTTTAGTTGCATTATTTGGAAGGTTAATTGTTTTGGATATAGACATATCAACGCCGTTATTCTGGAAAGTAGCTTGCATTTTAATATGATCTTCCCAGTTGATATCCATAGCATTTTTAAACAGAGTTTTAAATGATTGCGGCAGCCATGCAATATCTTGAATGGTACCGGTTTTATGGCAATGGGATATTACATATTTATCGAGTCCATCTTTACCAATAAATTCTATATATTTTAGTTTTACAATAGAATCTTGAATTGCACTCCAATTTAATGCATAAAGTTCTTTCTCGAATATAGGGTGTAACATATAATGTTCACCAAGCGAATCTTTTCGAGTAATAACCCAGTTAAATACAGGCTCTAATCCAGATGATGCTTCGGCGATTAACGATATAGATCCGGTGGGTGCTATAGTGGTCAAACTTTTATTATTAAATTTATTCTTAACCGATTCATCTAATGCAATTTTCTTTAAGAACGATTCGAGTTCTTTCGCAATCTCTCTCGCTTTATCTGTATCGTAAGGAACCTTCAGTTTTAGTAATAAATCGTGAAACCCCATAATACCCAATCCGATTTTGCGAGTGATCTTACTAGCTTCATCAATTTCGGGTAGTGGGTATTGATTTTTATCAATTACATGATCTAAGAATTTGACAGAGCTACGAATAAGCGACTCATATTTAATCCAATCGATATAATCAACCCAAGGATTATATTCACCCGCTTCTTTATAAATATTGGATAAGTTAATCGAACCTAGATTACATGATTCAAAGTTAAGTAAAAGGGCTTCTGAACACGGGTTGGGGTTTAATTCGCCTAATTCTGGTGTAGGATTGAATTTTTCAATCGTATCTTTAAATAAAATACCCGGTTCACCATTTTTATAAATTCCATCTACAATACTATTAAATAAAACTTTTGCTTCAGTATTACTATTTTCAACATCTTTCATAAATTCGTCTGTAATTTTAACAGATATATTAAAATTAGAAAGATCACCTTCGGTTGTTTTACAAGTTATGAAATCTGCAATTTCTGGATGCGTAATATCAAGACAACCCATTAAAGCGCCACGGCGTTTACCACCTTGTTTGATAGTTTCCGTCATAGTATTAAAATTTTTCATAAATGATATAGCGCCAGAACTAACACCATTAGTACTTTTTACTTTACTACCATGAGGTCGGAGGTTAGAAAAATTTAAACCAACCCCGCCGCCGAATTTAAATACGAGTGCTGAATTACGAACTTGATCAAAAATACCATCACGGCCGTTACTAATACAGTCGGATATTGGTAAAAAAAAGCAAGCTGATAACATTGGACTAGCAGTTCCGGAATTCATTAACGTCGGGGAATTTGGTATAAAATCTTTTGATAACATCATATTATAAAAAGTTTCATTTTCCTTTTTATTAACTGCAATAAAATCGGCAACACGTTTACAAATGTCAGCCCATGATGTTTCTTCTTTAATACAGTATCTTTCTTTGATAAGGTTGTCAAGCATTTCAGAACTCATAAAATCACTTCATATATATTGGAATTGGAGACTTAAATAGTTGGCTATTGCGTCGAAGAATAAAGTTAATAATCCCCCTTTCCAATTGCATAAGCAACTGCTAGCATAATTGGGCCTAATATAGCTATCATTAGTATAGCGACAGCCCACCATGTGATTATATTAAATAGAATATTAAAAATACCGTTGAGTATATATAGTATAAATATAAGAATAGATAAAATTATAATAGATAAAACCCCGATACCGACAAATTTACGTGTATCTTTTTCTTTATTAACATATGAAGTAATCATATCTGGTATTTTTTCATCTTTGACTTTGGGCGGTTTTAGTAATTTGGATTTAAGTTTGTTAATAAATTTTTTAATATCCATATCACCGTATATGAGATTACTCACTCGTTCCGCCAAATTCATAAATTTGTTATACCATATGTTATCAGATTTTTTTTTCGAGTCATCTACAGTTATCACAAATTTGCCTCAAATAAATAATGCTCTCATAATATAAATGGATATTGTAGATTCTACAATACAACCGACGATTATTAGGGGCAATATATAGAATAAATATGGTTTTAAAACATATTGGTGTAAGATGGTGGTGATATTACCTTTATATTTCAATAAATTAATTAATCCTTTGTTCCCGGTAATTTCTCGCATTTTAAGTGCATAATAGCATGCAAATGTAGTAACTAATATTGTAGCAGGCAATTCAAATATCGCATGTGGAAAAAATGAATAAAGTATGTTAATAGTATCAGGCTTATTTACCATTGCAATAATTTCACCAAAACTAAAAGCGTTCCACGTAAGAATAGCAATTGGGAATAGTTCCATTCCTAAAGCGCCGCTAATAATAATTAAAAATGAAACTAATATGTTACCTATAATTAACCGCGTAAATGCTGACATGGATATAAGATTAAGAGCGCTTAGACGTAATTGATCGGCAGATATATCTCCATGTATGTTACCGAACAATTGTGGGAATACAAAGATAGATAATAGAAAAACTATAACGTAGATTGACGTAGTAAGATAAAAATATTTTTTAAGATTCCATTCCATTATAGTCCGTCATCCTCTACATCAAATACAGATTTCGTAGATTGCTTAAAGAAAATACCACGACAATAATCATGGGCATTGCCGATCAGTGGTGGTAATTCGTTTCGTGCATCAACATGTACTTTTTTTTGGCGTATAAATCGATTATAATATTTATCCTTAACTTCGTCGCAGGAGCACATAATTACCGTTGTGGTTATAGGATTTCCTTTAAATAGAAGAAAGTATTCACGATCTATAATTGCATGTTCACACATATCACATGTATATTCAGACATTAAAATATAGTTTGATTTAAAAGTTTAAAAGGGTAATGGTTACTTTTCATTCGAGTCGCTTTTTAATACGATTGAGTTTAATTTGTATATTTCCATTTTTCCAAGATGTGAAATCGGGATGGTTTCGCATCATCAAGATTTCGAGCTGGTGAGCCATGATAGTAACGTCACCCAATTCATCTGCTATATCAAATGCTGTATCTTCGGATGGATTACGCTTATATTTAATGATAGCTTTAATAAGTTCGGATAGTTCTTCGATAGTGACATCCATTTGAGCATCATGACCCCAAGTGTCCAAAGCATTATTATAAATTTCGTCGTGTTGCGTCATAATAAAAAAGATTAATTATTTTTTTCATCACTTTTACAGTTATTAGATGACTCTAAATGTATATTCATTGCATTATATACAATTGATTGTTCGGTGAAATATCGCATAATCATATATATGGTAACTACTAATGCAATACCAACACCGGCACTACCGATAATCAATATTGAAGGTGAAGTGGCAGCATCGAGCGCAAGTGCTGTAAATAGAGAACACATACATACAAACGCAAATGCTGAAAAGGCCATCAATTTCAGGCTGTCACTCATACCAACAACAACTACTTCTTTTGGTTCATCAGCCATTATTCCACCACTGGGCAAACCACTTTATTTAGAATTACAACATCCTTCACATCATTTTCTTGGATTGACCAAGCGGCTGGATATTTAGATGCAACATCCGAGATATTATTAGCAATAACTAATAGTGGTCTTGTATCTTCTTGTCTTGTTGGATATGAAAATATACCCGAACACCCATATGCATATCCACCAACCGAATAAAGATTGGGGTTTGTTGGCTTAAAAATCACTGTAAATGCTTTGACCATTAGAATCTCCTACATTATTATTTGGTTATATCATCATAAAAAGGTTTTGGTTGGTTATTTTTTACATTTGCATTTTTTTGTTGGTGATTTTTTAATAAATTTTTTGATTGGTTTACGGATTGGTTTATGGATAAGTTTAGCTTTTGTTTTATGCATTTTTGATTTTTTACGATCTATATTTATAACATCGTTGTTATATGTATGATATTCATCAGGAATTATTGCAATTTTTGATTTAACAGTAGATGGAGATACAATCATAATTTTTATATCAGAACTTTCAAACCCAACTTTATCACCAACAGCTACAGGACCACTATTAGATTTATAATTTATATCATTATGCCTAATTGCGCGAATAGTACCATCTGTAAGTTTAACTTTATACATTTCGGTACCATTACGATTTACAATATCCATAATAGTGCCCGATATTGATGCTAGTGTATGTCGGGATTTTATAGCAGCCGATGAATCATCGGTAAGTTTAACTTTATATGTTTCATCTGGAGTATTTTTATTATTTATATCTATAACATATCCTTTAAGTATTTGACCACCCATAGCTGAAAATACAATACCATCACCAATGCTGATTGTTTTGTATTCTTTTCTACGGTCGGTATCGGCTTTACTAAAAGAATTAAAGCCATATTTTGGATTAAATTTACCGGTAGGTTGTCGTGAAAGATCTTCGGTCATTTTATTTATATAATCAAAATTACGCTTACTACCATTAGTTATACCAAACCCTTCTTTTAAAGCATATGTTAGCCATTTATATGTATCATTTGCGATTGTAATGAGCATTGATGGTCCCGTGCCTATACCTTCGGATGGGAAAACTATTCTTTTAATGCCTTGTTTATTAGATTTATTAAAAAGATTCTCTAAATCTTCTCGTATTTTTTTACAATTTAATACATACTCATCGTCCGTATAATATGCGCTTGGAGAGTGACCCGAAGATTTTTTAACGCGAATACCAACAGTATTACGCAGGCCTTTAAATTTCCCCTCTCGTGTATCAGTATCTTCATACACAAAAACAGAATCTTGATTATTGTGTATATCACCTAAAGTTATATATTGTTTATATTCTATATCAGTCATTTTTTACACCTACATTTTTTTGTTTTAATAGATCTTGATTTTTTACGATAAATATCACTAATATCATCAATGTTATCAGGATCAATTCGTATTTTTCTATTTAAAATATCTCTCTCATATGCTTCTAAATGTTCTGGTACATCCCATTTGCTCTTAATATCATGTGATATATGAGAATTATATTTATCTTGGATCAATTCATCATTTTCATTTATATGACTTGATGATTTTTGTGTTGTTATTTTAGTCATACGTTTTATCATATCTTTAATTTCTTTACTAATAATTTTCTTTTTTTTGGTCATTTATGCTTCACCTTTTTACCGATAAGTTTTTTAATAGCAATTTTTCTTTTACCAACAACGATTTTCTTTTTTGGTTTTGATTTTGGTGGGCATGTACATTTTATTTTTTTAGGTACGGATTTCTTTTTAATAGATATAATTTTACGTTTTGGTGATGGTTTTATAAGTTTACGCTTTTTACGATTCTCTCCTTTATATATACCGGCATCTTCATCTCGTTGAATACGTAATTTATCATCTTGATCTCTTGCAATATCATGGAAATGAGGTCCATAAGTATCATTGAAATGATATTCACTTTCTATCGAATGCTCGTCTTTGATAAGTCTATTATTTCGTTTATCTTTGATATATTTGTATAATTTTTGTACATTTGAATCGGAATTATAAATATCCATTAGTTTTTTACAAATTACTGGAGCAACATCGTGATATGAAACAATCATATTTGCAGTTGCATTTAATACATTACCGATATTATTTAAAGGTTCTTTTGATATAGCAACGCCATTTTTAACTGTGGTGAGTGAAACATTTTTCTTTCCAATAACTTTTTTATATGCAATTATAACACCCGAATCATTATAAACAGGGCTTTGTTTATTACTACCATGAATTAAACTATCTACAGTGAGTACTATATATGGAATATTATTATGCATATTTTCGAATTGATGATCGTATGATGGGGGAGAATCAAAACCAAGACCATTAAATTTTGTATACTCTGTGCGACCACATTTACTACCACTTGTAGTATCAAATCCATTACTATTTTTAATTGATATTATACCGGGTCCGGATGTTGGTACTTTGCCTTGATCTTCAAAATTCATAGATAAATAATAATATTTGGGTTTAATATCTTTTGCAGTTTCGCGTTTAGACGATTCCTCTCTCTCTTCTTTTATAAGATATCCTTCGCTATCATATAATTTCTTTTTTATAGGACCACGGAATGGTATAGCATATGATATTGGTCCTATTGCGTTTCCATCATCATCATATTTTATAATTGGTGGTTTTGTCATTAAAACTTTAGGTCTGAAATCATCACCATATATTTTAGATCCACCAGCTTTTCCAGATTTGGCATATGCAATACTTGCTCTTGCTCCACGTAATGCATTATAAAGTATATGAGCTTTAGATGTTGCATCAATTTTAGGATCTTCCATTTCTTTTTTATATGACCTGAAATATGTTACAACTGTTGGAACATTTTCACCAGACATATTTGAAGCGCTTAATATAATAAATACATTTTCCTTACCAAGTTTGTATTTATTCATAATATCTTCTATAGTACCCATAATTAAACCTCACTAATATAATATGTATGTAAGTGATGGTATAAAAAAGTATTTATTTTTTGCATTTACATTTTTTTATTTTTGGTTTGATAATAGATTTTTTGCGATCAATGGTAGATACGGCTCTAACAGATAAACCTTGTGGCTCGGGTGATTTCATAGTAGACATTAAATAGTCATTTACATTTGCTACAATTTCGTAGGGGTATCCACCAGTTACGGTAAATTGAACAGCTTCGGGAATTTCTGGGTCTTTCCATTGATTATATCTATTTACAGTATTAACTTTTTCGACGTTTCTTGCTTCTACTTGAGCTATAACAGCTTTATATAATTTTCCGATATTATATTTAGTTTTTGGTCCTTTTGGAAACCATTGAATTTCATAACGCACAATCTCACCTTGGTAATAATATATAAATTTGATTGTATAAAAAAGTATGGTATCTACCAAATTAGATGGTGGATGGTTTGATATAAATAGTTTGAAATTAAATATAAGTAATATGGGAAAATTAAAAAATATATATAACTGGTTTGAAAGTCAAGATACTTTTGGTAAAGGTTGTTTGGTATTTGCAGTATCCCAATTTTTAGTTTTTGGAATTTTGGGTTTAAAAGAATATAAAATCTTTGACGCAACACCATACGCGATTTCATCGTTACCTATAGTTATTATATTATCCACAACACTTTTAATAGTAGCTGTTGTACTTATTATAATTATAATGTTTAATATTATGTTTAACTCCAATTAAGAATAAAAATAATCACCCACCAAATTAGAAGATGGTGATGGCTAGGTTTATTAGCTACTAAACTAATAATTAAGTATGATATTTGAACTGAATCAAATGGTAAATATTGGAGAATAAAATGGATGTACATGATACAATATTTTGTATGTTCTTGGTGTTAATGATTGTGATTTCAGGGTTAATATTTATACCATATATTTTTGGTAAATCTATCGAACAAGATATTACTATTACATATAGTGACTCGAATGGTATAATTGATTCCTGTGATAATTTTTATTCTGCCACAGAAATGAGCGGCGAAACTCTTACAAAAATCAATAAAATATCAAAAAATAATGATATACCGATCAAAGTTAAAATGTTTATTCCGAATAAAAATCTATCACCAATTCCGAGTATATTTCATAATAGAATTGAAAAAGTTATAAGTGGTACTAGTATAAAATCTAATAATTGTAATTAATTTTTTATTTTTTAGATTGTTTTACATATATTAATTAACTATCAAGTTAATTTAACTAAATATGTCTAATATATGGCGAATTTTAAAAATATCTTTTTCAAACGGATTTGCTACGGGTATATTATCATTAGGTATATTTATAATTATTTATTTTTGTATTATTTGTTTTTGTATTATGATATCCAATGATTAAAAATAGTCATCCACCAAATTAGAAGAATGATGGATGGCTAGGTTTATTATCTATAAAACTAATATTAAGATATGAAAATAATATCTGATAATAAATTGTTCACCCAAAAAGAAGTTGATGATATAATTTATAAATATAAAATAGATGCAAAAAACGATAAGATAAGGATGTTGAATGATTTGAATAATATGGTCAAAGAAAATTGGTCATTTATGTGTGGTATACTTCCATATAATACTGATATGCCAAAAAATGAAGTGTATAGACTTATAAAAATAATAGCAAAAAAATATATTGAATAAATTTATTTACACTTACATTTTATCTTCCGGTTTGATTTAGATTTTTTAATTTTCTTTTTGCGTAAAATTTTTATCGAATCTAATTTGTCTAACAAATCGTGTTTGGGTGGTATTTCGTCTTTATTTATATAATATTTATCGTATATATCACCAATTGATTGGCCTGGATTATCAGATCCACCTATCGGAACTCCGCCACCCAATAAATTAAAATTACTTCTCGATCCTCTTTCACGTAGTCCATATTGTTTTTTTCTTTTAAATTCTGATAAATCACTAATCATTCACAATCACCAATTACTAATATGATATTGATATTATAAAAAAGTATTGCAACTCATTGTGTTAGAATTTCGATAGTTAGATTTATCATCTTCAAAACTAATATTTAGATAATGATAGAATATGTTGAATATTGGTCAATGGTAGCGAATTTAATTTTACCTGCTCTTATGGGTTTGGGAACGGGGGCGATATTCGGGTGTATTACATATTACGCTTTATTTTCTGATAACACACTTGGAATATTCAAATCTTGGCATAATGGAATAAAAGTATCACCATTTTTAATAATGTTATTTGTAGGATTTATAGTGGGTATAATGAAAGTTATAGAGTTATCAAGTGATACAGATCCTATTTATAAAATGTGGGCGTATGTACTTGGATCACAGATGATAGTTATGGGATGTTTTGTGACACCTGGATTTGGGCTTGGGGGAATTTTGGGTGCGTTATTTATAAAAATGGAAGTAGAAATGAAATTATCAAAAATTTTACGTGGTGAACAAATGAATTTATACGTTTTTGAATGTCCAAATTGTAAACAAGATATAATCTCAATCAATGTCCGTTGGGATAAAATCGACGGTGAGAGTGGTTTTTTGTATTACTGCCCGAAATGTGAGAAAAGAATAACAAAAAAATATATGAAAGAAAAGGGATGTCTATGAGTGACATTGATGCATCAAAAATTATTAAATGGATGTTCGCAATTATATGGTTGCTAATGATATTGTTATGGATATACACTTTTGCATCTAATATAACTGACACGGCGGTGTTATGTTTAATTATATTAACTTCGGGTATGACGATGGCTTTAACGATTAAATACTTGAGTTGGTATATGAATGGGTAGGTTTATTATCTGATAAACTAATAATTAGATATGAAGTGGTCAATTTGAGAAGAATATTACCGATTATCAGACAATGGTATTATAGATTGTGGGCGAGGAGCGATGAATTCGACATATCATTATCTTTTGATGTTGAATATTATATAGATATTAAACATGAAGTTGATCGTTTAAATAAAAAGTTGAATTGCTGTAATGCTTATGAAAGAATAAAAATTGATTACTATACTAATAAGCTTAAGTGGTATGAATACGATTTGTGTAAGAGAAGGGGTGCGGCGCATGAAAAAGATATGAAGAAATATATTTAAATCATCCATCAAATTAGAAGATGTGAATGATTGGGTTTATATAGTCACTAGTTTAATTATTAAATATGAAATTTATAATAGATGAATATACCAAATTAAAGATTTTAAATATATTTAAGATTTTTGCTATCGCAATTTTATTATATTTTATTATTGCTATTATAACAATTTTTTTGTTCATCTCTCTATCAAATTAGAAGAATGATGGATGGATAGGTTTATTACATACCAAGT
>Ga0209777_10006083_pt1 | contig 13692 bp, 11 predicted proteins | sample FrelakmetHBP12HB_FD_187147 | JGI IMG/M metagenome (GOLD analysis project Ga0209777, IMG submission 187147) | Freshwater lake sediment microbial communities from the University of Notre Dame, USA, for methane emissions studies -HBP12 HB (SPAdes)... | ecosystem: Environmental > Aquatic >...
TCATTGCGAGGAGTCCCTTCCAGGGATGACGAAGCCCCGCCAAAGGCGGGACTTCGCCCCTACGGGGACTCGCAGTGACTGGTTGTAATATACCCACAAAGCGGGTGAACTTAATCCTTTTTCTTTTGACAATCTGTATGGAGTTTAGTATTATCTTTATAGGATTGACTTTGATCAATGACAAACAGAAGGAGGAGTTATGTGCGGGATCATTGGATATGTAGGTGACAAGCCAGCAGTGCCAATTCTTTTAGAGGGGTTAAAAAGATTAGAGTACCGGGGGTACGATTCTGCCGGCATAGCTGTCTTAGAGGATGAGGGCATAATCTTAGAGAAGTGCGCAGGAAAAGTCTCCGCATTAGAGAATCTTCTAAAAGGGAGAATTTTCCAGAGCACTAACGGCATAGCTCATACCCGCTGGGCTACTCACGGAGAGCCTACAGACCTAAATGCCCATCCACACATGGATTGCAAGAAAAAAATCGCAGTGGTTCATAACGGGATCATAGAGAACTACAGAAGTTTAAGAGAGGTCTTGGCTAACAAAGGACACATATTCACTTCAGATACAGATACAGAGGTTTTGGCTCATCTAATAGAAGAATATTATGAGGGGGATTTGGTCGAAGCAGTTAGAACCGCTTTGTCCCAGGTTGAAGGAACCTACGGGATAGCAGTTGTCTGTAAGGACAATCCTGAGGAAATCGTAGCTGCCAGGCATGGCAGCCCTCTGGTTATTGGCAGAGGACAGGGGGAGAATTTAGTAGCCTCAGATTGCTCAGCTATAATCAGGCATACCAACCAGGTGGTCTATTTAGAGGACCACGAGATAGCAGATGTAACCCGGGAGGGATTCTCTATTTCCACCATTGATAAAGTCGAAGTAACCCCTCATGTGCAGGAGATCTCCTGGACCTTGGACCAGATTGAAAAGGGAGGATCCCCTCATTTTATGTTAAAGGAGATACATGAACAACCTCTTACTTTGCAGAATGCCATGAGGGGAAGATTGAACTATGAGGAGGGTATTTCCCGTCTGAACGGTCTGAACCTTCAATATGAGGAACTTCACCACATCAATAGAGTCATCCTGACTGCCTGCGGAACCTCCTGGCATGCCGCTTTGATTGGCGAATACCTGATAGAGGATTTTGCTTCTATCCCGGTTGAGGTGGAGTATGCTTCGGAGTTCAGGTACAAAAGCCCGATTATTCAGGATGGAACTGTAGTTTTTGTGATCAGCCAGTCCGGAGAAACTGCAGATACTTTAGCGGCTATGAAAGAGGCAATCAGGAAAGGGGCAACCGTTTTGGGAATCTGTAACGTGGTCGGCTCAACTATCGCCAGGGAGACTGATGGAGGAGTCTATATCCATGCTGGACCTGAGATAGGAGTTGCCTCCACTAAGGCTTTTACCTCCCAGATTATGGTTTTAACTTTGATCTCTTTACTTTTGGGCAGGATGAGGAATCTCTCCTTGGAAAAAGGGAGAGAGGTGATCGATGCTCTGAAAAAAATCCCGGAACAGGTCGAGTCTCTTTTGAAAAACGACTCTTACATAAAGGAGATAGCCAGAGAATACTACAAGAAGAACAATTTCCTGTATCTGGGGAGAGGAATCAATTATCCTGTGGCTCTTGAAGGCGCTTTGAAATTAAAGGAGATCTCTTATATTCACGCTGAGGGTTATCCTGCCGCAGAGATGAAGCATGGTCCTATAGCCTTAATCGATGAGAATATGCCAGTGGTGGTGATAGCCATAAAAGATAACGTGTATGAGAAAGTCTTATCCAATATCGAGGAGGTCAAAGCCAGAAATGCAAGGGTAATTGCTATAGCTACTGAAGGAGATGAACAGATAGCCAAGCTGGTAAATCACGTAATCTATATACCTCGTACCCTGGAGCAGTTGACCCCGCTTTTGAACATCATCCCTCTCCAGCTTTTAGCCTACCATATGGCAGTCCTGCGCGGCTGCAATATCGACCAGCCCAGAAATCTGGCGAAAAGCGTAACGGTAGAATAAAAAGTAGACAGTGGACAACAAACAGTAAACAGGGAAAGAGGCGACCTGAAAGGTCGCCTCTTTTACAGGGACAGAACATTGTTCTATACTAACGAAATCTCACAGCTGATTAAGTTGATAAGCTGATGACTCTGTTTCGAGCATCCGTTTAAGCTGCTCAATCATCCGCGTAGGGGTGGAGCTTAACTCCACCTATTTTTTGTAGGGACAGAACATTGTTCTGTCCTTTTTTAGACAGTAGCCGTCCTGTGGGCAATTAAATGACTCACCCTAAATCCCTCTCTTAAAAAGAGAGGGACTAATGTCCTCCTTCTCTTTTTAAGAGAAAAGGGGCCAGGGGATGAGTTCAAAAAACGCCCTTAGGAGACTACCGAGCCTTGCATCATCACGGATGATGCACTCCATAGACCCCACCTTATATCTCCCCTGAAAGGGGAGAGTAAATAGATCCCCTCTCCTACGAGGAGAGGGTCAGGGTGAGGTCATCTTCCTTGTTCCGTTTTTCGTCTTCCATATCAGATTTATCTTGTTTTTTTAAATCTGCGTATTATATTAGTCCGAAAATTTGGTTGAAGATGTCAGAATAAAGGAGGAGAAAGTTTTGAAAGAGAAGATTCACCCCAAGTATTTTGAAACCACCATAACCTGTGCCTGCGGAAATGTCATCCATACCCGTTCCACAGCCAAGGATATCCATGTGGAGATCTGCTCACATTGCCATCCCTTTTTTACCGGAAAGCAGAAGTTAGTGGATACTGCCGGAAGAGTGGAGCGTTTCAGGAAGAGATACCAGAAAGAAGAAAAGAAGCAAGAAAAAACTGAAGGTAAGTAGCTTTTTGCATGAGGATTTACTGCTTTTTTTCCGCTTGTAGCGTGAGAAGCAGTAAATCTTTTTTATTTGGGTATAAAATAAAAAGCCGGCAGAAAAAGAAGGTAGGCGCAAGCTTCAGCTTGCGGATGATAGTTATAACGCAGACTAAAGTCTGCGGCTACCTATTCCGGAAATAGTAATAAAAATGTCTGAATTGACAGAAAAAGAAAAAAATATCGGTGGACAGGCAGTAATCGAAGGGGTGATGATGAGATCCTCCAGAAGGGTCTCCACTGCAGTCAGAAAGCAGAGTGGCCAGATCGTGGTCAAAAATGAAGATTACGTCCCTCTTTCCAAAAGACATAAGATTTTGAATATCCCTATCCTGAGAGGTGTGGTTTCCTTTGTGGAGATGCTGATTATAGGTATAAAAAGCCTGAATTTCTCTGCAGATGTAGCAGTTGAGGAGATCGAGGAAAAGGAAGGCAAGAGCAGAAAAGGAAAAAAAGGACAGGGGTCAAGAGGTTTGATGTTAGGCTTAGCTGTGATTTTAGCCTTAGGCTTAGGGATTCTGATCTTTTTCTTTTTACCCATATTCTTTTCCAGCCTGTTGAGAATAAAGAGGGAAGCTTTAGCCTTTAATCTGGTGGCTGGCGCAATCAGAGTGGCGATGTTTTTGATTTACGTCTGGGCCATCTCCCGCTTCAAGGATTTCAAGCGGATATTCGAATATCACGGGGCAGAGCATAAATCTATCTATGCTTATGAAGCAGGAGAGGATTTAACTTACGAAAAGGTCAAAAAGTTTAGCACCAAGCATCCTCGCTGCGGCACCAGTTTTATTCTGATAGTGGCGATTTTTGCCATACTTATCTACTCAGTCTCAGATACCGTGTATACTCTTATTGTCGGAACATACCCTCCTCTTCTTAAAAGATTCCTGCTTCACTTCTCACTCTTACCCCTGGTAGCAGGCGGCTCTTATGAGCTTCTGAAACTTTCCGGAAAAACCAGGGAGAACAAGATCACCCGGATACTCTCAGCACCCGGCATCTGGCTGCAGAAGATAACTACCCAGGAGCCGGACGAGTCCCAACTTGAAGTGGCTATAGTCGCTCTGGAAAGCGCCTTAGGAAACCCGGATTCATCTGTTGATCCGGATAAGAGGATTATCGAAAAAATATGATAGAGATTTTGGAAAAAGTCCAGGAAAGATACCGGGAGCTTAACCTGCTTCTGTCTGATCCTCAGGTTCTCCAGGACCCGAATAAATATAAAAAGACCGCCAAAGAGCAGGCAGAGCTTTCAGAGATAGTCGAGCTTTATGCCCAGTTAAAGCAGGTTTTAAAGCAGATGGAGGAAGACGATAAGATCAAATCCGGGTCACAGGATAAGGAGTTAGTCGAGTTAGCTAAAGCTGAATTAGAGGAGTTAGAGGAGAAAAAGAAAAAGCTTGAGGAAAAACTCAAACTCCTTTTGATTCCCAGGGACCCGAACGATTCCAAGAATTCTATTGTTGAGATCAGGGCAGGGACCGGCGGTGAGGAGGCAGCCCTTTTCGCTGCAGACCTGTACCGGATGTATGCAAAATACTCGGAAAAAAAGGGATGGAGAACAGAGATCTTAGGTTCCAACCCTACCGGCTTAGGCGGGTTTAAGGAGATCATCTTTTCAGTGGAAGGTGAAAAGGTTTATAAGAATCTGAAATACGAAAGCGGGGTGCACCGGGTGCAGAGGGTTCCAAAGACCGAAGCCTCAGGCAGGATTCATACCTCAGCCGCTTCAGTCGCGGTTCTGCCAGAAGCAGAGGAAGTAGATATCGAGATCAAACCGGAGGATCTGAAAATCGACGTGTTCAGGTCCTCAGGTCCAGGAGGACAGTCGGTAAACACGACGGATTCAGCAGTCCGGATAACTCATTTGCCCACTAACACTGTGGTTACCTGCCAGGACGAGAAATCGCAGTTGAAAAATAAGAATAAAGCATTGAAGGTATTAAGGGCACGTCTTTTGGACAAAGCCCTGACAGAGCAGGAGGAAAAAATAGCCCGGCAGAGGAAATCGATGGTCAAAACCGGTGACCGATCAGAGAAAATCAGAACTTATAATTTCCCTCAGAACCGGATAACTGATCACCGGATCGGCTTGACCCTGCATCGCCTGGAGGATGTCCTGTCCGGGGACTTGGATGAGCTGATAGCAGTCCTGGAAAGAGAGGAGCAGGCTGAGAAGTTACAAAATGAGAAGGTTGTAAAATAAGGAGGGAGGAATGAAGCTTTTCAAATACGTCTTAGCTTTCGTTTTGACTGTGATTTTACTTGGCATCGCCCGGCACATATCTATACACGTGCCTGAGTTTGAGGAAGTCACGTCCGAAGCAATAAAGCTTTCCCACACGACTGTCACAGAGAAAGTCGGATCAGGTGAGGTGAAGATAATAGCCACCTTGGTCACTCCAAGCCCAGACGGGAATTATTCCTTGAGTCTTTTTTATAAGATCGGAAAAGGGGAAGGTCAATACACCAGCGTAAAAATGCAGCCGATTCCGGGAAACAATGACCAGTTTTCAGCAGTTATTCCTTCACAGCAAAAAGGGAAAAGGGCCTATTATTTTCTTTCCTTATCTGATAGTCAGGGCAAGAGAATATTAATCCTGCCTGACAAATTGGACCTTTTAAACAACCCTTTCCTGATCAAGTTCAAGGGGAAAGTCCCGCCTTATGTCATCGGGCCTCACGTGCTGATGATGTTTGCCTCTGTTTTCTTTGTATTCTTGGTTCTGTTCACTTCTCTGGAGATATTGTGGGGCAAAGATTCGCTCAGACAACTCTCTGTTTACAGCTTGTGGGCGACAATTCTTTCTTTCATCGGTGGAATCCCTTTGGGAATCCTGGTTACCAACCTGACTTTTGGCGAGTTCTGGGGAGGCTTCCCGGTTTTTACGGACATAACAGACAGCAAAACTTCCATTCTCATATTCTACTGGATTATCTTTTTGATTCTCATAAAAGGCTCAGCCTTCAGGAAGGACAAAACTAAAAACCTTTTGCCGGACAATACCCTGGCCTGGTTTGGAATCTTGGGTTATATTTTAACCCTGGCGATTTACCTTATTCCTCACAGTTTATGATCGACTTTAAAAAAGCTTCCGAGATAACCCTGAATTCGGCAAAATCCAGGGGTGCATCTTATGTGGACATACGAATTGTCGACACTGAGGACGAGAATATCTCGGTAAAAAACGGTGCGGTGGAATTAATCGAGAAAAACAACTCCTTTGGCTTTGGGATAAGGGTAATTGCAGATGGTGCCTGGGGATTTGCCTCATCTGCTGACCTGAATGAGGATAATCTTAAAAAAGTAGCTGAGCTTTCAATCAAAATTGCTAAAGCCTCAGCTAAACTCAAGAAAAATGATTTGGTCTTAGCTCCTCTTAGTAAGACTAAAGATTCGTACAGAAATCCAGTCCAGATAGACCCGTTTACCATTCCCTTAAAAGAGAAGTTGGATTACCTTTTAGCCTTAGACCAATTGTTAAGGAAAACAGAAGGGATCACCTCAGGTTCTGCCTTCATGGATTTCAGAAAAGAGAATAGGTTCTTTTCAAGCTCAGAAGGTTCTCAAATCGAGCAGACGATTATTCAGAGCGGAGCAGGCATAGAAGCAACAGCCATGAAATCCAGAAGGGAGATGGGAAAAAGGTCTTATCCGGATTCAAATGGGCAGTATGAGTGTAAAGGTTACGAGCTGATCAAAGAGTTAAACTTTGAGGATAACTGTGAAAAAACAGCACAGCAGGCAAAAGCTTTGCTTTCGGCTAAAGATTGTCCATCCGGAACGAAAACTTTAGTCCTGGACGGAGCCCAGCTTTCTTTGCAGATTCACGAGTCCGTAGGTCATCCACTGGAATTAGACAGAGTTTTAGGCGCAGAGAAAAATTTCTCCGGGACAAGCTTTGCCACGCTGGATAAATTGAACAAACTCAGATACGCCTCAGACATAGTCAATGTGGTCACAGATCCTACCTATCCAGGTGGTCTGGGAAGCTTCGGATATGATGATGAGGGAGTCAAAGCCGAAAGGAAAGACTTAATCAAAAATGGACTTTTGGTTGGATATTTGACTTCAAGGGAAACAGCTCCGCTTATTAAATCTTTATCCAACGGCTCTATGAGGGCTGAAGGCTGGGGGAATATACCGATTATCCGGATGACCAATACAATTCTTATACCTGGGAATCATAGTTTTGAGGACTTGATTTCTGAGGTGGACGACGGAATCTATATGGAGACAGTCTCCTCCTGGAGCATAGATGACAATCGTGAGAATTTCCAGATGGGGTGCCAGATTGGGTGGGAGATAAAAAGCGGAAAACTGGGTGAGATGATAAAAAACCCGACCTATTCGGGCAATACAGTCGAGTTCTGGAACTCCTGCGATGGAATCTGCAGTGAAAAATATTTCAAAGTCTGGGGAACTCCCAACTGCGGAAAGGGTCAGCCCGGGCAAAACGCCCGGACAGGCCAGGGAGCTTCCCCTGCCAGGTTCAGGAATGTGAAAGTGGGAAGTTAATTTTATGCTCTCAAAAGAAAAAGCCTTAGAGATTTTGGAAAAGGGTCTGAAATATTCAGATGCAGACCAGACCGAGCTTCTGCTTTTGGAGGAGGATTTTTATCTGACCAGGTTTGCAGAGAACATCATTCACCAGAATATGGGAAGAGCTGACCATACGGTGATGGCAAGAGCAGTTTTGGGCAAGAAACTCGGAGTGGCGGTTACCAATAAAATCGACGAAGAGGGGATCAAAAAAGTCGTAAAGGATGCCCTTGAGATTGCCAAAAATCAAAAAGATGACCAAGATTTTGTCTCCTTACCAAAATCAGTTGCTGCACCAGAGATAAAAGGTTTCTACAATGACACCCATAATTTTTCTCCTGACCAGAGAGCTAAAAGTGTCAAATTAGCTGTTGACAAGTCTCAAAAGAATAATCTAATCTCTGCAGGAGCTTTTCAAACTGAGACCGATGTTACAGCAGTGGTTAATTCTTTAGGGATAAAGCAATATTTTCAGGAGACCAAAGCCAATTTCTCCTTGACTGTGAGTAAAGATGAACAGTCAGGCTGGGCTCAAGCATTTTCCAGAGAGGTAAAAGATATCAATACTGATAAACTAAGCCAGATCGCAGTTGAAAAGGCTTTGCTCTCCGCCAATCCTGCGGAGCTGCCTCCTGGCGAGTATACGGTTATTTTAGAGGAAGCTGCAGTGGCATCTTTCCTCTTATTCTTGGCTTTTCTGGGTTTTGGTGGGAAAACCTTTTCTGAAGGTAGAAGCTTTATGAAGATAGGCGAGAAGATAACCGGAGACAATATCACAATAATCGAGGATCCTTATGACCCGGTGATGAAAGGGGTGCCGTTTGATTATGAAGGAGTGACTAAGAAAAAGGTTATCTTGATAGAAAATGGAGTTGGAAAAGGGGTGGTCTATAATTCTTATTATGCTAACAAGAACAAGACCGAATCAACCGGGCATGCTTTACAGCCGAATAACACCTTTGGACCATACCCTAAGAATATGCTTATTTCTCCTGGAAATTCTAACTTGGATGAGATGATCGCCTCAACTGAAAAGGGAATCCTGATCACCCATTTCTGGTATATCAACTATATGAACCCGATGAAGACCCAGGTAACAGGTACAACCCGGGACGGAACTTTCCTGATAGAAAAAGGTAAGATAAAATCATCAGTGAAAAATATGCGTATCGGACAGAGCATTTTGGAAGCTTTCTCCAATGTAGAGTTGATGACCAAGGAAAGAAAGGTTTGTCCCCAGTATGGGGTTTTGATGTATGTTCCAGCGATGAAGATAAACAAGTTTAATTTCATCGGCGGATAGTTATATGTTTCCCTCTCCCCTTGTGGGAGAGTGAAGTTGGGGTGTTCAATTGAACGCCCCAACAGGTCTAAATTTCGGTTCTGTCAGGACCTCAGTCCTGGCAGGAAATCCAAGTGTCAGGAGTAGCTCCTGATGCAACAACACAGGCATTGACCGGTCATTGCACTCCAAAAAAGAAAGAAAAAAATGGACCGAAGAAAATTCATCAGAGCTATAGGACTTTCAGGCCTGGGCTTATACTTTCTCCCCTCTTTCCTCAGAAAGAATGCCAAAGCTTTTTCCTCTAACCAACCCGGGTTAATTCCTCCCACCAACTGGCTCTATGGCTCGCCTCAAAAGGGGTGTTCCACCTCGACTCTGGCAACTGAGTTTCATGGAAAAATAGAAAATGGCCTGGATGATTGGGCAAACTTCAGATTTGTCTCCTGACCTATGGGCAGAACCATCTCAGAAGCCCTCAAGTCCACCACCGAGATTTTCTGGAAAAAAGATATTGAAAGTCCGCGAGTAGAAGCAGAGCTCCTCATAGGTCACATCCTCAATTTAAAAAGAACAGAGCTTTATCTAAATAGCCAGAGAGTTTTATCCTCTAATGATGAGGAGAGACTCAAACATCTGATTTCGGAAAGGTTAAAAGGTAAGCCTTTACAGTATGTCATCGGTGAGACAGAATTTTTTGGCTTGAAATTCAAAGTAGATTCCAGAGCCTTAATCCCCCGCCCGGAAACTGAAATTTTAGTCTCAAAGGTCATAGAGTATTTCAAAAAAGAAAAAAAGGAATCTGATCATCTGAAGATCATCGATATCGGCACAGGTGCCGGGAACATCGCAATCGCTTTAGCATATAATCTGAAAAACTCTTTTATCCATGCCATAGACATATCCTCAGATGCTCTCTCCCTTGCAATAGAGAATGCGGAAATAAATAAAGTAAAAGATAGAATTGAATTTTTGTGCGGTGACCTTTTTGCTCCGTTAAAAGATAAAGGTCTGCCAGGAAAAATCGATGCAGTTGTCTCAAACCCTCCTTATGTTCAGAAAGAAGAAAAGGAGATCCTGCCGAAAGAGGTCAGGGATTTTGAGCCGGGAGTAGCCCTGTTTGCAGAGGAAGGATTATATCAGCGAATAGCCGATCAATCCTCCATTTATTTAAGAAAAGGGGAGGGAATTCTCGTTCTGGAAACAGGATACGGTCAAGCACAGAAAGTTAAGAATATGATCCAGGTAAAGGGGGAATTCGCCTCCATCGAAATTATTAAAGACCTGGCAGGAATTGAAAGGGTTGTAATGGCTATTAAAAAGTAAGATAATGTGTCATTCTGAGGGAGCGAAGTGACCGAAGAATCTGCAGATTCTTCGCTTACGCTCAGAATGACTCTAAAGGCTACACATGGGTCTACCCCTACCCCTGCAAAAAGCGGTTGCAGGGGCTTGATTCATCAAGTTCTTTGGCTCTTTCCCTCTTGACAAATTCTTTCAATTCGTTATATTTTCACAATCTTTTATTGTTGGGATAGGGGTTGAACCCCTATCCCCCTTTTTCGGACAGGAGTTCAACTCCAGTCCGAGCCAATATTTTTCACAAATTTCAAATTTGATCATTTAAAAACCTGAAATAAGGAGCAAAGATGGCAGACAAGATGCTTGCAGTGATGAAGAAAAACAAAGCCCCGGGCGCAGAATTAGACTATGTCGAAATCCCGAAGATCGGTCCGGATATGGTCCTGGTGAAGGTCAAAGCCTGCTCCATCTGCGGAACTGATTTGCATATTTACAACTGGGATAACTGGGCTCAAAATCGGATTAAACCTCCGTTAGTGTTCGGGCATGAATGTGCCGGCGAGGTAGTGGAGATCGGCTCACAGGTGAAAAGAGCAAAGGTGGGTGATTTCGTTTCAGCTGAGACTCATATCCCTGACCAGACCTGTTATCAATGCCGAACCGGAAAGATGCATATCTGCAAAAACTTGAAGATATTAGGCGTGGACACAGATGGTGCTTTTGCCGAATATATCGCCATCCCGGATATCTGCGTTTGGAACAACGACCCCAGCCTGCCTCCCCAGATTGCCTGCATTCAGGAACCTTTTGGAAATGCGACTTATACGGTTATGGAAAGCGACGTTCAGGGTAAGGTAATAGCCATATTGGGCGATGGGCCCATAGGCTGTTTTGCCACAGGGATTGCCAAGGCAGTTGGAGCCGCAAAGGTTTTTGCAGTTGGAGAATTTCCCTTCAGGGTTGAGCTTCTGAAAAAGATGGGCGCTGACGTGGCTTTGAGCATTCAAAACGGCAGCCCGGCAGACCAGATCATGGAGCAAACCTCAGGCGAGGGCGTGGACGTGGTCTTGGAGATGACCGGCGCTCCAAAGGCAATTGAGGATGGGTTCAGAATCCTGAAAAAAGGAGGGACATTCACCGCTTTTGGTATTCCATCTGATAAAATACTTTTCGATTTGAATGCCTACGTGATTTTCAAAGGATCAAAGATAATCGGGATAAATGGGCGCCTGATGTTCCAGACCTGGTATGAGCTTTCCAATCTTTTAAATAACAAATTAGTCGACCCTTCTCCGGTGATAACCCATAAATTCCCCTTAAAGGATATCCAAAAAGGATTCGATGCGCTCCTTTCGCCTAATAAGGAATCCGGAAAGGTAGTATTGTTTCCGTAAGATGTTTTTGTATTTCGTTGGGACAGAACACTGTTCTGTCCCAACATTATGGTGTCAGGAGGTAACTCCTGACACCACGGAAAAGAATGCTAATGGTTCGGGGCAGGTCGCAAAACGCACGCTTCAAAAGTAATAGCGCCAAGAGTGACTTAAAACAGCATTTACGTTGCACTGTGTTGATCAATATTCTTCGGTGTTAGTTAAAGGGATTTGAGGATGTAGAAGAAGTTAATCTCCATTTGTTCCAGCAATGCTTCCCAGTCTCGATAGGCCCGGACAGTTGCCTTTCTTATTTTCGGTGCAATAGGTGTAGCAGCTAATATCTCTTTTAACATCCACATCGTATTTGCTACATTCTGGGCTAGCGGATATCTAGACCAATAAGGAATCTTATGCGCATCCACAAAGCCTTTGCTTATATTCTTAGGCAGTCGGCTCAGATTATCCTCCCAGAATGTCCGTTCAGTCTCATTTCTCGCCTGCACACTACCCACAGCTACATCTGCCTTCCATTTATAGAATGTATCAGACAAACTGGAAAAAATATTCTCAGAAACAACTACTAAGTCTAAATCGGAATTAACACCAAAAGGGCGACCATACTGCGGCCTTGGAGCTAAAGAGTATCCGATGCGAGCACTTCCGATAATCGTTATTAGCTTTGGATGAGTTTCAAACTGGCTTGCTAACCAACTACGTACTGTCTCATACATCATAGGAGCATCCCGAAATGCAAATGGAATTCCCTCTGTTAGCCACAGTCTAATAAAGCGTCTCCTTTCGTCTCTATTCATGGCTTGCGCCACCGATAAAAGCATATCAGACGATGGATACTGGTCAATTAGTTGAGCGCAATGCTCCGAAATCGAAAAGGGTCTCATGCACTTCGGTCTCCTTTTTGTCAAGCTTTAAGAGCATATAATGTTTTTTGACGAGTTTCATCACATATTTTGCTCGTCTGTTGATTTGCTGAGTGGTATGTTGGGGTGCTAAGTGTGGCTCAGGGTATTTTAAGCGTGCCACGATTGACGCTGCCTCCCGCAATCGAATATTCCCTAATTTGATGCCCATACGCCGACAAACCTGCTGAATCCCGTTCATCTGCCATCCGAAGTATGCAACTGATAAATAGACACCAGGTATTTCCGATTTGGGAATAACTCTGCTAACCAAAGATGCAAGTAAAATCTCCTTTACTTTGCGACGCAGTGTTCGTTCGTATCGTCTCGTGACTGTACGAACCAGTTGTTGTTCTATCGTGCTGCCACCCACCCACACTTTTCTTACAAGAGTACACCACATCGCGCGTATAATGGCGACTAAATCCACACCGTTATGCTTAAAAAATCGATGATCTTCTCCTACGATGAGTGTCATCGAAAGGATAGGTGACATCTCAGATTTGACAGATGTACGGTAGTGATTGTAGATCGAAGTGAGATCTTTTTCCAGGCTTCTCCAAGCACTTCGAGTGGTGAATTTAGCAACAATAGAAATAACTCTTCCGAATATTTTCATTCTCTGTTATCTCACTGTCAAAATCTACTGTGTAAAAAATATCCTATTGAATAAAAAACAAAATTTGTTAAAATGGTCTAACTCATCTTCTCCGAGGGTCATTTTACTGTAATGTTATCAAATTTATCTAGTAAATCAAGCAATTTATATTGTAAATTGAGTAAATTCAGGCGGGCTACCCCCCCAACAAACAATCCGTCATCCGTCATTTTTTTCTGTTTTCCATCTTCCTTTTTCCATTAAAAAAAAAGTGCGCCTTGCAGGAATCGAACCTGCGACCCACTGATTAAGAGTCAGTTGCTCTACCAGCTGAGCTAAAGGCGCAATCAATAGTTCATTACCACTTCAGTGGCGTAAATGCAGAAACCTGACTGAAGTCAGTTTGAACCATACGAATATTATGTTCAAAAAAGATAAATGTCAAGATTTTTCGTCAGGCTAAAAATCGTAGACCCTGTTGCCCTCAACATGGGTCGGTCACCCACCTTGAGGGCAAGGTGGGTTTACCTCTTTCGTGCAGTGAAGCAACGTAGGGGCGAGGTTCCTCGCCCTAAAACAAGTATTTAGATGCTTCGCTTCGCTCAGCATGACAAATAGATGTCATTCTGAGCCCTATACGGGCGAAAAATCTCGTTTTCAATCAGACAGAGTCTATTTTCTCGGCAACAGCGTAATCTGGGCAATCGCCCCGAAATTCTTGATTATAGGAATTTTCTCCAAGATATGGTTTATCTTCGGAACAAAGCTCAGATTATCAAAAAAA
>Ga0209777_10006084_pt1 | contig 13692 bp, 15 predicted proteins | sample FrelakmetHBP12HB_FD_187147 | JGI IMG/M metagenome (GOLD analysis project Ga0209777, IMG submission 187147) | Freshwater lake sediment microbial communities from the University of Notre Dame, USA, for methane emissions studies -HBP12 HB (SPAdes)... | ecosystem: Environmental > Aquatic >...
AGCTGGTATACATCCCCAAATTTCTCAATTAACAATTTTTCCTCATATCGAGTCAGGAATCCATAATAAAGGATGATGATAATCCAGATGACTGCGGCGGCTAGGGAAAGAGTGAGGACCAGGGCGGCCAGATACATTAAAATCCCACCCAGGTAGATCGGATGCCGCGTTTGTGAAAAAACGCCCTGATTGATAACCACCGGTTTTTTACGTATCTCACCGAAGACAATGCGTAATCCACCCACGGCAAGTTTTCAGGCAAGCCAGAGGATGAGAATGCTGATGGGGATCCTTGCCCAGATTGTAAAGTATGGTGAAAAGATTGCGGATGTATGCAGAAAGTAGTGATCGATCACGATCGCGCCAATGAAAAGAATAAGCAATACTCCCTGAATGAGATCGCCAAAACGATGTTCACCAGCTACGTCCGGGCGATGTTCATGCTCAGCAAATTTATCCCAATAGGAGCGAAATTTCTTTTCCAAGTTTAACACGATTATTTTTAATTTCATGAATTAAACAATAATTAAATGATTTCAAATTAATAATGATTCGATTTGATATTAACTATCGAAACACTTATTATTAATGTGACGAAATAAATGAAAAAAATTGGGGCTCTAATATTTCGAAATTTGTTCCTATATCATTTTTTCACTTAACTATTTTTAATGTAAAGTAATAATGAATAGCTTTAATCTGTAAGAATGAAGGTGACACGCATTAAAACGCGGTATTCTGAGATATTTCCTTTATCATCCACTTCTACTTCAAGGTCCTTGACCCAGGCGGATTTTACATTCTTAAGGGTTTTATTGGCACGGACAATTCCTTCGCGGATGGCATCATCAAAACTCTTGGGTGAAGAAACTTTAATTTCTGTTACTTTAGCGACACTCATTTGAAATCTCCTTTATGAATATTATTGTTAAGTGTACAACAAAAATTCCTTGATTATTTTATTAACCGGGGATAATATGCAAAGATATATAATGCGACATATGCTATTGAAAAACCCCTCCACCGCGAGGGATAAAAAATAATCGGAGGAATGAATGAGTCACGAAGATATTAAAAAGAGAGTTTTTGATGCCACCTTGAATCTTTACCATGTCGATTTGATCCGGCTGAGCGCGGGCAATATCAGCGCCCGTATTGATGATCATCTGGCAGCCATCACTCCGGCCAGCCGCTCGTACGATATTATGAAAGCAGAGGATATTTCCATCGTATCGCTGGATGGAAAACTGGTGGAAGGTGAATTCAAACCTTCCTCCGAAACACCCCTGCACACTGCCATTTATCGCGAAATGCCGGAAGTGGGTGCAGTGGTGCATACCCATTCCATTTATGCCATGACCTTCGCCGCTTCTGAAAAGCCGCTTCCTCTTCTCGGAGTTGAAGCACTGGCAGCCCGATCCAAGGGAGCTGTACCCGTGGCACGTTATGTATCCCCAGGTTCTCCCTATGCCGGCGAGGTGGCTATGGAAGTCTTCAGGGCAAATCCTGGGTTACAGGCATTGCTCTTGCGCAACCATGGCTTGCTTGCGGTTGGACCGGATATCGAGACTGCTTGGCAGACGGCGTATAAAATCGAAACTGCAGCCCAGGTTGCCTATCAGGCGTATACTCTGGGCAAACCGATAGAACTGACTTCTGAGCAGACTCAAGAATTCTTTGAAATTTATGCTATCAAGAAATAATCACTATTGCAAAGTGTCTGAATTCGAATTTTGAGTTAAATTATCTAGAAAATCTTTTGTTCTATAATAGATAAGGGTAGATTTTTTTCCAATAAAAAAGTCCCTGGCACCTAAAAGAGGTCAGGGACTTTGTGTTTAGATTTTTTCTTTGATCTCTTTTTGCGCTCTACTGATGAATTCTTGCAGTGGGATCGGTCCCGGATTTTCGTTATTACGCAACCTCAGCGCCACCTGGTTGCTTTCCATTTCTTTATCACCAACCACCAGCATGTAAGGCACTTTCTGGTTTTGAGCGTCGCGGATTTTGGCATTCATCCTTTCTGGACGCTCATCCACTTGGGCGCGGATGCCAGCCTCCTTGAGTTTTTGCTGCACCTCACGGGCATAGGGCAGGTGCCGGTCAGCGATGGGGATGATCATGGCTGGCAGCGGACTGAGCCAGACCGGGAAAGCTCCACCGTAATGCTCAATCAGGACGCCAAAGAAACGTTCCAGGCTGCCCATCAAGGCACGGTGGATCATATAGGGTCGACGCTGCTGACCATCCTCGGCGGCATAGGTGAGGTCGAAACGGTCGGGATTATTAAAGTCAAACTGAATGGTCGAAAGCTGCCACATCCTTCCTAGGGCATCGCTAACTTTAAGGTCAATCTTGGGACCGTAAAAGGCACCACCACCTTCATCAACTTCAAATTCCAGCTTGGAGCGTACCAGAGACTCACGCAGAGCCACTTCTGCAGCCACCCAGCGCTCCGGTTCACCAACAGCATGTTCAGCCGGACGGGTACTCAGGTAAGCTTTGATTTCCTTGAAACCGAAGGAACGCAGAATGTGCAGGCTAAAATTGAGGACAAAATCAATTTCGGCTGGCATCTGCTCGGGGGCGACAAAATGATGGGCATCATCCTGGGTGAATCCGCGCACGCGCAGCAACCCATGCAGTACACCGCTGCGTTCATAACGGTAGACCGTCCCCATTTCCGCATAGCGGATGGGTAGTTCGCGATAAGAACGGACTTTGCTTTTATAGATATGGATATGAAAGGGGCAGTTCATGGGTTTGAGATAATATTCCTGCCCTTCAATATCGATGGGTGAATACATGTTCTCGCGGTAATAGCCCAAATGTCCACTGGTTTCCCAAAGGGCGGCTTTGCCGATGTGGGGAGTATATACAAACTCATAACCGGCATTATCATGCTCGGTGCGCCAGAAATCCTCCATGGTTTTACGTATGCGGGCACCGTTGGGATGCCAGAGGATCAAGCCGGCTCCCACCTCATCCACGGTGCTGTACAGGTCAAGTTCGCGACCCAGTTTGCGGTGATCGCGCTTTTTAGCTTCCTCGAGCAGTATGAGGTAGTCTTGCAATTCCTGTGGAGATTCCCAGGCGGTGCCATAGATCCGTTGTAGCATGGAGCGGCGCTCGTCGCCGCGCCAGTAGGCGCCAGCTACACTGAGCAATTTAATGGCTTGCGGATTGATCTCTTTAGTGTTTTCCACATGCGGTCCGCGGCACAGGTCGGTGAATTGGTCATGCGTATAGATAGTGAGTTCAACTGGACCACTGGTGGGATTGCCGTGCTCATCCATTCCTCCCTTCTGCAGGTCTTCAATCAGCTCAATTTTATAAGGTTGATCCTTAAAGATATTTTTGCCTTCCTCAACGCTGATTACCCGCCGCTGGAATAGGAAATTACCCTCGATGATTTTTTGCATCCGGCTTTCGATTTTCTCCAGATCTTCCGGGGTGAGCGGGCGGGGCAGGTCAAAGTCATAGTAGAAACCATCTTCAATGGCCGGCCCGATGGCCACCTTGCCGCCCGGGAATTCCTCGATCACAGCCTGAGCCATCACATGCGCGCTGGAATGACGCACCCGGTATAAATGAGAATCCTCGTAACGTTCTTTTTTCTTGTCTGCCATTCTTACCTCCGATCCAATTAAACAAAAAATCCCGCACCATCTGGGGCGGGAGGGTCACTCACGCGGTTCCACCCAGTTTAGCCAAAATTGGCCATCTCTGAGAGACCGGTAACGGGGTCATCCGTTCGCCTTACTAAGAGCGGACTCTGTTCAGGGTCAGGCTCGCAGGGGGTTTTGGCTGCCCTTGCCCTGAGGAAGCTCTCAATCGCGGCTCCCGTCCCTGTCAGGCGGAAAGGCAGTTACTTGTCCTGGTTGTAACCTGTGTGGGCGGTATAGGACTCGAACCTACGACCTTTGCGATGTCAACGCAACGCTCTAACCAACTGAGCTAACCGCCCGAAGTGTCATTATTATAACTGGTTCAAACTTAAATGGCAATCAAGAATCCTTGATTCTAATCTCTTATTGATTTAGATATATTAATACCTAATTAACTTTATCCCAATTGATTGACCCTGTCTCAAAGCGTTTCACCAGGCGCGGCATGACCACTCCCTGCCAGGCGCGTTGAAAATATTGATATGCTTTTTCCCAATCTGCACCGGTTCCCCAGCCATCCTGGAGCAGGATAACCTGCCTTTGCCTGGCGCTTACTTCACGGATACGAATGGTTACGTGCGTATATTGCCAGCGGATTTTTGGCAATGAGGGCGGGTTACACCAGGAAAAGGAAAACATCTCCAGCGGTTGAATGGCAAGGATGACTGACCCGATCGAGCCGCGGTCCTTTGGAGCAGCCTGCGGGTCAAAATAAATTTCGTAAGCGCCCCCCACCCGAAACTCAATTTTACAGTCCGGAGCCAGAAAGGATTTTATTCCTTGCGGTGTGGTCCAGGCATCCCAGATTTCCTTACGGCTGGCATTCAGCAGGGCGTAAGCAGCCAGAAGGGGCAGCTCTGTAATCATTTGCCTTTGTTTAACTCCTTTAGGATAGCAGATCAACTTATAAATCTAGGGACATCACGAAAATGTCATCTCGCTTCTTCCAACCTGTCTTTTGCCAGAAGCGCGTCCCTTCCAGGTTATCCGCAATCACAAAAATATGGCATTTCTGAATGCCTAGTTCTTTAAGTGCTTTCAATACTTTTTCGATCAGCATTTTGCCTATCCCCAGATGATGATGATCCACAGCCACAGCCAGATGGTAAAGATAACCGCGCCGCCCGTCATTCCCGCCTAGGACTGCGCCTACCAATTTTTTCTCATCCCGGGCCGTAAAGCATAATCCCGGATTACGCTCGACGAATTGAGCAATATTCTGTTTTGAATCAGCTTCGCTGAGGGCAATCCCCGCTGAATTCTTCCATAGTTCGATGCACTCTTCATAATCGGTAATGGTCAGTTCATAATATTGTATGGTGCGCATACGCTCCGCCTTGTTTAGGAATATTGCTTATTATAAGATTGACCGGGCAAATTGTGACTTTTTCCGCTATGTTATAATATTTGCCGCGATTGAAAAATCGCTCACGGAGAGGTCGCGTAGTCTGGTTGAGCGCGCACGCTTGGAGAGCGTGTAAACCGCAAGGTTTCGTGGGTTCAAATCCCACCCTCTCCGCCTTTGATTTAAATGGGGGGAGAAAAGGTATAATGCCTTTTACCTTTTACGGGAAAGATTTTATCCATGCCTACCTCTACAAAATTTCTTCTCCTTGAAAATCAGACCGCCGATTCTAAGATTTCTGAAATCATGATAATCTGGTGAAAGAATAATAGGACTTTATTAAATTGAACTCGGAGTTTGAAGTAATCATTCAGTCTCTGGTGTATGGGGGCAGCGGAATGGGACGCCTGGCGGACGGCCGGGCGGTTTTTATTCCTTTTACCCTGCCCGGGGAAAAAGTCAAAGCACGAATAAAAGAAGAGAAAAAGGGTTTCGTTATGGCTGAAGCGCTGGAAATTTTGCAGTCATCTCCACAGCGCATTGTGCCGCGTTGTCCCCATTTTAGGATGTGCGGCGGCTGCCATTATCAGCATATTCCCTATGAAATGCAGGTTGATTTTAAGCAAGAAATATTTATTGAACAATTGCAGCGAATTGGGGGAATAACAAATCCGCGTATCAGCCAGGTGGTGAAATCCGATGCCGCCTGGAATTACCGCAATGCACTTCAATTCCATTTATCTCCCAACGGGAAGCTGGGCTTTGAGCGCAGTAACTCTCACGATACTCTGGAAATCCATGAGTGCCATTTGTCTTGCAGCTCGCTGAACGAAACCTGGCCTCAATTGGATTTTGAATTTATTCCCGAGATTGAACTGGTGGAATTGCGCCAGGGAGATGAGGACGAGATCCTGCTGGCTTTGTATTCCCAGGAATCCACCCCGCCCGAATTTGAAACGGAGCTGCCTATTTCAGCTGTGTATATCAGCCCGCAGGGTCAGATTATCCTGGCTGGCAATAATTATTTAAGAATCAGTGTGCTTGGTAAATCTCTGCGCGTGAATGCCGGCTCTTTTTTTCAGGTGAATCAGTTCATTGCGGAAAGAATGATTTCCATCCTGCTGGAAAAGACTCACCTCACTAAGGAAATGGTCGTCCTGGATGGCTATTGCGGGGTGGGTCTTTTCTCGATCTTTCTAGCACCGCTGGTTATCCGCTGCCTGGGAGTGGAAGTTTCTCCCAGCGCTTGCCGGGATTATGCTTTCAATCTGGATGCCTACGATAATGTGGAGTTATATGAAGGATCCGCCGAGGAAGTGCTACCCCTGCTGGAAGTCAAGCCGGACCTGGTTATCCTTGATCCCCCGCGCAACGGCATTGACTGGCGGGCTTTGGATGCTTTTGTTAAAATGATGCCCGCTCAGCTGGTCTATGTGTCCTGTAATCCTGCTACCCTGGCTCGGGATGCCAAACGCCTGATTGAAACTGGATACAAGCTGGAAGAGTCTGTCCTGTTGGATATGTTCCCACAAACTTTTCATATCGAAAGCCTGAATTTTTTCAGCAAATAACATGCAATCTCAAACAATAATTGCCAGTGCAACTCATCAAAAACGTTGACTTATATATTCTTTTACTTGCTGCTCGCGCTATAATATCTTTAGAAGAATATTGTTACAGAGGAGGATAGGATGGGAATTTTGGATAAATTGTTCGGCAAGAAAAAAGTGGTTTCGCCAGAAGCACAATCGCCGGTTTCAGCGCAGCCCGGGGTATACCGGGAAAAGGATAACCGTGGCACATTTCATGATACTTTCAGCAAAGCCAGCTCTTACTGGATTGCCCGCATACAATCCCCCAAAAAAGACCCGTTTATTTTATACACATTTGAAACAGAAAAGGACGCCAAAGAGGCATTGCTTGAAATACCATGCATCCACATAGCGCAGGACAGTGGCCGGATGATCTGCACGGAGGTGCTGACCTATGGTTATTATCCGACCGAGGGCACAAAATATGAAGCCATCCTGTGCGGGGGTGATCTAACCCACGTAACCTGGGAAATTGCCAAAAATAGTTTCATTAAGCATGGCGGCAAACCCAAAGGGCTGGGAGAGCTGGAACCACCGAAAAGCGCACCAGCTGCTCAGACGGTGAAAGTCCCTGAACCAGAGAAGGTCAAATATGTGAGAGAAGACCGGCAAACAAAGATGGGTAAAACCCTGATTTACCGGATTTATAAAGCACCGGATGCAGCTTCCGCCAAGGCATTTCTCGATAAGAATCCGGTTAACCAGGCGCTTCTTTACTTCATCGTGGAAACGCCGGAGGGCAATTACTGCCGCGATATCCAGGGTATGTATAAAGAATAATATTCTTTAAGCTGCGAGAATTGCCTAAGGAGTGAAGCATGGGAAGGCACTTGAAAATTGGGATATTGTTGGTAATTGGTGCGGTGATGCTTGCCTGTACCATTCCTTGGCTCAACCCCGAGCCGGAAAATATCTTTAAGCAGCCAGCCCAAACGCTGACTGCATTGGTTCAATTTTTACCAACTTTAACCAACTCTGTTTTTTTAAGTCCAATTCCGCCAACTTCTGCCCCGCTGCCCACCTTCACCCCTTTGCCCACCCAATCGCCAGCGCCGCACCATGCCGGCAGTCAGGTGACGGCAAAATTCTTGGCCACACCTCCCGTTATAGATGGTAATTGGGATGACTGGAAAAACCTGACTATTATTTACCCGGCTTCTTATGTGATCAACGGCGCCAGCCACTGGAAAAATCCGGCTGACCTGGATGGATCCTTTATTCTGGGTTGGGATAACAATTATTTATACCTGGCTGTCAAGGTGACGGATGACCTGTACGTGCAAAATTCCAGTGGCGCATATATTTACAAGGGCGATGATGTTGAATTGCAGTTGGATACCAACCTGGGCGTGGATTTTACAGTATCCAGCATGAACAACGATGATTACCAGCTGGGCATATCGGCAGGAAAGGGGTCCATCAATGGAGCCAAGGAAGCCTATTTGTGGTACCCACAAATCATTAAGGGTTCAGTGACCAATCAGGTGGTCATCGCTTCCCAGGGTGGGAACGGAGTGCATTATTTCGAGGTGCGTATCCCGTGGAATTTGTTTGGCTTATCCCCCTATGAAGGGCTGCGGGTGGGGTTTGCCCTGGCGCTTTCAGATAATGACAACCCGGCTGTGAATGACTGGCAGACGATGATTTCCAACACCCCCGGACGCAAAACGCTGGACCCTACTACCTGGGGAGAGCTTGTATTGATCATGTGAGATGAAAGTAATTTAGCTAATTTAATCTTTGCTGGCGGAATACTCACAATATCAGGATATTAATTTAGATAATCTTGGCACCATCTTTCAAACGGATTGTCATCGTGAGAGTTGCTTTAGCAACTCGTGACGATCTCCCGCTGGGTGGGGCATCAATGTCATTGGGGAAATTGCGTCGTCGCGCAAGAACGCTCCTCGCAAATTTGTAGACTTCGCGAGAGTCACGAAAGCGACTCGTAGCGATCTCCCGCTGATGGGAGCGCAAATGTTAGCTATTTAAAAAAGGATTGAACTTAATTCCGACCGGTATGCTTTGGTTTGCGGATTATCCACACCCAGGATCTCCAACAAACTGAGCACCACTTCCTGAGCCAATTTAGTGTGGTAACGTTTATCCCGGCGGAGGATATCCAACAGGCCGTCCAGCGCAGCTTCCAGTTTACCTGAGCCAGCCAGGCGGATACTGTTGGCAAAGGCAATATCCAAATCATTTTCCCTGGGGAGAACGTTTTGCTGATAGCTCATCAGCGTTTGAGCAAAGGGTAGCAGACGTTCTGCGTTACCGAACTCGCGGCTGGCGGGGAAATCACTCAGCATCTTCAGGGCTTCCTCACTTTGTCCCAAGGCAAGCATGGACTTTGCCAGCCCCAGCAGGGCTGCCGGGGATTCGGCTTTAATGGTCAATGCCTGCCGGAATACACTCTCTGCTTCGGCCCATTTTTCCAGTGTGATCAGGTTATTGCCTTTTTCAATTTCGAGGTCTACTGCGCTGGGAGGAACTATTTTTGCGATGAATTCACGCAGCCGCTCTTCCGGCTGCAAGCCTGCAAATTCCGCCACCACCTGACCCTGAGAAAAAGCTTTGACTGTGGGAATGCTGCGCACATTGAACATCTGTGCCAGGTTGGGGTTCTGGTCAATATTCACCTTGGCCAGACGCAGGCCGCCCTCGGCTTCGGCGGTCAGTCGCTCCAAGAGCGGAGAAAGCGTCTTGCAGGGCTGGCACCACTCCGCCCAAAAATCCACCAGGACCGGTGAGTTCTGGGAATAGGAAACCACTTCGTATTCAAAATCAACTTCATTGACATCCAGGATATTGTTGGAGGTCATCATTAGAACTCTCTCATAAACTTTTCCAAAATTATTCCTCGCCGCCTTCATCGGTCGTGCTGGGCTGATCCACGCGTACTACCTCGCCGTGGACGTTTATCACCACTTTGAAACCTAACATGGCCAGGTATGTCCTTGCCTCGGTAGGTATGCCGGTTTGCATCAGGGTATTAAATTGTTTATCAATGTTCTTTAATTGGTTCTGGATGGCAGCCCGTGAAAAGATATCCTGCTGTCCGATCATTTTGGCAGTCTGGTCCGTGATAATATCCTCGTTGGCCTCAACTTGTTTGCGCATTTCATCCAGCACCTGGCGGTCCACCTGTTCGGAGGAAATGTGGCGTAAAAAGCCGTCATCGTTGACCACATAGCAGGCATCCCCTCCGACGTAACGGACATCCACCGGAGAGTTGTCTTCATTGAGAACCAATCCTTCAAAAACTGCTTTCTGTGCCATTTCTTATTTGATCCTAATTTTCTTATTGTAATGGATATACGGATTTGCGTGTCTTAACGTTTTCTATGAAATAATCCGGTGGCAGAAATTCAAATCACGTTCACAATAGTGCCGTGAACTGAGACATAATTCTTTTCCGAGGGGGGCACAACCGGGTTTGACCACAGATAAATCCATTTGGCAGCTTCAATGGGTAAATTAATGCAGCCGTGGCTGTGGGGATAATTGAACTCATTGTGCCAGTAAGTACCGTGAAAGGCGATGCCGGTATTGGTGAAATAGGAGACCCAGGGAACACCGTACAGGTCAGCATCAGCATCACCGATGCGGTCGTTGTGGGTCATGTGACGGGAGGGGCGTTTGTTAATAATCTCATAATTGCCGGGCGGGGTGGAATAATCCTTGTTTTCGCCGATAAGCCCGGAGGACATGGGTGTATGGAAAACCGGTAGGTCATTTTCATAAGCCACAACTGTCTGGTCATTCAAATGCACCTCAATGCGTTTGTCTTCGGGGGGAATGGCTGGGGAAGTGGCTTTCAATTCTTCATCTGAGAAAATATGCAGAAATTCGGCTTGCACAAAATAGATTGTATGCCAGCGGTCTTCTTCAATCCTATAGAAAGAATTACCATTGTCATCCTGAAAGAGAGCGGTGACCCAATAGTTGGAGCCATAAAAAAGAGGGATGGAAGATTTCCGTTTGGTCGGTGAATCCTTCCAGGCCTTCGTAAAAGGCACGGTGACCTGCGCTAATTTTCCTCTGCGGGGAATTTGACTGACAATCGGGTTTAGTTTGTTTTCAACTCTTTGTACGCCGCTGGAGAGGATGTAGAGACTGCTGGCGATTTGATACCAGACCCCGTTGCCATACGAATCAGTTTGCCCAGGCAGGGTCTGCAAAAGCGGAAGAATTGAATTCATTCCCACCCCTCCGATTTTTCTCGAAGAGAATCGGGTAGCGGAATAAACCCAAATTTCAGGTTTGAGGACGCGTCCAAGGTTTGCCTGAGGTTCCTCGAGGTTGCCTAATAAAACATCTTTCACCTGGGATCTCCAGGGTAACGTCAGACCAGCTAACCCCAGGAGAGATTTTTTAAGGAAATCGCGGCGGGATACATTAAATGAAGCAGGATTAGATTTCATTTTAATAGTGGACAAAAACCGGGGTGCCTATGCTGGTCCGGTCATACAGCCAGGCGGCGGCGCTGGTTTCCATGTTGACGCAACCGTGGCTCATGGGCGTGCCGAAATTGTGATGCCAGTAAGTGCCATGGATGCTGTAGCCCTTGTAGAAGAACATGGTGTAAGGCACATCCGGCAAGTTATACCCGGGTCCGCGCATAGTATAGTAGGTGTACTTGGAGAAAATCTTAAAACTACCAGGTACTGTGGGAAAATCCCTGGTTCCAGTGGAGACAGCGAATGATTTTAAAAGTGTACTGCCCTGGTAAGCAAAGAGCGTTTGTGAGCTCAAATCCACTTCCAGCCAGAAATCCACGCCTTCTCCCGTTGGTTTGGGAATGTCCCAGGAGTGGGAAAAAAAGGATGCAAAAGTCTTGTTAGTGACCGGAAGCGGTGCTGAAGTTGAAGAGGAATTCAGGGCAGGAGTGGATTCAACCAGTGGTGTTTCCGTCGGAGGAAGGGAAGTTGACGAAGGTTTAACCAATACATCTTCTGGTTTTGGCGCTGAAAATTTTTTAGCCGCCTGCAAGGATAACCGGGGATAGATGAATAGGAAAAAAACACCCAGCCCAATTGCCACCAGAGAAATGAAAAGAGCCATCTGCCAGGCAGGTTTCTTGCTCGCGGCTGGCCGTAAATGAGGTTTTTGTGTCTTGTGCGGTTTCTTCAAGGGTTTAATGAATATATAAAGAAGTGTGTGATTTTATCTTCTGATGATCATGTTTCGTGGGCAGATTTTTTATCAGTATTTGAATTGGGCGACTAATTGATCAATCCCTTACTTTTCAGGTAGCACAAAATGCCGGCGGTGATGCCATTGGCGGCGCGGTCTGAACCCTCGATCAGGATGCTGCGGTCAACCGCCAGTGAGCCGGTTTCAATCTGCACGGCCGGGGTTTGCGGATTAATATCCAGGAAAGTATGGCTGTTGACCTGGTCATCGGGGATGACCTGATAAGAGAATACCAAACCCGTATTGTTGGCATATTGTTCCGCCAGACAGGCAGCCAGGGTATTGGTCTTTTCTGTTTCTTTGGCGGAAATGCTGGTTCCCAGGGTGAACCCGCTGGCGGCCGCGCTGGGATCAGTGCAGCTGCGGGTATGGATGGAGATGAGTGCATCCGCTTTGTAATTAATTAAATTGAGATCATATTCATTCAGCACTTCGGCAGTGATTTGTGAAGCCCCCAGCAAAAGACTTACTTTATTGGCAATGACGTAATCCACATCCACTTCCTTGATTCCATCCGGGCAGGTGAAGCCGTCATTATGCTTATAATGTCCAACCTGGATACCGATGCGGATGCGGTTATTGGCTACCGTATTGCCTTCGGCATTGGCTGGAGTGGGCAGCAGGGCGATTGAATTTTGTGCCGAAAAAAAACTGTGCGGATTCCAGAAAGTGAACAGGGTTGCCAGAGCAACTGCCCAGAGAATTATAGATTGGACCATGCGGAAAATGCTGTACGAGCGTGGATTTTCCTTTTTTGGAGGAGAAATCTTGGATTCCATTTCTTCTAGCGGCTGATCAGGATTATCTGGGTTTTCCATGAATAAAATATCGAGGCATGAAAATCTTTCTATCCATTATAATTTCGTTAGGGATTGTCCCTGCCCCCATTATAACTGAACTAAAATGGGCATACATCGATTGATGAGGTGGCAAAATTAACGCTGACCAATTGAATGCGGATGAACGCCTTCTCCTTCTGCGAATTGCGCGGGAGGCGATTGATTGCGCGGTGAATCAAAAAAGATTGCCTGAATTGGAACTTTCCACTTTGCCGCAGCGTCTTCAGGAACAGGGAGCCTCTTTTGTGACCTTGACCATTGATGGCAATTTACGCGGCTGCATTGGCGCTTTGCAAGCCAGCCAGCCCCTGGCGCTGGATGTACAGGAGCATGCCGTGGCAGCCGCCACAGAGGATTATCGCTTCAGACCCGTCCAACCTCAGGAAGTCCCTGCCCTGGCAATTGAAATCTCGCGCCTTTCACCGAGCCATGAGCTGGAATATTTTGATCCGAAAGACTTGATTGTCAAATTACAACCGGGAGTGGATGGTGTGGTGCTACGACGAGGGATTCAGCGGGCGACCTTCCTGCCGCAGGTATGGGAAAAGATACCGGACCCGGTGGACTTCCTAACCCAGCTTTGTTTAAAAATGGGCGCATCCGAAGACTTATGGAGAAGGGAACACCTTCAGGTTCAAATTTATCGGGTGGAAGAATTTAAAGAGAAAGAAAAATAGTGTCATGCACCGCTCAATTTCTTGCTCGAAATTTAATAATTTACTTAAAGATAGTTTAGATTATTAACCAATTTTCATGAAAGCTGATTCTTCTAATCCCAAAGATAAAACCCCCGGTGAAAGGCTGCGCCGCATTATCGCTTCAGCTAAACCTGCAGATAAAAGCTCACAATCGGCAAACCAAGAAGCTTTTGGTAAACCAGGTTTTACTGGAAACACAGATAATTCCAGCCAATTATCATCCGGGATAAGCCAGGGACCAGGTAATGAAAAAGTACCTGCAAATAGTTCTCAATCCCCTAAACTAAAAAAATTGAGCGAATACGGACAGCCCCCGCTTGAGCCCCCACCAAAGAAAGAAAATTGGTTTGGGCG
>Ga0209777_10006085_pt1 | contig 13692 bp, 18 predicted proteins | sample FrelakmetHBP12HB_FD_187147 | JGI IMG/M metagenome (GOLD analysis project Ga0209777, IMG submission 187147) | Freshwater lake sediment microbial communities from the University of Notre Dame, USA, for methane emissions studies -HBP12 HB (SPAdes)... | ecosystem: Environmental > Aquatic >...
TTGCGTTCGCCACTATCACCACTGAAGCTCTCGTGCTGCAGTATAGAATCTTAGACGAGGCTCACGACTCTTCTTATCAACAGAAATAAACAATTTCCGTTCATTGGGCAGTGATATTATCGCTGTTTGAATATCCTTGGAGCAATAGATACCATGTTCCCTGATCTTGTTAAAATCAGCTGTCCGTTTCCTCCCTGTAGCCAAAACTGCTGTGCTCATTCTCTTCACCTCCTTTCACCTGTTATACATATGAATAATTATGGATACTCTTTTCCCCGCCACGGAAGAAAGCGATACCCGTTTGCTAACCTTGAGAATGTCCCTTTCTTTCCTTTTTCCACTCTTTCTATTATTCCTTCATCTATTAGTGCTTGCACTATCCTGAAAACTTGCATAGGTAATAGGTTATATCCGTCATTATCCCTTATTATGCTGCTTAGTTTCTGGAATCCTATGAACATGACCTCGCCTGTCGCCTTCTCCTGCTGATAGCGCCTTAATGCCCTAACAATTAGCATCATCACGTACGCTTCCGCCTTGAATCTATCTGTTAAATATGTTTCCAGTTCATTTATATCAAATGGGATATTTTCTACTTCTGCTCTCTTTCTCCGGGTAATACTCCTATGGAATTGGCAACTTTCTTCTCCTATGCAATAATCCTTCAGGGCGTTGCATCCTATTCTGCATTCTCTCTTGTCCGCCCAATCAACATAATCAAACAATTGCCTCTCATCTTCACCTGGTCCCAAGACCCTTTCACAGCGTTTATTCCACTCAATCAGCGCATCTTTAATTTCTGAGGAATCATGTCCAAGCCTTTTTAATTCAGCGATAATAGCATGACGCATTGTCCTAAACTCCTGCCCTCTATCGGCTCCGGTTAATAAGGCCTCTCTTACGCAATCCCTGATATCATCCAAGTTGATCCTGCCTAAAAACATCTTCTTCCTGCTTTTCCCCCGAAAACAGCAAGGAGGATGATCGGCTAAGACCATCCTCCATTGTTCTTCCTTATATTTCTGATTACTTTATATTGGTAAATTTATCTATATAGCATACATTTAATAACATTATTATATAACATATTATTTTACAATCAGTTACATCATCTATTTTAAATAATAGACATGGGAATTAAAAAGCATAATATCCCATAATAATATCTATTCTGTCATCAATATTTAATATATATGCAATATAGGGCATATCAGATAAACCAAGAAGGGGCATCGTCTCCATTTTAGGGTATTCAGCTTATCAGCTCTCATACCCTTCAATGTCGATTAGCCCCTTACTAAGAAAAGGAACGTTATCTATTATATAAATAGAAACTCGTTCCATATCTCATAACTAGATATTTTTCAACTGGTTATATCATCGGCATCAGGATGTAAATCGTATTTACCGTGCTTTATCTTTACTACTTTCGTCGGCGCATCAGATATCCAATTCGTTATGGCTTTTCGGCTACGTCCTAGCTTTAGTGCAAGTTCCTTAGGGGTAAAGAATCCTTTTTGCGCAACAAGTTTTCTCGCTTCGGCTTCGTATTCCTCACCTCTCCAGAGAGAGCTTTTTTTACGCGCAAAGATATCATTTCCCTCTTTATCAAGCTTATAAGTAGCCCATTTGCTAATACTGTAAGTGTCAACGGGATCTTTGGTGACCACATAAAAATCAACATCATGGTAGAGATGCCTTGTCCTACCCATGCCCTGCTCATGCTCAATCATTCTAAGCCAGTAATCCATTTGATCAATGTAAGAAAAACGAGGGTAGTAACAACGCCCTCTTTTGGAATCAAAACTATATACCCCGCCTCTAAGATTACAATCTCTTCTAATCTTATCCCTGATATATGGTAGGCAGCCTATTACAATGGCTTCCGGCGGTCTAAAATATGTACCAAGCATAATACCGACCTCGCATCCCTGGGCATCATTAATCCCTTTTTGATCTCCATAGTGACAAGTAACCAAATACCCATTACCGCTTTTATTAGCTTCTTCCGTACCTTTCAGGTAAATACTTTTCTTCCTGAAAAAACTCCTGATAAAATCCTCCCTCTCTCCTACAGTGATGGCGAAATAATTCTTTTTATCTCCGTGCTCTCGAAATATATATTCGAGATAACCTCTTATTTTTTTGTCCGTATTTGGAGAGGATGACATCTTGGGAAGATTAGTGGCATTTGCGTGATGAATCCTTAACTCCCCAAGAGCAGGGACATCTATTTTCATTTCCTCTAATATTGTGCCGGGAAAATAATTATTAAACACTTCCTTTTTCATGCTCGTTGCGTCAAAGAAAACATGTTTCGGGATAACTCTCTCGTTTTTTACTTCATCCCAAAGATTAAGCTGATAGGAAACCGGCCTATAAAGATAGGCAAAGTAATCTATTCCTTGCCCGTCTGCCATATCTTCATGGCCGATAACATAACCATTTTTCACCGCCCAAAAATAAAACTTACGAAGATTTCTGACAAACACATCGTTTGCTTTAAGCTCGCCCATTACTCTTTTTATTCTTATGGAATCTCCTCTTGTGGGATCAAAATTCGGATCTATCGGTGCTATGAGCTTACTATTCCACGCCATGCGAATTCTGCTTCTTAGTTTTCGCAGTTTTTCTTTTACGGGATAATCAAACTCCATGCCAGAGTCTAGAATTTTGGTAAGATCCCTATTAAGCTCTCCGAAACTAACTTTTACTGGACTCATAAAATAATTAGAAATTATATTTTCATCAATTATGAAGTAATCCCTCAGCCCATGACCCTCCCAATACCTTTCTCTAGGTATGCTATAAAATCTCGGATATTGCTGATGGGTTGTAATTATGATGCGCTGTTTTCGCGCTTTCTCATACTGATCTCTAATTTTACATTCTTCTTTCCTGCACATGTCGCATATATCACCCTTAGAGTAATCAAACTCTTGATATCTCCTGACAACTTTCTTGAAGAAGAAACATGTTTCTTTTCTTGCCCCTTCAATCAAATAAAATTCTCTGGGATCAAAATATTCAGATATTAAGTTACAGAGCCTAGTTGTCGGCATGAATATTATAGCTGACTTATTCTTATTGTTATTAAGAGCTTCGGCGATCGCAATAGTTTTGCCAAGTCCAAGAGGTGCTCTTACCAATAAGGCGTCACATTTCTTTGTACGTTCTATCCAATGGCAAATCTCTTTACGATACCGTCTATAATACACATCGCATATTACCGCCTCCAGAATAAATCTTCTTAACTCTTGATATTGCACCCACTCAGGATCGTCATTGGACAGTATGGCGGTAGGATTTTTTATTTCGAGAAGCGCATCTAAAGCTTTTCTTTCTTCTCCTCCTATAACCTCATTAAGTCTTTCTTCTGAAGCAGGTCCTTTCTTTCGTAAAATCTCCAAATATTCACTCAAAATGTGGTATCCGTATTTTTCGCCAACTTCTTTAAGGGATTTATCAAGACTTTTTGCTAGTTTACGAATCAGCTGCCGCTGCGTTTCAACATCGGAAAAACGCTCTTTAATCTTGCCTCCTAGTTCCTTAAAGAACTTATTCCTGAGATCTTGGAATGTACCACGAAAGGAATCCTCTAGATATAGCAGAATTAGAATAAACTCTGCCTTGCCTATTTGTGTCTTATCCAAGGTAATATCTTTACTTAAACGCATTGACTGAAACTACTCCTTTCTTTTTCCTTATTGCATATTCTATTTTACCATTTTGAGTAAGGATGTCTATAACCACGTCACCATAGTTTGCCATATCCGCTCTCTCAACCAATCGTGAAAATAAGGCTGAATATCCAAATTTATAGGCTCAAAGGTGTCCCATTATCTTTATTCCATAGGGATTTGGCTCTCAGGAGACCTTACTAAGCTTTAAAAATATTCAAAAGCTCAAAAGACAGCAGAATCCGGACTTTTCCCCATCAACGCAATAGTCCCTGCGATTTGCGAGAAGACGGCGGACCCAATAAGATCCGCCGCCTCTCTTGTTTTAGTTTACAGCTAAACCTCAACTCTCATAAGATTCTCAATTACAGTGGATGCCTCTCCCATGCTCATTCCATTTAGCCCTTCTATAAACTGTCCTTTCTCCTTGGCCAAACGGATAATCATGCTCTTTTGTTTCGGAGAAATAGGTGCGCTAGGATCCTTCATCACTGGTTTCCCATTGCCATTCTTTTTAGGCTCCGGAATCACAACTGCTTCTTTTGGATAAGGATGAATCTGCCTATCGATAGCTCCTTTCGCTAAAGCAAATAATTCATCCACTACGCTATCAGATTGTTCTTTAGGGACATCTCCGACTGTCTCGAAGGTTACAGAATAGCTGTCACCATTATTCTTGTAACCATAATTAGCGAGTATACGCATATCTGCCTCCTCTTATTTGATCAAGTTTATTTTCTAAATACCTAAGCTGATCTACCTCATCCCACAATAGACAATCATCATCAGCTTCAAGGATTCTGGCCTTAAGATTGTCTATCTGCATAAGCAGGCTTGCGATAACCTCTATATCAGTCATAGCATTACTCTCCTTTCTAGGTTCGGTTACACCGGCCTAAAGTAGCACTCTCCGCAGGCGGTGTTATTGCCTTCCTTTTCGCATGCCGCACATACCTCTTTTCCGTTGGAAAAGTCAAAGCCGATAGTGACTAACTCCTCAAGGATCTTAGTCATGGGCATGTGATAAGCGCGTTTCATGCGGTAGAGGCTGCGGATTACCCTCTCCGTTAATTCCGGTTGGTACATTTAGCCTCCTTCCCGGGGCACAAAAAAAGCACCCGTTTGGGTGCCTATATTGTGCCTTTGATTTAACTACTTGTTTAATACACGATCTCGCTCAACCGCCAGTAGATTAGGAAATGGAGCCATCCTCTACCGCTCCTAATACTGTGGCGATAGGCGAAGTAGAGCCTTTGATAGAACCGCGTCATATTCATCACCTCGCTTTCTATACTATTATTACTTCTACTTACCTTCTGCTTTTACCAACGCTCTGTTGACACTGAATTTTTCTGCGCCTCTTACATCGAGTGCAGTTACTGTTCGGCATATCTTCTTTACGGCTGCGACTATTGTCTTCCGAAATAGCAACGCGGCCAAAAGAACTACTCCCAACAACGCGTACTTCACGATGTCCTTTATCATGTAAATCACCTCCTTTCTAATGTTGATTAATTACTATCTCTGACTATACTGTTTCTTATTTACTGAATCTTGATTGACCTTTCTTATCAAGGTCTGTTATTTTCTTGGATATATTCTTTACTATTGCTATGATTGTTTTTCTAAACAATAGAGCTAATAGTAGGAATATACCTAGTACTGTATATTTCACTATGTCTTTTATCATTTTATTCACCTCCTTTCTTTTTGTTGATTAATGGGTACGACCACGAAATGAAATATATTACTACTTACTATACTTCCCAGGCCTCACCGGAATTTTTGGGAAAAAAACGAGGTATATAAGGGTTAGTTCAAAACCTTTAAATAATGGAGGAGGGAGCATTACAAATTTGTTTATTAAGTGGGCATAAAAAATCCCTTGTCGATATTAATCAACAAGGGAAATTAATGCCCTAGAAACCCGCTACGACAAGAATGGTGAATATTTTAAGCCCTAATACGCCTTAGGGGTCGCAGGAAATTTTGGAGAAAAACTGAACCTAAAAGATTAAGGGAAAATTGATACTTAAATCTTTTTAGCTAGTAGCCCATCCAGTGGCCTTGCAGTTCGAACACTGCCTCCACCCAATACGACCAGTGCCCTTACATTTCTTACATTTTTTTGATTTTGGAGATATAGATAAAATACCGGTTCCTTTGCAGGCAAAACAGCTTCTTTCGCCGACATTTAAAACAACTCTCCCTTTCCCAAAACAAAAACCACATTTAACCGACTTCATATATTTGACTCCTTTACTGTTATGTTTGATATTATAGGTCTAACTTTAATTAAGTCAATAAAAGACTTTATTGAATAATGTATTTGTGATAGAATTTCAACATGAGTTCTTCATTTAATTTTAAGCAAGAATTTCTAAGCTTGGTAAAAGCAAATAAACCTAGTTGGGAAGTAAAGGGGCTTTTATCATCTGGAAATGATATATACACATTTGGTTCGGACACAAAAGTATTATCTACTGTTTTCGAATTATTATGTAGACCTTTTGTTTTAACAATCGCAAAGAAATATGGTTACTTAGTGGAAGAGGCCCCTCAAACCGTTTATCCTGATTTTACATTGCTAAAATCTAAGGAAGATAAAAGTAAGATTGCTGTTGATGTTAAAACTACGTATCGAAAATTCCGTGCCGATGGAACAGTAGCGCCTTTCGGGTTTACATTAGGATCCTACACATCCTTTATCCGAGACGATACCAAAAACATATTATACCCATATTCAGAATATACAGAGGACTGGATTATAGGATTTATATATTCTCGGAACTCCTCTACTGAAACAGATAGTATCTTCAAAATTACCGATGTTAATAAAATTAGCTCGCCATATAAAGATGTGGAATTCTTTGTGCAAGAAAAATACAAGATTGCTGGAGAAAATCCGGGTAGTGGAAATACAACTAATATTGGATCTATAAAGAGTAATAACATTGGGGACTTTGATGAAGGGAAAGGTTCTTTTTCTTCTAAAGGGAAGACGGCGTTTTTAAACTACTGGAAAAAATACTAAGAAGATTATTCGGCAATTAGCAGGCTTTCTTTCGACTCATTGTGTGAAAGTACGTATTTATATTTAATATGATTTGCCTTATAAATAGTCTTTTTGTACTTCTTTATCAAACCTAAAAGCTCATCTATCGAAGGTATCCCATCGCTTCTATAAGAAACAACTAAAATACTATCCTTAAACTTTCGAAATAGCTCATCGAAACCATCTTTAATTTTGTTCTTGTCCAACCAAATACAGTAGGCCTCTTCTAGACTTCTGTGCTTACTTTTCCAATTAATTCTTTTACTCCAATTATCATAATCTGTCATCCCTTCCAGAAAATGATAAAACCCTAAATAATCAACACCGAGTCCTTTTGCATTAATATAGGGAGTGTCAATATATACTAGGTCGGCTGTTTCCTTAAGATCAAAAATATCTTTATTATATGCCTTATTCTTTTTATTATTGTTAAACACTGCGGCGTTTGCCTCTAAGCAGAACTTTCGGAAATAATATTCGAACGGCTTATCCCATGTCGCCTTATTACCAAATTTCCTTTTGACATCTGCCGTCCTAATATATAAATTTTTCCTATGAAATAAATTAAAGGGCCTTTTGATTATGCATGCTTGGAACAATGCAAAATAAACCAATGCTTGTTTATATTTATTTTCAATCTGCCCAATGTTCTTGACAACTATATCAAGCCATTCATTCTCATTGTCGGTATAATAAGTGTCCTTAAAGGTATCTTTAATAAATGGCGCATACTTACAATGTAAATGTTTTTGCAAAACAAAATCTATATCTTTTTCGGATAGTGTAATGTTATTATTCTCGATAAGCGCCAAACCAATTAAATAGTTAAAATGAAGTAGATCGTTATAAATAACCCTTTTGCCTTGCGTTTTTAATAGATAACCAACCGCTCCCGTTCCACCAAAAGCATCAATGGCTGACTCAAATTTAAAGTGCTTTATATTTTCCCAAATCCACTGAACAAGCTTCAGCTTGCTTCCTTGATATCTTGTTGCTGGGAAAACTGGCTTGGTCTCGATATCTCTGAATAATTCTTTCTGCTTTGCCATAATCTCCTCTTTTTTATTATATCCTAAATACATATTCCAATAAAGCTTTTATTGCCTATCCATCCTTATTTTGGTGGCCCATTCATTCACCTCGATTTAATAAACAAAAGCGAACGCTCTTCTATAATGTAATATAGAAAAACGTTCGCTATTTATGTATTAACTAAAAAGTTAAGCGAGAAGTTTATTGCTCAACACGGACTTCAAATAATTTCGGTATATCCAAAATTCCCGTCTGGTACCAAGTCACATCATTCATTGCCGTCATGGCTATTTGAGGTTCATAGCTTACCCCGTCATACTTTGCTCCCAAGATAAAACAAGTGTCATTATTATTAAGACGATAAAAAAACTTGCAGGTTTTATTTTCGGCAATTATAGAAACTGTGATTTTCGACTTATCTTTAAAAACACTTACCCTAACGTTTCCGCCATTTACCGTCTTTTGATGAGATACGCTTTCTATAAAATCGCCCAATCTCTGACTCGCAATATTCCCTTCAAGAGTACATACTCTAAACGCGCTTAGCTCACTAATTTCTTTTTGACTCATTGGACTTCCCAAGCGAACAAAAAACAGCATCATAATTAATCCACATAAAAAAAGAATAGTAATTACTACTTTTCTTTTTAAAAACGGTGAAGGACTACCATTTTGTGATGTTAACTCAGACGCTGGCTTTAACTCCTCCTTAGGAATCGCTTTACTTAAGTCAAATTTTACTCTGCCAGCAAATAGATCTGTAATCTTATCAATATTTGAAAAAATTAGAATTATCGAACGCGCTAAAATTATTAATGTTACAACTAAAAATGTCAGATTGAAATTATTACTCTGTCCTAAAATATCCATAATTGGATGAAACATTGCATAAGCAATAATCACTCCTATTATAAAAATCAGCCATTTGACTATTTTAATTGCCCAAGAAAAATCATCAATCTTATAATCTCTTTCTAAATAAAAGGCAAATTTGCATATAAGAAAGACAATAACGCCGTTAATTACCGCAATAACAACATCGGAAAAGTTCAAGGCTGTATTAAAAAAAGAGATGTCTCTCAGAAAAATTAAAAAAGAAACTAAAAATTTAAAACCAACCAGTATTACTATAGATATTACTAACTTGATGATATTTCGACTTAAATCATGGCTCATGTTTGTATTATCATCCATTGAAAGACTCCTTTCTTAATCTGGCTAATCAATATCCAAATTTCTTACATTGATCACCCCTGTAGAATTAACCTGGGATATATAGACCTAACTATCTCTTCTCGATACTGCCTTAAGTTTATCAAGAAATTCGGGTAGAATAGCAAGTCCTAATTCCTCCGCCTTATGCACATCTGCCCAGGCTTTATCATATTCTTTCATGTAATAATACACATTAACGCGACCGTTATAACCAATGGCTTCGTTAGGTTTTATTTCGATAACCTTAGTATAGTCAGCGATGGCTTTAGGATAGTTGCCTAGCTGATTGTAGGCATTCCCACGGTTACAATAGGTATCTACATCATTAGGGTTTATCTCAATGGCTTTGGTATAGTCAGAGATGGCTTGAGACCAGTTTTCTTGTTGGGAATAAAGATCACCACGATGATAGTAGGGATTTGCAAAATGAGGATTTATCTCAATGGCCTTGCTAAAATCAGAGATGGCTTGAGGAAAATTTCCTTGTATTTTAAAAACACACCCGCGGAGGTTATAGGCATCTGCATATTTGGGGTTGATTTCAATAGCCTTAGTGCAGTACTCGATGGCATGAGGGAAATCGGGAAGCTTGGGTTGCTTGAAATAAGTAAGCGCGATATTGTAATATTCTTCCGCAGTTTCGGCATGGACAGAAGAAATACTTAAAAATAATACTGATATTAAGACAACCGTTATAATTGCGTAACTCCTATATTTCATCTCAATCCCACTAGATAATCTTTCTCTATATTCTTTCTCGCTTATTTGTTTGCCGGAAAGCTTCGTTTCTTTGGTAATACAACATACTTTTTTAATCTACCGTCATTTTCTTCAATAGGTTTTATTGACCTCTATCTATTAGCTATAGGTATATTATACTACTTTTTAAGTATCATTTAAGCTCTTTTTGCTCCTACTATAATAAACACAGAAAGTGATAAAATCTAACTGGCTATTTTACAAACAATAAAGCCTGATCCCATATTCTAGAATCAGGCAATGTCAACGCCATTATGCCGAACCTACGCGCGGACAAGCATAGATTTTTCCATGGAGAATTAATTGATATTTCTGTACGCAGATGTACGGGGAGCAATTAAGGTAATAATGACTTTCTGCTTTTCTTTATCAATACTGTAGATAACTCTATATGTGCCTATACGGTATCTATAACGCCTCTTCTCGCCTCTTAGGACCTTTACGTTCGGGCCCCAAAAGGGATTAATCTCCAGGTCCTCAAAGCATTTGTTGAGCCTCTTGGCAAGATCTTCAGGGCAGGTTTTGTAGAATTTAAGCGCCGCAGGCATTAAGAGGACTTCAAAGCTACCCACGCTTTACTTTCCTCCAGTTGGTACCTTTGCCTTTTAAATATTGCCTCTCTTCTCTAGCTACAATCTTTTCTTCATGCGGGCTCAAAGAACCCTCCACCTGCTCAATAAGCAGCTCCCTGACAAAAGAAGAAATACTTATATACCTTTTTCTGCATAACTTTAGGGTTTGTGCATAAAGCGAAGAAGGCATCCTTATAAGAAGCTCTTTATTCATAGTTATGGACATCGTTTATCACCTCCGCTTGAAGTATATCATAGTGATATACAATTGTCAAGCCTTATTTACCGGCTGAAACTACGGTTATCCCGGGGACCACACGGGGACCAAAGCACAGTGAAAACAGCTTAAATCTACTGATCATCACTGAAACAAAAAATCCCCTAAGTTATTCAGGGGACTTATAATTACAACAATTTTAGCTCGATACAAGAACTGCCATGGAACCCTTAAGAGGGGAAAATTAACGTAGTTGTTCTGACTAAAAGGCCATATCGAAATAAGTCGATAGCTTCTTAAGGCTACTTTTAACTGGCTTATGTCTATCGAGCTCCCAGTTAACTATGGACATCTCATCTATACCTAGTATCCTGGCTAAATCTTCCTGATACATATCCCTTTCAAGTCGCGCCTTACGAATCCTTTGACCGAGCGTCTTATTTGGATATCGGGAAATTCTGAAGCTCAGCTTAACTGGCTGTTGGTGGTAAGACTGGTTACGGATGCCCCTGCGGCGCACTCGGACAACGCAAAAACCCCTGCCGCTGTAGCACCACGCAAGTTTATAAATACCGCGCGAAAATATCCGGGCCATTATTAGATAGGATAGATATTCATCTAGAGGTTCCGGCAGCCAGGTACCAGGAGTTAGCCAGTACGCAAACCGCTGAGAGTTCTGCGCAAATAAAGGAAAGAGTAAATAAGGCTCGTACGATACAAAGGGAAAGGTTTAAAGATGAAGGTATTTTATCTAACGCCGCAATGAGCCATAAACAGGTGAGAAAATTCTGCGTTTTGGGTAAGGAGGAGAACGAACTATTGAGATTAGCGATGGCGGAACTAAATTTTAGCGCCCGGGCTTACGACAAAATATTAAAGGTGAGCCGAACTGTAATTCGCTGGACTACAGGCTACCATTACCCCTGACTTAACCTTAGTTTCTGGCAAATCCTTGGGGAATGACCTAAAATTCGCTGGTAAATCTCCTAATGGTGTCTTGTATAACTCCATTTCAAAGTTTAAGTTCACATCTAACTTGACCCTATATACAAACTGCCTGAATATCCGCACATTCTGGTCATAGGTCAATTTTGTGTCCGCATAGCACAGGACTTTCATATACTTGATGATTTCTGTCAGGTCATTGGGCTGTTCTTCTAATGCTCTAATACCTGCTGTTGCCAGATTATATTCATTCCTATAAGCAAAAATATTCTTTTCTAATTCTTCCTTCTTAACATCCAAATCTACTTTTGAATATTTACCATCCAGATAGAGGTCTAAAAGTTTCTGTTTCTTGGTTTCAATTCTGGCAATCTCACTTTGTATCTTCTGCTGTCTATCTCGTAACTCTTGCAATCTATATTCTACATTTTTCAAAGGCATAGCAAGTTTTTCTATTAAGTCTGGATTCTCTAAAATTAACTTAAACTTATCCCATACTCTATCGTTTAAGTCATAGAAATCCAGCCAGCGGGAAATGCATCCTGTTTCTTTTTTTACGCAGACATACTTTGGTTTGCGTTTGCCGTTGTATTTTATATGCACTGGGTTACCGCATAGATAACAGGTAGCAATACCAGTAAGCATATGCGTCATATGGTTTACCCTTTTCTTTCTTAAACGAAGTTTCTCCTGAACTCCATAAAATAATTCTGGAGTTACCAGCGGTTCGTGAGCATTCTCAACGATAATCCAATCTTTCTGAGGAACCTTAATCTTTTTATGTTCCCCTGTTTTCTTATCTTTAAGATACTTGGTTCTGCCATAAACATAAAAACCGAGATACTCAATATTGTAAAACATATCGTGAAAATGGGTCAGTGACCACTTTTTGCCACCCTTGGAAAGGATGCCTCGCTTATCATATTCTTTGACCAATTGTCGTAAAGTATAATCGTGATTATAAGCCAAGTCCCAAGCAAGTTTGGCACACTCGGTTCTATCTGGGTCAAGAGCATATTTTTTTGTCTTTGGGTCTACGAGGTAACCTTCAGGTGCAGCACCGCCAGCGTTTTTACCGTCTTTTGCTTTTGCTAACTTACCCCTGTTCATATTCTGCAACAGGCGTCTGCGGTTGTGCTTTGCCAATACGCCTTCAATATCAAGGGAGAATAAATCATTATCAATGAGTAAATCGTAAAGCCGAGTGGGCGTTACTACCTTAACATCATTCTCAGAAAAGGTATCCAAAAATTCCGCTAAATCTCTTAAATCCTCTGGTCGGCAGGCACGGTCAGGGTCAATTAGCCAAACCGCATCAACTTCTCCGTTTCGCACCATTCTTAAAACTTCCTGGAAGACTGGTCTTTCCCTTATAGAAGTTCCTGACCCGCTTTCAAACATTATAGGCAAGTCAATCCAGCCATAGCGTTTTTTATCTCTTTCATACGCCTCCAATTGTATCTCTGGAGAATAGTTTTTCAATTGAGCATCAGTGCTAACTCGTCCATAACCTATAACACGAGCTTGGCTATTTGCTTCACAGATTTTATTGTTCATACTTTGCTCTTCTTTTTTAAACGACCTCTTTCTTGTCTACGCCTCTATGTTGCAATAAAGACTTACGGTTATATTTATTCAAAATGCCTTCAATATCAAAAGAGAATGAATCCATACAGTTGTTTAAATCATAAATTCTGTTTGGAGTAACGAGTTTGATATTGTGCTTAACAAAAGCATCATAAAATTCGGCTAAATCACGCAAGTTTTCTGGACGAATTAGCCTATCTAATTCAGTTACATAAACACCATCAACCTCGTGATTGCCCATAAGCCGTAAAACTTCTCTAACACCCTTTCTCTGGCTAATAGATGCTCCGCTACCGATTTCCTCAATAGAAGCAACTGTAATCCACCCGTAGCGTTTTCTGTCTTTTTCGTATGATTCTTTTTGCATTTTAAGAGAATTATTACCTTTTTGGTTCTTAGTTCTTGTTCTTCTATAATTAACTATCCGTGTCCTATTTGCATCCGCAATTTTATTTCTCATACCTTATCCTCCAGTTTTATCTCACAGCCGACATCATAGCGTGATAATTTGGGACAAATCAAGTCAAGTTTTGCTGGCTTTGGAAATCTTCTAACTCCTTCAAAATCTCAACTGGTGGAGTTTCAGCCCACTTCCCAAGCATAAAAATTATCTTTTCTAAGGCAGCATTA
>Ga0209777_10006087_pt1 | contig 13690 bp, 12 predicted proteins | sample FrelakmetHBP12HB_FD_187147 | JGI IMG/M metagenome (GOLD analysis project Ga0209777, IMG submission 187147) | Freshwater lake sediment microbial communities from the University of Notre Dame, USA, for methane emissions studies -HBP12 HB (SPAdes)... | ecosystem: Environmental > Aquatic >...
GGGGGGGAACAAAACTGATCTTCCAGTTTTGCCGGTAAACAATGAGGTTTCTCTCCCAGACCCGCAAAAAGCGAATGGAAAGATTGGGTAGTAAGAATCTTCTCATTCTCTGAGCTCCCTGCCTGTTAATTTTAAGAATACGTCTTCCAGGGTTGCCATGCGCATGATACATCCTTCCTGACAATATTCGCTGCTGATCTCACGAAACAGGGCACTCCCATCGTCAGAATTTATAATCAACCGATGGCCCAAATCCTCATGTTCCATATTCCGGGATTGGACGAATGCCCTTAGCGTTTGGCTCGGCTCAAGCACTTCAATGATATCATGGCCCACATATTGCCTGATGAGTTCGAAGGGTTTCCCCTCTACTAATATGCTTCCGTGGTCCATGATTATTAGCCGATCACAGAGCCGGGATGCTTCGTCCATATTATGGGTGGAAAGTAAGATGGAAAGCCCCTTTGCCTTGAGCTCTCCTAAACGCTCCCACACCTGATGGCGGGACTGAGGGTCCAGTCCCGTCGTTGGTTCATCCAGAATTAAGAGATCCGGCGTATTGAGCAGTGCCCTGGCGAGAACCAGACGGCGCATCATGCCTCCGGACAGTTCTGTAACCCTGGCATCTTTGCGGTGATCGAGGGCCATAAACTTTAGGAGGCTCTCGGCCTGAACCTGCGCCGCCCTTGGTGACATATTGAAGTATCGGGAAAAAACCTCTAAATTCTGTTTTACCGTAAGGTCAGGATCTAAATTATTTTCCTGGTGGCACACGCCGAGCCTGGACTTAATGGCACGCGCGTTTCTTGTGACATCAAGACCGAAGACATCGAGGATGCCGCTCGTCATTGGTGAGAGGCCATAGATCATACGTATGGTTGAAGTTTTACCGGCGCCATTGGGCCCCAGTATCCCGAAACACTCGCCCGGATATACCTTGAAGGAAATATTATCGACAGCTACGAGATCACCAAATATCTTGGTCAGATTTTTCGCCTCTACGATCGGGCTCATCGCTAATTTTTCGTGGTAATTATCTTCCGCGACTTTCATAAGGCAATCCGTTTTCTTAAGAGCTGCATTTGATCAATATGACTTTGTGTTTGTCCTTTAAATGAATTGTCAGAATCTTCTGAATATGTTACTTATCCGGCCATCCTTAGTGTCTTATATCAAATAAGGATTTTTCTTAAAACATAATTTAGAGATAAACCATTCAATCAATCATAGATACAGGTCACACTGCAGGAGGAAAATTAAGATGTCTGGCTTATTGGAGGAAACTCTGGCGAAATATAGCAGAGGGCTGGTCTTTGTCTATACTGGGAACGGTAAGGGTAAGACAACGGCCGCCATGGGGCAGGCACTGCGGGCAGTGGGGCACGGGCTCACGGTGTTGGTAATTCAATTCATGAAGGGAAAGAAATATGGTGAGGTGATAGCTTGCGAGAAGTTTCTTCCCGCCATAACCATCTGCCCATGCGGCCTCGACAGCTTTGTGATGAGGGGAAACCCGGCCCCTGTTGATATCGATTTAGCACAACAGGGGTTAAACCTGGCCAGGAAATCCCTGTCTTCCGGCGAATATAACATGGTTATTCTGGATGAAATAAATATTGCCCTTGACTTTGGATTGGTCTCCGTAAAGGACGTTGTGGAAATGATAAAAGAAAGAGCAGCAAATGTGGACGTGGTCATGACGGGAAGATATGCTCCTCCGGAAATTATCGAGATTGCCGATACGGTTAGCGAGGTAAACGAGATTAAACATCATTACTCGACGGGGTTGAAGGAAAGGGCCGGTATAGAATACTAACTCAAGGGGGAGTGCAGGGAACTGAAAGAGGAATGTATATTAATGAAGAAGGCGCCGAAGGAAGAACTCAACAGGCGTATCAGAGCGCTGCAGAGACGCATGGAATCAGGAGAAATAGACGGCGCACTGATTGTTCAAAATGCGGATCTTTTCTATTTCACAGGAACCGTACCGCAGGGTCATCTGTTCGTACCATCGTCGGGAGAACCCATCCTGCTTGTGCGCAGGATTGCAGAGCGCATCCGCAGTGAGTCGGAACTCGACAATATTATACCTATAGGCGGCATGAGAGAACTGCCCGGGATGCTCGCAGACCTCGGCCATCCGCGGTTAAAAATAATCGGGATGGAACTTGATGTCTTGCCGTTCAATATCTATCTCCGTTATCTGGATGTCATGAAGCCCGCAGAGATTGTTGATATATGGCCTTCCATTCAAGCTGTCAGGGCCGTGAAATCTGACTACGAGATAGGGCTCATGAAGGAGGTGGCAAGCCTTTCGGACTTTATGGTCACCACTTGCCGGAACAATCTTAAGGAAGGGCTAACTGATATAGAGCTTGCCGCCATGATTGAGGCGGCAGCCCGGACGCGGGGCCATCAGGGTTTCGTACGCACGAGGGGATTCAATCAGGAGGTTTACTGGGGACATCTGATGTCCGGCCCCGATGCAGCGGCTTTGAACTTTGTCGAGAGTACGACTGGAGGGTACGGGCTCTCCAATGCCTTTCCCCACGGTGCAGGATGGAGGGCCATCAAGAGGCGAGAGCCGGTAATTTTTGATCTCCTCGCAAGTATGTATGGGTACTGCGTGGATCAAACGCGCACACTGAGCATCGGTCCTCTCCCCAATAAATTTGACGACGCCTACAAGGTGTCCTCGGAGATCCACTACAAATTGGGAAGCATGATTCAACCTGGTACATCTGTTGGCGAGCTGTTTTCAGAGGCACAGCGCATGGCTGAATCCCACCATTTGGGCGAATATTTCCTGGGATATGGGAATCGGCGCTTGGGATTTTGCGGACATGGAATCGGTGTGGAGTTGGATGAATATCCGGTGATCGCAAAAGGGGGAAAAGTGCTTCTCGCTTCCGGCATGGTCATCGCCATCGAACCGAAGTTTAACTTTCCTGGGGAGGGAGTTGTCGGCGTTGAAGATACATTTGTTGTCACGGATAAAGGAAGTCAGAGACTGACCAATGCCAGCTATGTTGTCGACGTGACCCGAGGGTAGATGCCAATGATGAAACATAAGAAAGTTCTCGATAACATCATCTCACTGCTCAAGAAGCGAGGGGCTTCGGCTGCGGTACTGGCAAATATTGCTGACATCGTCGTTGACGAAAGGGTCCGCTTGAAGTGTCGTGTACCCGTATGTGACAGTTACGCCAAAAACCTCATGTGCCCTCCCTATGTACAGTCTGTGGCGGAATTTCGGGAAGCTCTCAAGAACTATGAGCAAGCCATCCTTCTCCAGGTCTCCGCTCTTCTTCACGAAACATACACAAATGCCCCTCGAGAAGAGGTATTTCTTCCTGCCAGAAAACTTCACGAGTTGGTTAATTTGGGTGAGAGAGAGGCCTTTACCGCCGGGTTTCGTTTTGCCGCCGGATTTATTGGAGGTTGCTGCCGCCTGTGCGACGAGTGTATAGCGGCACAGGGTGGCACATCATGCCGGGTTCCCTTCCAGGCCAGGCCTTCCATGGAAGCCATGGGAATCGATGTAATAGCCACTGCGGAAAAGGCAGGATTGCCCCTGACCTTCCCCATCGAGAACAAGGTGACCTGGACGGGACTGATTCTATTATAAGAAGTCAGATTCGCATCGGTTGATATGCTGCCTGAGTATTTCCGAGGTGATGGTAAAACCGGTGGCGAACATGCGTCTGATACACGGTATGCACGCTTGAGAAAAGCTTTTTTTGACCGTTCATCGGTTGTGAATATTATACGAAATTTTGAGGAACGTATTTATGAAGATAAAATTCATGGGAGCGGCAAGAACGGTAACCGGTTCCTGCTACATTATTGAAACGCATGGCCATCGGTTCGCTGTTGACTGCGGGATGCATCAGGGGAATGCAGAGATTGAGAAGAGAAATTGGGATGTTGATATTTATCGACCTGCTGACATAGATTTTTTTCTCATCACCCATGCCCACATAGACCATTCCGGCCTTCTGCCGCGCATTGTTAAGAAAGGATTCAGAGGAAAGATTTATACGACACCGCCAACCAAGGATCTACTGAGGATACTGCTTCTCGATAGCGCCCATATCCAGGAGATGGAAGCGCAGTGGAAAAGCAAGAAACATCTCCGCTCAGGTGAAGAAAAAATCAAGCCTTTGTATACACAGAAGGATGCGGAGGCGGTATTTCCAATGGTTAATGTGGTTTCGTACGGCGAAGTTCTTCAGCCCTTCGCCGGTCTCAAAGTAACGTTCAAAGACGCAGGCCACATCCTCGGCGCTTCGCTTATCGAACTTTCGCTTGAAGAAAATGGCGCGACCGTCAAGCTGGTCTTTTCCGGCGATATAGGCCGCCCCGCCCAGTTGCTCATGGAAGATCCGAGTCTTGTCGATACTGCCGATTTCCTCTTTTTGGAGTCAACGTATGGCGACCGCAATCATAAGAACGAGGATGACAGCCTGAACGAACTGGCAGAGGCCATAGCTTATAGTTACGCCAACAAAGAGAAGGTGATTATCCCTGCTTTCGCTGTGGAGAGAACCCAGGAAATGATGTATTGCCTGTATCTTCTGTCCAAGGATGGAAGGCTTCCCCAGGATATGCCAGTCTACCTGGATAGTCCTTTGGCCATCCAGGCTACGGAGATCTTCCGTCGCCATACAGCTTACCTTGATGATGAGACCAGGGCATTGATAAAGAAAGGGCAGGATCCCCTGTATCTGCCGCAATTTCATTTTACCCCCACAACGGAAGAGTCTATGGCCATAAACAACCTCAGAGGACCGGCAATTGTCATTTCCGCCAGCGGCATGGCCGATGCAGGGAGGATAAAGCACCATCTGCGACACAACATATGGCGGGAAGGCGCTAGTATTGTCTTTGTCGGCTTTCAGGCCCAGGGGACGACGGGTCGTAAGATCGTGGATGGCGCGAAGAAGATTCGTCTCTTTAATGAGGAAATTGCTGTAAGGGCCAAGGTCTTTACGATAAATGGATTTTCCGCCCATGCCGGTCAAAGTCAGCTCCTCGACTGGTTGAGAAATTTTCGAAGCCCGGATATGCAGGTCTTCCTCGTACATGGGGAATATGGAGCTCAGCAGGCGCTTGCAGGCCTGATTAAGGAACGATTCGGTTTCCAAGTGATGATCCCTCAATATCTTGAAGAAACAACCCTGGAGCCGGGGCGTGTACTTGAACGGGTGGAGTATCCGGAGAAAGCGGTCCCCCGAATTGACTGGAATTACATGATTGAAAATATCGGCGCCAGGTTTGGGGAGCTTAGAGAAAAAAGGTCTCAGCTGGAGTCAAAGCCGTGGGTCGAACAGACAGAGATCAGGGACCGGCTCCTCGAGCTGGAACGCGTCTTGATGGAAATAAATTCTGAAGTATGACGCAACCGGCGCACCCTGCCGTTTTGGTCTATTCAATGAGTTTGTAGTGGAATGTCGCCACAACGTTCAATTGTGAAATATTGAACTCCCGGGGTAAGGGATCATAAGGCGCAGCTGATCTGACAACATCAAGAGTTCCCTGGTCGAGGTAATTAGATCCGGATGATTCAATGATTTGACTTGATGTGATGTTTCCACCCTCGCCTATTGAGAATTTAACCACAGCGATCCCTTCTTGTTCCCGTTCAAAGGCAGCCCGGGGGTACATCCAAATGTCTTCGATTCTTTTCTTTATCTTTTTGAGATAAAATGAATATTTAATATCGAAGCTGCCAAGATCAACAGTCTCTTCTTTTTTTGCGCGGCTGCCGAGTTCTTCTTCAGCCTGATGATAGGGCTTGTTAGTCTCTTCTTCTGCGACGTTTTCTTTATTTGCCACCGGTTCTTTCAAGGTGACGACTAAAACATCCTCCTTGCGGGATTTCCCGCGAAAGTCTATAAAGCCAGTCATATACAACATGGCAACGTGACTGGTAAGAGATATCAGTATGGCTATGATCAATATTTTTTTTGACGTCATGGAGGGACGGCCTTTTCTTGTCCGGATGATACGCCAACGAGCGCATAAAAATCAACAAGTTGTTAAAGTGCAAAAGAAGTCTCCCGTGACACTCTCATGACTGGTGGCATATGGATTCTGCAGATGAAGAATTTATGACCCTCGCCCTTGAACAAGCATCCCTAGCCCTTCAAAAAGGAGAGGTTCCTGTAGGCGCTGTGATAACGCTTCGCGGCAAGATATTAGCAATGTCGCATAACAGTTCTATTTCAATGAATGATCCTTCTGCCCATGCAGAAATTCTTGCTATTCGTGAGGCAGCCATGAGACTGGATAATTACCGCCTCATTGCCTCTACACTGTACGTGACACTGGAGCCATGTATCATGTGTGCAGGGGCAATCATACAGGCGCGGATACAGAGAGTCGTATTTGGCGCCGGCGACCCCAAAAGCGGCGGCGTTGTTTCCCTTTACAGGCTCCTTCACGATAAGAGATTGAATCATACCGTGGAAGTAGCCGGTGGTGTAAAGAGGGAAGCCTGCGCCGAAATTTTGAGTAGATTTTTTCATGAGAAGAGGATAACATCGAAGGCCGATTCGGAATCATAAAGAATCCTGCGGAGAGATACCGAAGTGGTCGTAACGGGATCGACTCGAAATCGATTTGAGGGCCAAAAGCTCTCACGGGGGTTCGAATCCCCCTCTCTCCGCCAGAAGCCGTGCATGGAGATCAGGGGTCGGAAACAGGCTAAGAAGATCCTTCCGACCCCTGATCTCTGAAAACTGATTCTTGAGTAGATGGAGAGATGCCCGAGAGGCCGAAGGGGCACGACTGGAAATCGTGTGTATACCCAAAAAGGTGTACCGGGGGTTCGAATCCCCCTCTCTCCGCCATCTAGTCTAAGCATTTGATATATAAACTACCCCGCCGCAAGCAGCGGGGTATCGGACCCGAAACGAATGAAAAACGGTTTCAAGAGAATTCTTTCTCTCACGGTGTGCCTCTTTTTCACCTCTCACGGATGCCGGTCATGTCGGCCTCCCGGGGACATTTCATGCGCACACCACGGTCTCTGCTTGACGCACGAATACAGATAAGAACAGAATACCATCATGCATCATTTTACGCAAAACAAGTTCTGAAGCGCTTACTGATTCCGTCACCCTCGGTCGATGGCCGGATCATGCGCACTTGCAGCGACAAGCCCTTGCTTACGGCAACTTGAAAATCTATCTTTTACAAGATTCATATTGCAAATTATATGCCCTTTACTGATAATATCAATATAGAGCAAATCTTCCATATTCAGGGGGAGCTCCATGAGAACGAAACTTCTGACCCTTCTGGTCATCTTTCTATTTGTCTTGATATGTTCAGGCTGCACCGGCAGCTCAACAGGCCCTTGTCCGGCCCCTGTTACGATGGAGTGGAAGTGGCTCAATCCACCGCCGCAGGGAAACCACTTGTGGGCTGTCTGGGGAAGTTCTTCTACCGATGTGTTCGCTGTGGGCGACGTCGGTACAATTATACATTATGATGGAATAACCTGGGGTGTGCTGAAAAGCGGTACAACGGAAAGCCTTTATGGCGTATGGGGTTCCTCGGGAACCGATGTCTTTACCGTAGGCACAAACGGCACGATCCTTCACTATGACGGTGTTTCATGGAGCCAGGTACACAGAGACACCGGCTACACGCTTCTCGGTATCTGGGGCGTATCCCCCTCGGATGTATTTGCAACAGGTGATGGCGGCAAAATCCTTCATTATGACGGTACTTCATGGAGTTCCATGACCAGCGGCACAGATTCCTATATCTACGGCATATGGGGAACGTCCTCCAGGAACGTGTATGCGGTAGGAGATATGGGGGTGATCATCCATTATGACGGCACATCCTGGAGCAAGATGGTGAGCGGGACCACCGCGGTGTTAGAAGGCATCTGGGGTTCTTCCGATAATGATATTTTTGTGGTAGGCGCTGACCGCTTCGGCACACAACCGAATATGTACCATTACAATGGCACGAAATGGAGCCCCATGGACAGCGGTGCCCCTCTGAAAGAGCTTACCCGTGTATGGGGCATGTCGGGTAATGATGTATTCGCAGTCGGAGAAAAGGGGGTTATTGTCCATTATGATGGAACCACATGGAGCTCGATGAATTCCGGCGTCAGTTTGATCTTCAACGGGGTATGGGGCTCCGCCGCAAATGATGTCTTTGCGGTGGGGGAATACGGAGCAATACTCCACTATGACGGTGCAGTCTGGTCCATAATGAATGGCACCGAGGTGCATTACCTCTATCATGCCTGGGGTACATCGGGCGGGAGCGTCTATTTCGTCGGTCAATCCGGTACTATCCTTCACTACGATGGGGCCAAAATGACACGTATGGAAAGCGGGAGCGACCTTCCGCTGAGCGGTATCAACGGATTGTCGGATTACAGTGTATTTGCGGTCGGGGCCGCCGTTACAGGGGGAGAAGGTACGATCCTTCACTATGACGGTTCATCATGGAGCGCGATGCTGCGCGGGTATCCGGATGCCATGCACAGCGTGTGGGCCATTTCAGAAAACGATGTATTTGCCGTTGGTGAAAACGGGTGCATCCTCCACTATGACGGCGTCAAGTGGGTTTCCATGACGAGCGGGGTAACGGCAGTACTGTTTGAAATCTGGGGCGCTCCCGGAAATCACCTCTTTGCCGTCGGCGCAGGCGGGACAATCCTTCATTATGACGGCGCCTCATGGGCATCCATGGCATCCGGGACAACAGAGGACCTTTACACCGTATGGGGCTTCTCGCCAGCAGACATCTATGCCGCAGGATCTTCAGGCAACCTTTTCCACTATGACGGTAGTACATGGACTTTAATAAATACGGGCATCTCCCTTGCCGTTTCAGGCATATGGGGCTCATCGGGGGTTGACCTGTTTCTTGTTGCAACGCAGGGATACATATATCACTACGACGGATCTACATTTACCGCGATGAACAGACTTACTGCGCAGAATTTCTTCGGCATATGGGGTGCGTCGGCAAGCGATGTCTTTGCAGTCGGGGAGTGGGGTACAATCCTGCACTACGGTCCGTGATCGGTTATTGAGGTGCAGGCGCGCCCTTCTGACAAGCCTTGAGCAGCTCGGGTGGAATGTCCACACCCGTGAATTCGACATGCTTTACGGGGATTCCGGTGGAGGCTATAAAAGGATCTGAAACGCATTCTTTCAGCGCCTGCCCCCACAGAGAGCTTAAAGGCCATGCGTTGGTAGACGATATAACTTAGAAATACTCAATAAAAGTTGTATCGTTCAGACTGCAATTTCCCCTTTTTTAAATAAATATATAAATTTTTTTTGAGGAATATGAGTAAATTAATTCGATCGTACCAGATTATTGCTTTCTCAACATTCTTTTTACTTCTTTCTGTATTTATTTCGGGATGTGAAAGTAGACATGAAGATTTAGATCTTAGTGTCTATCAATATCGCGACACAAAAGATCTTGTCAAATTTGTTTACGATGCTTCGCTGATAATCAAGAAAGATGGTTTGAAAAGTATGGAATATTTTCGAAACAATCGCAAACTTTATGATACGCCCGACCATTATCTCTATATCTACGATATGAACGGAGTAAGTATCTATCACGCAGGTATGCCGCATCTCGAGGGTAAGAACCTTTGGAATCTCACAGATAAAAACGGCAAAAAACCACATCAAATGGCGATTGCCGCATTAGCTGATAAAAACAACCCACACGCGTGGGTGCATTATTCCTGGTGGGAGCCGGGTAAATTCTATCCTGTTCCTAAGTCCTCCTGTCATTTCAAAGTTACAACTCCCGAAGGCAAAGTATTACTTGTTGGCGGCGGTATGAATTATCCTCACGAAGAAAAGGAATTTATTAGAATTATCGTTGATGATGCCGCTCAATTGATTAAAGAAAAAGGCAATGCCGCGCTTTCGGAAATAGCAAATCCTACCTCTCAATACATTTTTCGGGATGTAAAAGTTTTTGCTTTTACTCCGACCGGCGAACTGCTTATATCGCCTGTAATGAACGATAGTCTTACGGAGTTCAAACTGATTGATTGTGTCGATGAGATGGGTCATAAACCATTCGAGAAGGCGCTGAGAGAACTAAAAAATGAGGATTCGGTTTGGGAGATCTTTCTCGCGAAAAACAGGTATCAGCGGATGCTTGTTAAGAAGAGTTTATACTTGCGCAAAACATATATCGCTGGTCAGGAAATTTATGTTGGCGCGATAACAGACCTTCCCCAACCACCGGGATAATTGAGGATACGAATGGCAGACGATAAAAAATACGAGTATTCTGTAAATGAAGTGCCGCCAATAGGTCATTTGATGTTATCGGCGTTTCAACATGTTCTGTTGATGGTCGTTTCTATTGGCCTACCTATAATTTTTACTGCTCAGCTCAACGAAACGCCGGAATTTACGGCGTCTTTGATAACCTTTTCGATGCTGGCCTCGGGCATTGGCTCAATTATACAGGCCCTGCGATTGCCTTATCTTGGTTCCGGTTATTTATGTCCGAATCTTTGCGGTCCTTCTTATTTAAGCCTTTCGCTTTCCGCGGCGTGGATCGGCGGCTTGCCTTTGATGCGCGGCCTTACTATTGTCGCCGGTTTAATCGAGATGTTTCTTGCGCCTGTCATTCAAAAACTCAAAAATATATTCCCAATATATATTGTCGGGCTTGTTGTTACGTTGGTCGGAATCAGCCTTATTCAGATTGCAGTAACATCTTTTTTCGGTCTTACTTTTCAAGGGGATGCCATAAAGAATATAGATATTTTTATTGGCGCTGTGTCTTTATTAATAATGGTTTTCTGCAATGTGTGGGGTAAGGGATTTGTTAAGACTTATTGTCTGATTATCGGGATGTTTTTGGGCTGGATTCTGGCTCTGATAATTATCCCTGAGTACTGGCAAAACATTTTATCAGTCAAAAACAGTCCGCTTTTTGCAATGCCTCAATTTAATACGCTTCTCAACCCGATAACATTCCACTTCAATTTAATAATTCCATTAATTGTTATTGCAATCGGCAGCACCTTGAAAACTTTCGGCAATCTTTTGGCAATTCAGAAAATGTCAGAGCCTGAGCTTGATGAGGTTAATTTTGCACCTATCCGCAATGGAATTGTAGCTGATGGCCTTGCGACTGCTTTATCTGGATTGCTGGGTGCGATGGCAGTGGACACATCATCAAGCAATATCGGCTTAGCCGGGGCTACAAAAGTACTTAGCAGATGGATTAGCGTCGTTGCGGGAGCGATTTTTATAGTGCTTGCATTTTTCCCGATGCTGACGAATGCCCTTTCTAATATACCAAGGCCTGTTCTTGGTGCTTCGACCGTTTTTAGCGGATGTTTTATGATTTGCGCGGGTTTAGTACAGATGCTGGACGAAAAATGGGATCAACGTAAGACCTTTGTGGTCGGCATTGCGTTATTTTTTGGTTTAAGCACCGCTTTTCTACCTTCGCTCTATGCCCGGGCGCCAAAGCTTATACAGACATTTTTTACAGATCCATTACCGACAACAACAATTCTTGCCGTAATATTGCACCAATTTATTAACCTGGATATAGTTTATAGAAAAATAAGAAAAAGATATTAGGATATTTCATCCTGAGTCGTGTAGAAGGGAAATTTGTTATAATTCTAAAGTCTAAAGCTACAGTGAAAGAAAAGATTCAAGTTATGATCGAGGCACTGCAACAGTTTGACCTTACTAATATGTATATAAAGCCAGTTATACGGGAATTATTGGATGGACATAAGGAATGAGAAACCATGAAAAACCATATAGGCAGGTAAATTAAAGAAATATCTCCGAGGAGGAACAATGAAAAAATTTATTATAACAGCTATTGCCCTGATATTTGTCTTCTGCGCAGCAAGTTGAGCTTCGCCGTAGATGAGTTCCAAATCAAGGGGATAGTCATCAAGATCAACGGTAACCAAAGTACAATCAAAGATGATAAAGGTAAAGAGATGACCCGTCGATGGTAACGCGAATTACGTCAAGGTAGGCGATAAAGTTCTTTTAAAGGGACAGATATTCGAGGTGGAACCGTTGAGAACTGAACTCACTACACAAGAAACTGATTTCCTCAAAAACCAATGTTCTATCGATCAGAATGATGTGAATGTCATTCTAAAACTCAGTGAACAAACCAGAATGAATCTGTTAGCGTGGATTGATAAGAGAGATTGCAATCTGCTGCATTCCTTTAAGGTATCCAGAAACTATTACAGACAACTCCAGTATGGTAAACCTATCCCTCTGGCTCCGGCGGGATGGAGCATCGATTACTTGACAGATGAAGACTATCGTCGCTATACGGATATATCGGACAAAGCGCCGTGGTGACGGGCGAAACATTCACCCAATGTGAATAAGGTGAACAATCTAAAACCTTTCAGGAAATAAGAAAAGGCGGATACAACCTTTCAAATGGTAATTAGGTCACCTGACCTATTAGGTCAGGTGACCTAATTACGATTCGTTAGGTCTGTACGAAGTTCCAACCAAGGCTCCGTGGGCTCAAAATGTGAAAGCAACCGGATGAAGATAATCGGTAAGCCGTATTCGGGAAAACCGAACGTACGGAATTGATGAGGGGGAGCTGGAGATAGAGCAATCAGCCACTACGCCAGCTCTCTACTCTACTGTAGTCAGCGATTATGATTGTTAGGCGATCTTGAAAAATCGGTAATTGGTTTTTTTGTTACATACAGTGTATAGATTCTTTCTGATATCTCTTTTTATACTGGTTTTCGAAACTAAGAAGTGATAATGAAAATTACAAAGATAGCTTTATCCTGGAACAGAATTCATCAAGTGTTTAACCCTATGTGGGTAATTAAAGACTGATGGCTGAAACAAAAGAGTGGGGTTTTCGATAAGCGAGCGATTGGGTCCACCGAGAGTTCCCTGTTTTTCCCTGTTCGGAATTCAATCAATTTCTCTTTACCCTACGATACTGCAAAGAAAAACGGGAGCTGTGATCAAATTTGAGGTGATGTTGAGGTCAAATACGCTGTAAATTTCCCTGTTAGCAGGGAAATGGTGAGACAAACTAGACCTAGACTTACTGCACCGCCACTTAGTCTAAGTTTGTTGACACATAGGGATAGTTTATCAAGAAAGCCCCGCCTTTGGCGTTTTTTGCCGCCATTGGTGTCGTTATTCTCAGAGTCAAAATAATTCAGTCCAGCTTTTTCAGAACAGTTGATTCATTCAAAGAAGACTTCATTTTCTGATGCGTTTACCGAGTTGATGGAGCGATTAGGCTGGTGGAAAGCCAAGTAATCTTCGTTGTTCATTCCAATCTATGGGTAGTGGAATGAATTTCCTGAGCAATTCGAGATTGAGTTCCGGAGGTTGGGTTCCGTTGAGGATGGCTCGGACAATGTCCGGTGCGAGAAAAGCTCTGTGAATTATCTTTCTGACATAAGAGTTAGTGACACCTTCAGCCACTGCAATATCTTTGATGCTTACAGGTTCAAACATGCAAGGCTGAACCTTTAATTTTTCCATTTAAGAAAAAACTCATGTCTTCCTGTAACAAAGCATCCGGCAATTTTGATGGAGATCCACCCTTTGAAACCGTAATCCTTATTGACTGAAATCAACAATCAGACAAAAACAAGAAATAGTGCTGATACAAATTGGTAGTCATCATCTTA
>Ga0209777_10006088_pt1 | contig 13686 bp, 6 predicted proteins | sample FrelakmetHBP12HB_FD_187147 | JGI IMG/M metagenome (GOLD analysis project Ga0209777, IMG submission 187147) | Freshwater lake sediment microbial communities from the University of Notre Dame, USA, for methane emissions studies -HBP12 HB (SPAdes)... | ecosystem: Environmental > Aquatic >...
GATCTCCCGCGGCGGGGAGGATCCAGGCGAGCTGGCGCAGCCTCGAGGGGGAGGGCAGCCGGCCCTGCATCCTGATCGGCAGCTACGTTTCCGAAGGCACGGCCGGACTGGCGTGGGTGGATCTTGACGGAAAGAAGTGGCGCGGGCAAGGCTGGGTCGGCGGCACTTGGACCGGCGCGCCGTATCTGGCACGCGACGCCGGTCCGCACGCGGTGAGCGGCGTCTATGCGTACGCCGCCGCGGCGTGGAGCGCCGGCACTGATCCCAAGACCAAGGCGCAGAAGGGCGAGGTGCGCATCACGGCCCTGACGGCCAAGGACGACAAAGCCGTTCTAAAGTACAGCTTCACGCCAACGGCCGCCGCGGGCGGGAACGTCTCCTGGGATTCCCAGATCGGCGGATTGGCTGCGCACGACGGTGTCGTCGCCGTGAGCTTGCCGTCGTTGAACCGGCTGCTGTTGGTTGACGCTCAGGCGGGAAAGCCACTGGCCGAGTTTGAGCTGGCTTCGCCACACGGTCTGGCGTTCGACGGGCACGGACGCATGTTGGCGCTCTCCGGCTTTGAACTGGTTCGCTATCCGCAGCTCGCCTCCCCCACCCCCCCCGCGAAACTCCCCGCTCCGGAAGTCCTTGTGGACAGCTTGGGGGCGCCGCAAGGGCTGGCGCTGGATACGGCAGGCAACATCTACGTCTCGAAGCGCGGGCAGAGCCACCAAGTCAGGGTTTACTCGCCCGAGGGCAAGTTTCTCCGAAGCATCGGCAAAGAGGGCAAACTACAGGCCGGCCCTTATGACCCGTTGGAGATGCGGAACCCGCGCGGCGTGACGGTTGATTCGCAAGGCCGCGTCTGGGTTGCCGAAGAGGATTCACAGCCCAAGCGCGTCAGCGTCTGGTCCCAGGACGGCACGCTGCTGAAAGCCTTCTACGGTCCCGCGGAGTACGGCGGAGGCGGGTCCATTGATCCCGAAGACAAGACGCGCTTCTACTACCACGGCATGGAATTCAAGCTCGACTGGGAAGCCGGCAAGGACCAGCTTGTTTCGGTCTACTACCGCCCCGGGCCCACCACGCTGCCGCTCGCGTTCAACAGCGGGACACCGGAGTCCGCTGTCTACGCTGAGGGACGCCGTTACTTCACGAATGCCTACAACAGCAACCCAACCAACGGCCAGGGGACGGTGTTTATCTTCGCTGGCCGCAACGGCATCGCGGTGCCAGTGGCGGCGGCCGGCCGCGCGAATGAGTGGGACTTATTAAAGGACCAGGGGCTCGCCGCTGCGTGGCCGCAAGGGACTGAGCCGAAAGCTGGCCCCTACTCGGACAAGGCGGCCTTCTTCCTTTGGTGCGACCTGAATGCTGACGGGAAGGTGCAGCCGGATGAAGTTCAGATGTGCAAAGCGCCCAACAGCGGCGGCATCACGGTAATGCGCGACCTGTCCATTGTTGTCGCGCGCCTGAATGACAAGGCCGTGCGTTTTGCGCCGGCGCGGTTCTCGCCGCAGGGCGTGCCGCTCTACGATATGGCTTCCGCGCAGACGCTCGTGGACCATTCGCAAGGGCCGCTTTCTTCAGGCGGTGATCAGGTGCTGGTCATGGACGGAGGTTGGAGCATCTACACCAACGCGCCGCAGCCGTACTCCGCCGCGGGTCTTGCAGGTGTGAAGGATGGCGTGCCGATGTGGAGTTATCCGAGTCTGTGGCCGGGCCTGCACGCCGCTCACAGCGCGCCTGTTCCCGAGCAGCCAGGCGAGGTCATCGGGACCACACGCTTGTTGGGCAATCCCGTTTCGCCCCGCGCCGGAGAAACGTTGTGGATGTTAAACGGCAATCACGGGCCCATCTACGTGTTCACTGCCGACGGGCTGTTCGTCACGCAACTCTTCCAGGACATGCGGCTGGGCCGGCCGTGGGCCATGCCGGCGGCGGAGCGTGGGATGCTGCTGAACCCCCTGACGCCCAGCGACGAGAACTTCTGGCCCTCGGTAACGCAGACAAAGGACGGGACGATCTACCTGGTGGCCGGGCGCCCAGGCTGCATCGTGCGCGTTGACGGCTTGGACACCATCCGCCGCATTGAGCCGCTCGCCATTCCCTTGACGGAGGAAGACCTGGCCCGCGCACGCGAGTACTTCGTACAAGCGGAAGCGGCCCGGCAAGCGGCTCAAGGCCGCTCTGTGTTGAACGTCCCGTTGCGTGCCACGCCGCCGGAGGTGGATGGCAAGCTGGAGGATTGGGCATCCGCGGCGTGGGTGGACATTGATAAGCGCGGCACGGCAGCCTACTTCGACTCGAACTCCAAGCCCTACAATGTCACGGGGGCCGTCGCCATCTCGAACGAGCGGCTTTACGCCTGCTGGCGCACAGGCGACAAGGACCTGCTGCGCAATTCGGGCGACGTCCCCAATGCGCTTTTCAAGACGGGGGGCGCGCTGGACCTCATGCTCGGCACGGATGCCGCGGCGGACCCCAAGCGCGGCAAGCCCGTGGCAGGCGACCTGCGGCTCCTGGTGACACAGGTAAAGGGCGTCACGCGCGCGTCGCTCTACCGCGCGGTTGTGACTGAGGGCAAGCAGCCGGTGCCATTCTCTTCACCGGGTCGCACGATTACGTTCGATCGGGTGGATGACGTCAGCGCGCAAGTACAGCTCGCGGGCAGCGACGGCAACTACGAGTTGTCGGTGCCGCTCGCGGTCCTGGGGCTCAAGCCCGCGGCTAGCAAGACGCTGAAGGGCGACATCGGCATCCTGCGTGGCAGCGGGACGGCCACGACGCAGCGCGTCTATTGGAGCAACAAGGCCACTGCCATAGTTGCCGACGTGCCCAGCGAGGCGGAGCTGTGCCCGAATCTTTGGGGGCTTTGGCAGATCACGAAGGAATGATGGGCTCTGCACACAAGGGAGGGTTTCAGGCATGAGCAAGTACAGGCCGGGAAGCAGCCGATTCGCGTTTCTGTGGGTTCTGGTTGCTGCGTCATGGTCCCTGGCCTGCGCGGGCGAAGTGCCGACGCCCGTCGCAGGCAGTTGGGCGAACGTCACCGCCAACGTGGGCGGCGAGACCTGGGGCTATGCGGGCGTGTGCCTCCTGGCCGCGGTCCCGGACAGCGCGGACGTCATCGCCGGTGTCAGCGAACGCGGCCTGTGGCTGAGCAGTGATGGTGGGGCCTCGTGGAAAAAACTGGGCGCCAACGATAAAGAACAGATCAAGCATCGTCCTCACAAGATTGTTTTCGACCCCCAGAACCCGGCAGTGTTCTGGGTCAGCGGATGTTACGCGCCGGCGCCCTTCAAGACCAGCGATGGCGGCGCAACGTTCCAAAGGCTCGGCGCTCTGAGCCACGCCGACGGGGTCGCGGTGGACTTCACGGACCCGGAGCGCAAAACATTGCTGTTGGGATTGCACGAACAAGCGCGCAGTCTCCAGCTCTCCAAAGACGGCGGGAAAACATGGACAAAGATTGGCGAGCGGCTTCCCGAGAACAGCAATCACAGCACTGATCCCATCATCCTCGATACCAAGACGTTCCTCATCAACACGGCGGGCTGGAAGCAGAAGGCCTCCCTTGGAATCTACCGCTCTGAAGATGCGGGAGAAACCTGGAGCCAGGTCTCCACCTTCGGCCCCCAAGGCACGCCGCTCGTTTCATCCGACGGGCAGATTTACTGGCAGAGGATCTGGGGGGGCGGACTGCTGCACAGCGCCGACAAAGGAAAAACCTGGAGTCAGCTCGCTAGTCCTGTAAAAAGCAACGTGATCGAGCTGCCGGACAAACGCCTGGCGGGGACCGCTGAGAACCAGGTCTATGTTTCCTCTGACAGTGGCACAAAGTGGGCGAAGCTCGGTCCGCCACTTCCGTTCAAGCCCAATGGAATTGTGTACAGCTCCAAGGGCAAATGCTTCTATGCCTGGCGTTTGACGGATAAAAAGGACCCCTTGGCCATTGTCCGCCTGGAGAACTGAGGAAAGAGGATAGAGAAGAGAGAATAGAGAACATGTTTCCTCACTCCTCACTTCTCTATTCTCTCTTCTCTTGAGGAGGGTTTAAGCATGCGCAGTCTGTTAAACACCCAGGCGCCCGCGTCAACGGTGCTGGTCCGTTTTCTGGTGGGCGCGGTGTTTCTGTCCGAGGGCCTTCAGAAGTTCCTGTTCGTCAATGAACTGGGCGTCGGACGCTTTGTGAAGATCGGCATTCCGGCGCCGGAGGTCATGGCGCCTTTTGTCGGCGTAGTCGAGATTGCCGCGGGGCTGCTGGTCATCCTGGGCCTGCTGACCCGTCTGGCGGCGGTGGTCCTGCTGATCAACATCTCCGTGGCCATTCTCTCGACCAAGGTGCCCATACTTCTCGGGCGCGGGGTGTGGTTGTTCTCCGCGCCGAAAGGTGCGGTGGGGTTCTGGGCTATGGCGCACGAGGCGCGCACGGATTTCTGCATGTGGCTGGGGTGTTTGTTCCTGATGATTGTCGGGGCCGGGCGCCTGTCGTGCGACGCCCTGTTCTCTGAAAAGAAAACGCCGGGAAACCCGTGATCGAGCCATCGGGTGATCGGGTCATTCCTGCACCACGCCGGTCAAGACATCTCGCAGCCGCACAAGGAAACGGCGGTTCTCGTCCTCAAGCGCCAGGGGAAAGGACGCCTCGCCCGTGCCCGATTCTGAGGCGACGGTGTTGGCAGTGAAGAGAGGCGCCGCGCCCTTCGCATCGGCGTCGTAGACCTCCACACGGACGACGTGCGGAGCATATCCGGCGGCGCCCGGCGCTTTGAGCGACCACTTGACCACCAACATGCGGTCCTGCACGGCCTGCGTGCACGCCAACTCCGGCTTTGCATAAGGCAGTATCGCGATGGGCCTACCCTCGCCAGCTTGCATCTCAAGGGTGATCTTCCCGTTCTGAGGCGTGAGTTCCTTGCCGAAGCGTGAATCGAAAAAATGGGCGCCGGGAAAACCCGACACGTCGCACGTCCAGGTCTCAACTTCGGGCCCGGAAGCTGGATCAGGCACGGAGCGGATCACGCCGTCTGCGCCGACTTCATCCTTCCTGCCCACAGGCTGGCGTAAGAGGGTCAGCAGAAACCCCTTCTTGCCAAGAGCATGTACGGTCGCCGTACCGCGTTCGCTGATCATCCCGTTGGACGCCCACACGCCAACGAACGGGCTTATGTCGTCGTGCCCCACCAACGCGGCGAAGTGGCCCTTAACGACGTCTGAAAACTCGAGGAAGCCGCTCTTGTTCTCCTCGATGGGCTGAAGGAACTCGTCCTGGCTGGCCGCGTGCGTCTCCACCACTACGCCGCCCTGCTTAGAATACTCTTCGAGCGCCGGGCGGAAGGCAAGGCCGCCTTTCTTTTCGCCGCGCCCCTGAGCGATGGTCATGGGCAGGAAGACAGCCTTCACGCCGCGCTTTTGCAGTTCACCCGCGGCCACAGCGTCCTCGGAGACGAAGAAGGGATCGAAGCCGGCGGACTGAAGCGCCGTCACGACTTTCTTCTCAGTCTCGACGAACTGCTGCATCTGCCCCAAGGCCCACGCCGCGCGCTGGCTGGTGGCGCTCCACACCACCGCGATGGGCGAGAACTTCCGCTGGGCGAGCATGTACTGCTTGCCGACGCCGGCCTTGATCTCACGGAGGACACGCTGGTAGTCCTTCCCCGACTTGCAGAAGGTAAGGTCGGCGTTGCGCAGCGAGTACCACCAGAACAGGCCCACGCCGCAGCCGCCGGTGGTGAGGCTGGACCACACCTGGTGGTCCACCGCGCGCCCGTTGCGGCCATAGGCGAACCAGGGCGTGACCTTCAGGCCGCCCGGATGGAAGCTGAGCCGCTGCACTTCCTGGAAACGCCCGCCGTAGCCGCAGATTGCGCCGAAGACAGGCGTAAGCTTGGCCCAGTCAATGCCGTTGAAGATGTGCTGTTCCTGCGTTCCGGAGACGCTCAGGTGCGCCTGCGGGTACTTCTCCTTCAGTGCATCCGCGTACATCTTGAACGCGCCGGTCCACAGGTCGTCGTTATGTGCGCGCCACGCATTCCACAGACCCCAGTTCCCGGCGGCGCGCGCTTCGGCGGTCGTCGGCGGTTCCAGCGTGTCGAAGGACGCCACATTCGTCTTGAAGGCGGCGTTCAACGCCGCCACGTCGCCGAAGCGGGCCTTCAGCTTCTCGCGGAATGCCGCGACGTTGGCCGGATGAAAGTCGTAATCGAATTCGCGCAGGTAGCTGGTCAGCGACGTTTCATCGGACATGATGAACGAGAGCGGGGCGTAGGGGGCCATCTTCTCGGCGTGGCTTCCGGCGGCCTTCCGCTCCTGTGCCACGAAGACGGCGTCCGCATACGACGGCTTGCGCACGAGAAACTTCTTGTCCTTTGTCGCCTCATACTCCTTGGCATCCTGGTCAATAGTCTTGGCGTGCAGGCCATTGGTCAGGCCGCAGCCGTGGACGCGCATGCCTCCGCGGAAGAGGCGCTTCATAGTCGCGAAGTCGTCCGGGCCTACGGTGTTGCAGGTCAGGCCAAAGTCCCGCATGCGTTGTTGCTCGAAGTCCTGCAGGAACGGCAGGCCGCTCTCAAGCCAGGTATGAATCTCGTAGTCGTCCCAGACATTGGGCGGCGTGACGACGACTTCGGCCCGGCCCTCAGCGGCCAGTTTGCCATCTTGCCGTGCTTCGATGCGCACGTAAGCCATGTAGGCCCGCACGCGCTGCGTGGGCAACTCGACGGCGCAAGCGCCATCCTTAACCAGCGCTTTGAGGTCGAGCGGCAGGCGCTCGAGCGTGCGCCAGCGCTGGTTGGTGATCTCGCCCAGCAGCGCGGTCCATTGGGCGCCTTCCAGGCCCGCGGCTGGAGAGAACGTGACGGTGAGCTTCTCGCCGGGGTTCAGTGCCGCAGGAGCTTTGACGTCGAGCCGCTTCACGTCCTTGTTGAGCGGATTGAAGATTAGTTCCCAGTCAGTGATCTCGCCTTTGGGATTCTTCCACTGGCGGACGGTGAAGTAGTCATCTTTGTTCTGACCACTGGCCTGGAGGATGACCGGCTCACCGACGCGCGTGAACTCGCGCTTGGCGGCCCACAACAGGGCGCGATTCGCCAGGCTGTACCAGGCTTCCCAGAAACGGTAGGGCAGCTTCTTCGGGTAATCCTCGGGCGCACGGAAGAGTGGCGTCAGGGAATGCGAGCGCGCACCGATAGTCACGACGCGGCCCTTGCCCACCTGCTTGACTGCCAGGACCGGCTCGCCGCTCTCGGTGGCCAGGAGCACTTCCGCACCGGGCGCGGCCTGATATTGCTGCACCTCAGTTCCCGCGAAGGGCAAAACCTCCAAGGGCACGCCGTTGGTAATGGGATGCTCCTTGGTCTTGACCCACTTCTTCTCCCAGGTGCGGCCCTCAGTTGGGTATTTCATCCCGCCGCCCTCGTCCATCCAGTCGGATTGTGAGTTGATGAGCGCCGATAGTTCCTTCAGGTCATCCGGCCAGGCAATCCCCTTCTCACCGGGAAAGGGGAAGTACAACAGCAGTCCCTCGCCGCGCTCCTTGACGCGCTTGAGGATCATCTCGCGGGCGCTGGCGCTGAAACGGTTCCAGCCCAGCGGGGTGTAGAGCACCAGCGCGTCGAACTGCTCCGGTCCCTGCATCGAACTGTCGAGGTATTTCTGCATCAGCACGAAGTCGGTGAATTGTCCGCGCAGGCCATAGAAATCGCCGAAGCCCCAGGTGTTGCAGCCCCACTCGCGGTCCCACGAAAGCTGGCTGACCTTCAGGTCCAGCCGCTGCATCATCTCCACGACCTCGCGCCCGTAGGCCACGCTGGTGAGCATGAAGGCGCGCACTGGCCCTCCGGCGAGCGGCCTGGCCAGCGGGAAGTGCGGCGAAACGGCCTCGAGCGATGAAATCAGGTCATAGCGCTGCTCGTAGGGGATGAAGTCCACCTTGGCGGTCTGCAGCGGGCCGAGCATTAAGTCATCGAAGTAAAGGGTCAGTCCTTTGGGCGGATCGCAGGTGAAGAACATCAACGTCTTGATGGCCTTCGAGTTGATGGACTTGGCGAGGTCCTTGATGGGCACCTGCAGTAGCGAGCGGCCCTTCTGAATGTTGAAGCCGCCATTGTAGCGCGTGTTGTAGTTGATGCTTTTGTCATCGTCAATGCGGAGGCTGATCGCCGTGTCGGCAGGCGACCAGATAACGAATGAGAGCGCCTCGTACGGCGACCAGTCCTTGGGGATGGCCTTGGGCGGGTAGAACGTAAAGCTCGGATACTGGCCGCCCTGCACCACGTACTTCAGCATCTTGTTAGTCTCAGTCACCGTGCGCGGCTCGATGCTCAGTTTCACGTCCTGGCCGCTGCCCTCAAGCTTGCCAAGTTCGGCCGCGTCCTCGAAATTGCTGATGACAAAGTCTTTTGCTGGCGCTTCCCCCGCCGCGGCGCTGGTCAGAAAACACAGCAGCAGGCCGGCCAGAAAGGCTCGAACGGAGAAGTTAGTCTCGCGCATGAGGGTGGTCCTTCAAGAGTGTTCGCCGGTAAGGTCTCGACTCGCCTGAGGATGCATACACCAGATGCGGAGGCCCAACCACCTCTGCCTCCGCGGTTGCTGTTCAATCCAAAATCCAGAATCCAATCGCTGTCGCCCTTGTATTCGCGCCCCGGACAGTGTAATAATGAGCGGGTTGAAGTGCAGCGTGTTGCCCTGTCGTCCAATGGTAGGACACCAGACTCTGAATCTGGGTATTTAGGTTCGAATCCTAACAGGGCAACCAAACCACACCCACAGCGAGGGGACTGATGAAAACGTCAAGAGGGGGACCTTCCGCGTCAGCAGCGCACATCGCTCAGCAGCTCTCCGGCCGCTTGCCGGGGCTGAGCGCCAAGCAGACGCAGAAACTGGCCCGCATTGCAAAAGAGCGGTCGTACGCGGCGGGCACGGCCATCTTCAACTCAGGGGATGAGGCCAAGGAAATCTATATGCTGTTGAGGGGGAGAATCGCTCTGAGGGCGAAATTCGGGACCTATGTTGATACGATCACACTGTCCGAGGTGAGTCCCATGGAGTTCTTTGGCTGGTCATCGCTGACGGACAAGCAGACCAAGACGGCCAGCGCGGAGGTAGTCGAAGACGCCGAGGTACTCGCCTTCCATGCCAAGGAACTGCTGGCTTTGTGCGATGCCGACCCCGCCTTGGGCTACGTGGTCATGCGCGCTTTGCTGGGCACGGTGAGCCAGCGCCTGATCAGCACACGGCACTGGATCCTGGACCTGTTGACCTGATCCAACTCACTTCCCCATGTGCGCTCGCCGGGCCATTCCGAGAATCTCAGCCCGGTGCGGCATGCCGGCTTGTGCGCCGTGGCGCGTGACTTTCAGGGCCGCGGCGGCGACGGCGAAGCGGATGGCGCCCTCAATGGCGCCCTCAATGCCAAACCAATTATCGGCCAAATGCGCAGCCAGGCAGCCATTGAAACAATCACCGGCGCCAACGGTGTCCAGAGGCTTGACCTGCGGGGCGGGTATGGTCTTGGCGCCGAGCTTGCTGATGCCGGACTGATAGTAGTATACGGCGCCTTTGGCGCCGCGCGTCAGGATAATGTGGTGACACAGCCGTTGGATGAATTCCAGCATCCGCGCGCGCGCCTCTGGCGTCCGCGGTGGGGCATGGAACAGGGCCTCGGTTTCGACTTCGTTCGGCACAACCATATTGCAGCGCTTCAACAGTTCATCCGGCAACCCCTCCGGCGGAAATGGGGCCGGGTTCAGGATGACAGTGGCCGCAACAGAGTTGGCCATGTGGAGGGCCTGCATCACCGCCGGCAGCGGCACTTCAAGTGAGCAAAGAACGACATCGTCTATGGACAAGTTCTTGGGCATGGCCTTGCTTACATCCTCCGGCCTCAGGCTCCTGTTGGCGCCCGGCGCGACGAAGATCAGGTTCTCGGCCTTGGCTTTGCCCTTGCCTTCCCCGATCGCAATCAGCGCCACGCCACTGGGCACGCCTTTCTTGACCACGCAACCGGAACAGTCCACCCCTTCTTTCTCAAGGTCAGCGCGCCGGGCACGGCCGAAGGCGTCGTCTCCGAATGCGCCGATGAAGTACGCCTTGGCGCCCGCGCGTGCCGCTGCCACGGCCTGGTTGGCGCCTTTGCCTCCGGCAAAGGTTAGCAGATCGCCGCCGAGCACAGACTCACCGGCCTGGGGCAGCCTAGGAACGTGGACGACCAGATCTGTGTTCGAAGCGCCGATGACAACTACGCGGCCCGCGGTATTTTGGATTTTAGATTTTGGATTTTGGATTGGGCAGGCGGCCTTGCTTGCGCGACCTGCGGCAGCAGCGCCTGCAAAGCAACATCCAAAACCAGAGGGTGTCTGCTGCTGTCTCTGCATGTCCCCACTCTAATCCAAAATCCAAAATCTAAAATCCAAAATCTGGCAGTGCGCCAGTCATGCTGAGAGAAGTTCTTGCACCGGGATGTTGAAAGCCTTGACGAGCCTGTGCAGGGTTTCCAGCATGGGACTATGTTTGCCATGCTCCAGTCGCGAGAGATTCGGCTCCGCGATGCCCGTTTTCCTAGCCACTCAAGCTTGCATCTCGCGTTACGGCACGAACAGCCGCAGCAGAAGCACGGCGAGAACAAGCAGCGCGACGACCAGGCCCACGAAGAAGGCGAACCTGAGGCCCGAGCCGCCGGCGACAGCCGGCGCCAGCCTGGCGCGGCTGACAGGCGCGACTGGCGCCGTGTCGCCGGGCCGGACCGTGTCCTTAGGGAGCGGCTTGGTGTTGCTGGCCTCGCGCGAAGCAGGCGAGCCGGCAGGCTGGGCCAGGAGCGGCTCCACCCATTCGAGGTGTTCGCCCTCCCCCTCGGCGGGCGCAGCGGCAGGCGAGGCCTGGTCCTTGTAGGCTGGCGGGCGCGCGACGCTGGAGCGGCCCTGCGGGGGGCGCGCCCCCAGCGGGGTCTGGCCCTGCTTCACGCGCTGGACGTCGGCGCTCAGTTCCGCGGGCGTCTGGTAACGTTCTCCCGGATCCTTGGCCATCATTTTCTCCAGCATGTGGCAGAAAGGCAGGGAGACGGTGTGATCAATCTCCCGCGGGCTGGGAACCTGCTCGTTCAAGTGCTTCATCATTACGACGGCGGGCGTTTCACCCTCAAAAGGCGGGCGGCCAGTGACCATTTCGTAGACGGTGGTGCCGAGGGCGTAGATATCGGAACGGATGTCGGCTTCGATCTTGCCTTCGATCTGCTCCGGGGACAGGTAGAAGGGCGTGCCCATGGCGATGCCGGCGCGCGTGATGCGGCGCCGGCCCTGGACGTCGCTGTCGAGGGCCAGTCCCATGTCCGTCAGTTTGGCGACGCCAGCGGCGGTTACGATGATGTTCTCAGGCTTGATGTCGCGGTGTATGAGGTGCTCCCCATGGATGTGGTCCAGTGCCGATGCGATCTGCTCCAGAATGTTCAGCGCTTCCTTCTCGCTCAGGCGGCCCTTCTGCTCCAGCAACTGGTACACGTCATCGCCCTGGACAAACTCCATCACCAGGAAGTGGTAGCCGTCGGCTTGGCCGACATCGAGGCCCTGCACAATATGAGGATCGTCAAGCTCGAAAGTGGCGCGCGCTTCCTGTTCGAAGCGCTGCAGGAAAACCTTGTCCTTGGCGCGGCTGCGTGGCAAGACCTTCAGCGCGACGATGCGATCGCTGCGCGTGTCCTTGGCCTGGTAGACGGCGCCCATGCCGCCTTCGCCGAGTTTGCGGATGAGGTCGTAAGGGCCGATGTGGGAAACTCGCTGTTCGGCTTCGCGTTGGGTAGTAAGCAGGCGCGCGAGCTGAGTGCGGGTCAGGTAACCGCGAATGACCAGTATCTCGCCCAGGTGCTCGCTCCGTCCTTCCTGCTCGCTCTGGTGCTGAACGGCGAGGCACTCTTCCACTTCCGTAGGCAGGCAGAGGCCCTGCGCCACGGAGAGCTGGCCCAAGCGAATGTCGTCCAGGGTTGGCATGCCTGTAAACAATATGTGAAGCAGGGCGGTGCTGTCAAGAACGGCTCTCGCGTGACACAGGCAACGTGCTACATTCCTGGGGCAGAGGAGGGGCAAAAGCCGCATGGGTGAAGGGCTCACGGGGGTACCCAAAGACACCGGCCAGGCCGCAGGGCTCGAACACCTGAGCCTGCTGCCGTTCCCGCGGCACGTCACTGTTCGTGGCGCCCCGTTTAGGCCTGCGCCCTCCAATTTCCTGTATGTTTCCGCCAACGCGACGGTGGGGGTGCGCCGCAAATGCCAGGTGCTGATTCAGCAAATGCAGGAGCTGGGCCTGCGCACCATTCTGGAGACCTCATCGCACCTGGGGGCAACCCAGGCAGTGTTCACCCAGTCGGCGCGTTTTCCGAAGTTGGGCCAACTGGAGCGCCCCCTGCGCGGCCAGTGCGCCGGCCCTGAAGGCTACCGGCTGGTCACTGCGGCCGATGGGGCTTTGCTGCACGGCGCGGATGAACCGGGCGTGCAATACGCCGGGGCGACACTGGTGCAACTGCTGGAGGATGGGCCGGAGGTGCCGGGGATGGAGGTCGAGGACTACCCGCTTCTCCCCTGGCGCGTGATGCACCTGGATTTCAAAGGCTGGCCGCCGACGGCGGAGCATCTCAAACGAATCATCGCGATCCTGGCTGGCTTGAAGATCAACATGCTGATCCTGGAATACGCTGCGCACTTCGACTTCCCATCGCAACCGGGTCTGGCCTGGGAAGCAGCGCTGACGGCGGCGGAAATGGGCGACATAGAAATCTTTGCCCAGGACCGGGGCGTAACACTCGTCCCTCTGGTGCCGTGCATCGGCAACGTGGGGCACGTGCTGCGGCTGCCGGCTTACGCGGCCTTGCGCGAACATCCACAGTATCTGCAACAGTACTGCCCGGTGAACCCACAGACGTTGGGCGTCGTCACGGCCATGATGGAGGACTTGGTCTCGATTCACGGGGGCAAGTTCTTTCATATTGGCGGGGATGAGACGCGGCTGCTGGGGTGCAATCCCGACAGTGAAGCGCGAGCCAAACAGCTTGGCGGGCGCGCGGCGCTGTACCTGGAGTACATCGGCAAGGTGTGCCGTTATCTGTTGTCCAGCCAGCGGCAGCCCTTGATCTGGGACGATATGTTCCGGAAGATGACCGACGCACAAGTGCAGTGGCTGCCCGAAGAAGTCGTGCTCACCTCCTGGCAGTACGAAGGCCACGGTGGCCGGGCCACGCCCGCGATCCTGAGCAATCTAGATCGCTACAAGCGGCTGGGCCGCCGCGCCTGGGGGGCGGCCACGCGCACGCCGGCCGTGCGTTATGATTCGTTTGACAACATTGACGCCTGGACTGAGGCCGCGGAGATGGGCTACGTGGACGGCCTGGTCACAACTGCCTGGACGCGCGACCGCCCGCTCGGGGCGCTCTACCCGCCGCCTGATACCGCTTGGCCCGGCGCGCTGTATGCCGCGGAGCGGGTCTGGTCCGGCCTCAAGGGCTTGGCGCGCGAGCGCTTCCCACAGCGCTTTGTGGTACGGATGTTCGGGGCGGAAGACGCGGGAATGCAGAGCCGGATCTGGGCGGGCTGCGACTTGCTGCTGCGCGAGCACATGCGGCGGGCGCGGGAGTTCTTCGCCCAGGACGCGCGCCAGGCGCCGCGCAATGCGGCCATGCTGGCGCTCATGGAAGCCTGGGCCGCCCTGGGCGCCTTCAGG
>Ga0209777_10006089_pt1 | contig 13686 bp, 11 predicted proteins | sample FrelakmetHBP12HB_FD_187147 | JGI IMG/M metagenome (GOLD analysis project Ga0209777, IMG submission 187147) | Freshwater lake sediment microbial communities from the University of Notre Dame, USA, for methane emissions studies -HBP12 HB (SPAdes)... | ecosystem: Environmental > Aquatic >...
TGCACTTATTCCAGGCCACCTTCATTCGCACGTGCCAGTCCCAGGACTTGGATTGCTCGGAAAGGTCAAAAGCTATTCTTTCACTATCTATTTCAGCCTTTTTAGCTTCAGCCCTTGCTATCCTCGTGCGACTCTTTTACCTATTGACATTTGTAGCATGTGAAGCCGTAAACTTCGTCGAGCAGCCGATCGAGCCTCTTTGTATCATGCCTCTCTAGCCTCCTTTCGATAATAGGCAAATCTAATGCCGATGATATCATCTTAATAAGGATGGGCTCTCCGCCAACCACCGCATACTTGGCTATGGACTTGTACTTCCCAGCCATCTCTGACAGCTTCCTGATCACTGCATCGACATGGTTGCGTATGTCCTCTTCGCGCAGCCTCTCGAATCTCTTCTGGCTCCAGCCCCCCTTTGAGTGCTTCTCTTTCACGGGGCTTTCCACCATCTCTTGGATCTCGAAATTGTCCTTGGTCAGAGACAGCCCCAGAAAGGTATCTCCGGCATGGGCTGAGACGACTAAAACGGGAGTTTCCATAAAATTCTTGAGCTGATCTAGCTGAAATGTGCTACCCAAGGTGGAAGGACTTTCCGTTACAGGCAGGGGCGGCACTAGGGCTAAAGTGAATATCTGGGGGCAATGAAGAATAGCCATCCCTCGGTCGGATTTGACCGATTCGGCAAGCTTTTCCGCTTCCAAAGGAAGGCCGACCGGACTCTTCAGGTAAGCGGTGAGAAGATCGTCCTCCGGAGATCTGATGACTTCGAGCTTTCTTAAAAGCCGCTCAATTTCTTTTGGCCTCAGTTTCAGCCCCAGGACCGTCTGGTCCAACACCCTCTTTGGCTCTGGCCTTAGGGGTTCTGTCAATTGACTGACGGCCTTCTTTTCCGCAGCCTTAAGCGACAGGTTGGCCTCCTGGTAGGCACACGTTAGCTTTCTGATCTTCTCCTCCCGTTTTTCGAGCTGAGAGGTAAGCTCATCCTTCTCCCGTGACAGCTCGGAGACCTGCGACTCGAGCTCTCTGACGCTGTCCTCGTATTTCTTTCTCCCGAAAAGATCGACCAAGCCCTCACCTCTTTAAACAATGTCTCACGAAAGAATTGATCTTTCATGTTTGTCAAGGGACTTGAGTTCAGATGAATAGGATGGCGGACTCGCTGGGAATCGAACCCAGGTCAGCGGGTTTCTTCGAATATGTCTCCGAAGCCCGCTAGGATGTCCTCTACCCCACGAGCCCAACATTTCTTCATCTATTTCCCATGCTATTAACCTTTCCCGCATCCAATTTTCGCGGCTTGGAATTCCAGGACTTTTTTTAGACCCAGTCACACATACCTAGAGGACCCATAAGGAATTTTTCGTGGGGAGCTGTTCACAAAGGATGACAATCAATATAGTAACGATCGATAATTTAAAGTACCTCAAAAGTAGGCTAGCCTACCTGCACTGTTTGTAATCATATCTTGGAGATGCGATGGAGGCTAAGATAAGAGCACTGCTCGAAGAGCTTCCGAAGAAGAAGGGAGCTTTGATCCCTCTGCTACAGAGAGTTCAATCTGAATTGGGCTACATCTCCCAGGATGCTGTTGTGGCTATAAGCGAGGCTTTGGAGATCTCCGAGAGCGAGGTCTATGGAGTAGCCACCTTTTATTCTGAATTCAGACTCTTTGAGCCCGGAGAGCACCAGGTAAAGGTTTGTCTGGGAACCTCATGCTATCTCAAAGGAGGCAGAGAGCTGCTGGAGTTGCTTTCCAGGAGCCTTGGAATTCCGCCGGGGCGTACCACTCCGGACGGAAGGTTTAGCCTGGAGACTGTGGCCTGTCTGGGCTGCTGCTCTCGGTCTCCCGTAATGGCCGTTGACGGCGTTGTCTATGGGAACCTCACGCTTGCGGGTGCCGAGGCAATCCTTGCCGATTTAGATTCGCAATCTCAATGATATATTTAAACCTAGGGTGTTATGAGGCGCGCGTCAGACTTTGAAGGGCTGGAAAAGATACGAAGAGATGCCGTGTTGGCATGGAATGATCTCTTCGGAGGGAATTTCCCTCTGGTGTGTACTGGCATGTCAACCTGCGGCATATCCGCCCAGGCCTGCCAAACTGAAGATGCATTGAAGGCTGAACTGGCAGGCAGAGATTATCCAGTCAAATTCATGGAGGTAGGCTGTCTCGGGCTTTGCTACGCTGAGCCTCTGGTTTACATAAAGAAACCTGGCCTGCCCATGGTCTGTTACGGCTTTGTGACACCAGATGTTGGTCCATCTCTGGTTAGCAGGGTAATCGAGGGAGACGACCTTTGGAAAGAAAGGGCCCTTGGAGTTGTGGACCTTCCTGATGTGAAATACCAGGGTGTAGCGTTGGACATTCCTTCCATCTGGGATCATCCGATGCTCAAGCCCCAGGTCAGAATTGCGCTTCGGAATTGCGGGATCATAGATCCTGAAAACATAGACCATTACCTGGCCAGGGGCGGCTACAGCGCCCTTGCAAAAGCTTTGAAGACTCAGCCGGAGAATGTTATTGAAGAGGTCAAGAGATCAGGCCTCCGTGGAAGGGGCGGAGCTGGTTTTCCTACAGGGATGAAGTGGGAGTTCTGCCGTAAGGCAGGAGGCAGCGAGAAGTACCTGATCTGCAACGCGGACGAGGGCGATCCGGGCGCTTTTATGGATCGCTCGGTACTGGAGGGCGATCCTCATTCAGTCCTTGAAGGAATGTTAATTGCCGCTCACGCCATGGGATCTACCGCTGGCATAATTTACTGCAGAGCAGAGTACCCTCTAGCCCTCCAGAGGCTGGATATGGCCTTACGGCAGGCCAGGGATTACGGCTTGCTCGGCGAAGACATACTGGGATCGGGAATGGATTTTGACATCGCCATAAAAGAGGGGGCAGGAGCCTTTGTTTGCGGCGAAGAGACTGCGCTCATGGTTTCCATCGAAGGCCAGAGGGGAATGCCTAAGACCAGGCCGCCTTTTCCGGCAAATGCCGGGCTGTGGTCAAAGCCAACAAACATCAACAACGTGGAGACCTTTGCCAACTTGTCAACCATAATCAATCGCGGAGGAGACTGGTACAGCACCATCGGCATAGGGAGGAGCAAGGGGACCAAGACCCTGTCTCTAGCCGGAGCGGTCAGACGGGCAGGGCTTATTGAAGTTCCTATGGGTATGACTCTTCGAGAGATCATCTTCAATATTGGCGGAGGCATACCAGATGATAGGGCCTGCAAGGGTGTATTGACTGGCGGCCCCTCCGGAGGATGCATACCTGCCGTCCATCTGGATACGCCCGTTGACTACGAGTCCCTGACAAAAGAGGGATCGATCATGGGATCGGGCAGCATGATAATAATCGATGAGCGAACCTGTATCGTTGACCTTGCCAGGTTCTTCCTGACATTCACCCAAAGAGAGTCATGCGGGAAGTGCACACCGTGCAGGATAGGGACTAGGCAGATGCTGGAAATCCTGGAAAGGATAACCAGGGGCGAAGCTGAACTATGCGATCTTGCAACGCTGGAGCGTCTGGCCAATGCGGTTAAGAACGGCTCGTTGTGCGGCCTAGGCTCGACAGCCCCAAACCCCGTGCTCACTACCTTACGGTTCTTTAAGGATGAGTTCGAGGAGCACATTCTCAGAGGAACCTGTTCCTCCTTTGTCTGCAAAGATTTAACCTCTTTTTACATAGACCCTGAGCGCTGCAGATCCTGTGGAATCTGCGCGGAAAACTGTCCCTCAGATGCCATCTCCAGCCAGTTGAAGGCTGAGCACATCATCGACCAGGACAAATGCATCAGATGCGGTGTCTGCATCTCTGTTTGTCCCGAGAAATTCAACGCTGTTACCCGCAGGTCAGGAAAAAAGGTGGTCCAGTGCGGCTGAAGATCGACAGAATGGATGTAGAGGTTCCGGCTGGTACTACCGTCAAGGAAGCCGCCAGACAGGCCGGGATCATGATACCTGGACTTTGCGATTACCCCGACCTTAAGCCCTACGGTGGCTGTAGGCTCTGCCTTGTGGAGATCGAAAGCATTCGCGGTTTTCCTTCATCCTGCACAATGCCCGTATCCGAAGGTATGGTGGTCCGGACCAGCACTCAGGCCCTTTCAGATCTGCGGAAAAACATCCTGGAGATGCTCCTCTCTGAGCATCCTTCCACATGTCTCACCTGTGAACGGGCTGGAAGGTGCGACGAAGCGAGAGAGCCCATGAGGAAGGTACCTCAGACAATGGGATGCCGGTATTGCCCAAAAGATCAAAGATGCGCACTTCAGGAGACTGTCAAGCTGGTAGGCCTGGAGAAGGTAGAGCTTTCCCATATAGGCTCATCCAGAAAAGTTGTACGAAGCCCCTTCTTCGACCGTGACCCGAACCTGTGCATCCTGTGTGGGCGCTGCGTTCGTGCGTGTGAAGCAAGAGATGCCAAAGCCATCTCTTTTGTCTTCAGGGGGTTCGACGTGGGCATCGGAACATCCTTTGATAAGCCTCTTGAGGAAGTCGGATGCAGATTCTGCGGGGCTTGTGTTGACGTCTGTCCCACGGGTGCTCTGGTTGAGAGGGCGGGGAGGTGGGCTGGTCCAGCTGAGAATGTGATACTTACAACTTGTCCCTACTGCAGCGCCAACTGTCAGATCGGCCTTGAGGTTGCAGGCGGGAAGCTGCTGCGAGTGGCATCTGTTGGCAGCAACCTGTGCGTTCGAGGGAGGTTTGGCACGGGCTTTGTCCAAGACCCTTCCAGGATGAAATTGCCTTTAGTCCAGAAGAACGGAAAGCTGGTCGAAGCAAGCTGGGACGAGGCGCTGGCTGTGGCGGCCGAGGGCCTGGCCAGGTATTCAGGCGAGCAGTTTGCAGCCATTACCTCAGGTGTTTGCACGAATGAGGCCCTATTTCTGTTTTGGAAGTTTGCAGGAGAGGTCATGAAAAGCAACGCTGTGGCCCTAGATGCTTCTACCATCGGGATCAAGCCAGAAGAAATCCCCGCGATGGGCAGCGTTTTAGTCGTTGGTGATCTGGCAAAGACCAATCCAGCGACAGAGCTTGCCATGAGATCGACAAGGAGTCTAGCAGTCATAAGCCCATTCAAGACCAATCTTTGCAAGTCTGCCTCTGTCTGGATTAGACCCAGGCCGGGATATGAGTCATTGATACTCTCTTCCCTTACCAGGGCCATTAGAGGTGAGGATCTATATTTGGACAGCTCCGGGGTAACAGAGGAAGAGATACGAAAGGAGACTGCCTCCCTCGAAGGAGTTAATCTGGTTGTCGGGCCGGATTGTTATATTGAGGTTGTCAAAGCTGCCAGCGATCTTGCCAAGGCTGCGAGAGGAAGGCTGTACGTTTTAGGGGCAAACTGCAACTCTCAGGGAGCATCCGATCTGGGAATGGGCCATGGTTACCAGGAGACGATCAGAGCCATCGCAAAAGGAAGGATAAGAGCAGGTTACATTATGGGCAGCAACCTAGCCAGGGCAATGCCGGAGCTGGTTGAGCCCCTGTCGGGTCTGGATTTTTTGGTTGTCCAGGACATATTCCTTACCGAAACAGCAAGACTGGCAAACGTGGTTCTGCCGGCGGCCAGCTTCGCAGAGGTTGACGGAACCTTCACCGGGCCAGGTGGAGAGCGGCGCAGACTTAGGAAGGCGGTGGAACCTCTGGGAAGGTCTAAGCCCGATTGGCAGATCGTAGCCGAGCTGGCGCGCCGAATTGATGCATCAGGGTTCGATTATGACAGTGCTGAATATGTGCAAAGAGAGATGCAAACTCAACAGGCACAGAATCATGCGGAACCAGAGTCTTTAGTCCTGGAAGCACCAACAATACCATCTGAAGATGCTCATTTCATCCTCATCACAGGATCAAGCTTGTATTCCTTTGGAAGCGACACAAGGACGTCTAAGATTCCTGATCTTAGGTATCTTACAAGAGAGAAGCATGTGGAGATGAATCACGAAGACGCTGAAGGCTTGGGAATCTCCAGTGGTGATAGAATAGTCATTGATACGAACAAAGGAAGCATCAAGGTCATTTCTAAATTATCCCGGGGAGTGCCAAGAGGAGTTCTCCGGATGGATCTCAAACCTGATTTGAATAAGATCACTAACTGCAGAATCTCCCGGGCGACGGTGAGAAGAGATGTATGAAGTTCTGGACAAAGTGATCCTTGCCCCTGGTTTGGTGATGCTCAGGATTAGGGCTGCCAAGGTGGCCCAAAAGGTAGAACCAGGCCAATTCGTGATCCTTCGAGTCGATGAGACAGGAGAGCGTATCCCCCTCAGCGTGGCTGACTGGGATGAAGACTCCATTACAGTGATCGTACAGGACGTTGGGGTCTCTACTCGGAAGCTTGGCAGTCTTGAGAAGGGTGATTCTATACTTAACTTGGCCGGGCCTCTTGGAACTGCGTCCCGAATTGATAACTACGGCACCGTAGCCGTGGTAGGCGGCTGCTTTGGAATCGGGCCGGGTTACGCCTTGGCCAGATCCCTCAAAGCAGCAGGAAATAGGGTTATCTTCATTGTAGAGGCCAGGAACAAAGACTGGCTATTCTGGCAGGACAAGCTTAATGAAGTCTCCGACATGCTCATAACCACCTGCGGGGATGGAAGCGCTGAGGCTGCTTTTGGCACTAAGCCTCTGGCCCAACTGCTCAATAAAGAGAAATTAGACAGAGTCTTCGCTATTGGCTGCACCTTTATGATGATGGAGATTGCCAACACGACTAGGCCTTTTGAGGTAAAAACAAGGGTTAGTCTCATGCCCTTGATGGTGGATGGGACTGGGATGTGCGGTGCGTGCAGGTGTTCAGTTGGGGGCGAGGTCAAGTTCGGCTGCGTGGACGGTCCTGAGTTTGATGCTCACTTGGTTGATTGGAGCTTGCTAATAGAGCGGATGAGAAGTTATATTGACGAGGAGACAGGTTCCCTGGATCTCTGGGAGAGGGAGAACTGGCACAGGGCCATGAAATCCAAAGGGACCTTTTAGCATTCATCTATTAGGTCCGATCAGAAGACAGCCTTTTTGAATCTTTGCGACATTCATTTGGTTATGCTTAAGGAGATAGTCCTGATCGGCAGGTCTAACGTCGGCAAATCCACCCTCTTCACCGCGATCACTGGAAAGAAGGTCAATGTTGGCAGGAGGCCCGGTATCACACGGTACCATTTCAAAGTCCAGGTGGGTAACGTGTTCTATGTGGATATGCCGGGTTACGGCTTCATGCTGCGCACCAGCAAGGCGGATCAGGACAGGACTAAGAATCTAATCGTAGACTACTTCGAAGAGCACGCCGAAGATATCCTCCTAGCGGTTCAGGTGATAGACGCTGCGTCTTTCCTGGACATCGCCAATCGTTGGGAGGGCCGAGGAGAGGTTCCCCTGGAAATCGAGCTTTATGAGTTCTTGGGCGACTTGGGACTGGAAGTTGTCGTGGCGGCCAACAAGATGGATAGGATATCCAAGCATGATGTGGATCAGGCCCTGGATGCCATAGTCGAGCGGCTTGGCATGCTTCCCCCTTGGCGCCAATGGTCAGATAAGATAGCACCGATAAGCGCAAAACGAGGCCAGATCGAGCCGCTCCAAAGAATAATAAATGCTAAGCTGGCGAAAGGGTGATCGGATCAGATTATTTCACTGCAGGCTTTATGCTTTCCGCCTCAAACCTCTTCTTTACGGCCTCCCTGATGTCGGAGGATATATCGGTGGCCTTCTCCCTTCCAGGAATGTCGATGTAAAGCTTGAGGTTGAGCTCCGTGTACCTCGAGTCGCTCACAAGCACTTTTATTACCCTGTCCTTCAGCACATAGGGGTGTCTTCTGGCCTCCTGAAGTATGATCTCCCTAGCCATATCGATGTCCGATGCTTTTGCGAGGTCGAAGTCCACATGCCAAGTGATCACTGGATTTTTTATTGTCCAGTTAATGATCGGCTCGTTGCTCATGATGTTGTTTGGTACTATGATCCTGCGAAAATCCTTGGTCAGAATAACTGTGTGTCGTAGCGTCAAATCCTCTACGACTCCATAGTCGCCACGAAAGTCTATCCAATCACCCACTCGAAACGGCCGGAAGATTGCCATGAATACGCCCGATGTGAAGTTTGCGAGGGAATCCTTTGCGGCGTAACCAATAGCAAGGCCGGCCAGGCCTGCCGAGGCTAGCATCACAGTGGCCAGGTTGTGGAGCTGAGGTATCTGAAAGATTATCAGCATCAAGCCAAGGATGTAGATGGAAGCTGAGACTACCCTTCTTATCATTACACCGACAGTCTCATCCAGCTGCATCTCGACCTTCCCTACAACTTTCGGTATGTAATCCTGCAGCATCCTATCAACGAATTTGACGGCAGAATAGGTTAGTATGGCGATAATCAGGATTATTATCAGGTTGATCAGAGCAGGTATCGGGTTTATGTCGTGAATGGTCTGGAGAAGGATGTCGATGGACGTCATGTTCACGTGCTGACCTGCAATGGAATCAACGCTCGACTGAATCTTGTGACTCAGCATTAAGGGATCTGCCAAGTCCTTGATCGAAGTGACGTCCATCGGTATCGAAATGGATTGAGCCTACTTAATAGTTTCCGATGGATGGAAAAGAATTCTGCAAAATGCCATACAAGTAGCCTCGATCTTAGAAGAGAAACTGGTTCTTCAGGGTCCCAGCAGGCATCTCAAGAAAAAGGAAGGCGGACACGAACTCCGCCTGATTTCGGGCAATTAGGTGAACATCCTCATGGCTTCCTCGGTGCTCTCATCGTCATCTCCCAGCACCTTTTTTATGGCCTTCTCGAAATCCTGAACAGTCACTTCGGGCGCACCTATCCTGATGGCGTTCATACCTGCCTCGACCACAATGGCCTTCAGGTCTGCTCCGCTAGCATCCTCGGTTTGTTTTGCGATCTCCAGGAGGTCTATGTCTTCTGACTTTTTCATGTTCCGGGCATGTATCTCCAGGATCCTGCATCTGCCCTCTAATGTGGGCAATGGTATCTCTATGATCCTATCGAACCTCCCTGGCCTGAGTAGGGCGGGGTCCAAGATATCTATTCTGTTGGTGGCGGCGATTATCTTGATGTCTCCCCTGGTCCTGAAGCCATCCATCTCCGCCAATAGCTGCATCATGGTCCTGTTGACCTCTGCGCTCCCCGTGGTTCCATCGTGAGTCCTTATGCTTCCAACAGCATCGATCTCGTCTATGAACAGAATGGCCGGTGCCTTCTCCCTGGCCATCTGGAAGATGTCGCGGACGAGCTGCGCGCCCTCGCCTATGAACTTATGAACTAGCTCAGAGCCGGACATGTGAATGAATGTGGCCATGGACTCATGGGCTACTGCCTTCGCTAGCATGGTCTTACCAGTTCCCGGCAGACCGTAGAGAAGAACTCCTCTGGGCGGCTCAATGCCGATCCGGGCGAAGATCTCGGGGCTTGTTAGGGGCAGCTCAACAGTCTCCCTGATCTCCTTGATCTGATCGTCGAGACCACCCACTTGATCGTAGGATACGTCCGGCGCTTCGATGAGCTCCATTGTCTTGGCTCTGACGTCAACGGATCTGTCCAGAATTCTAACTATGGTCAGGGAGTTGTTTATTGCCACGCGGGTATTGGGCTCCAGCTTGCTCATCAGCTCCGGTGGCACCGCGGTTATGAACTCCTGGTTATTGCCGTGCTGCCTTAGAAGTACGTAATCCTCTGCCACCTCCATCACCGTGGCCATGAATAGAGGCATCCTTCTGAGGAGAGTGTTCTCTTTCTTGAGCCGCTCCACCTCGCGCAGATACTTTTTGTTTGTTATCAGGGATTCGAAGAGCTTGGCTCTAATCTCTTCCCTCTCTATCTTTGTGGACTCCAGCTCTTCCGAGGTGTTCTTGATCTCCATCTCTAGAGCGGAGATTCTCTTCGCGAACGACTCCTGAATGGTGCCTTGATCCGACACGGTCGTTGATTCACTCATATGAATTGGATCTCGGTTTTTTATGGATATAAACCCATGCCCGTCGTATACTCGGAGATCGGATATGAAACCGTATATTAGTGTCGTTTTGGCGTTCTTCTATCACCGATGTTCAGATATATCCCATGATGTAATGGAGTCCCAATTGATCCTTTACAACGAAATGATTGTCTTCGCCTCTAAGGGTGATACAATCAATTTTCGAAGATATTAATCATAACTTGTCGCTTATCTCAGGTGGTAAGATGATAACCCTACAGAAGTACACCAGCACTCCTTTCGAGGTGGTGGAGCGCAAAGGATTGGGCCATCCTGACACTTTGGCCGACGGAATCTCTGAATCCATATCCCGGGAGCTTTGCAGACACTACCTCGAAGAGTTCGGCCAGATCCTTCATCACAACGTCGACAAGGTTCTGATAATAGCTGGCAAAAGCCAACCAGAGTTTGGCGGAGGTAAAGTGCTGATCCCGCCTTCTATTGTGGTTGGTGGAAGGGCCACCAAGCCGTCCGGCAAAGCTTTGGACGAGATTTTCAACCAGGCTGTGGCATCTCACTTTCAGAAGATCCTAAAGAATCTGAAGGATTATCGCGTGGAGCCAAGGGCAGAGGAAGGGGCGCCTGAGCTTCGAAGCCTCATTGGCCGAGGGGCCAACGACACTTCCATTGGAATCGGATTTGCGTCCCTGGACCCAGTGGAACGTCTGGTCCTCGATCTGGAGAAGGAAATCGGTTCCGTTCGGGGAGTTGGCGAGGACAACAAGGTAATGGCTGTTAGAATTGATGATGACCTCAAGATAGTAGTAGCTGTAGCCATGGTCTCAAAGTATATTAACTCCATGCAGGACTACCAGGAGACCAAGGCCAGGGTCAAAGATGCAGTAGTAAAAAGGTCGAAAACCGAAGACGTTAGCGTCAATTCCGCAGATTCTGGAAGCAACATCTTCCTGACGGTTACCGGCACATCCATTGAAATGGGCGACGACGGAGCCACCGGCCGGGGAAACCGGGGCAATGGGATCATAACTCCTATGAGGCCAATGACCATGGAGGCCATCGCCGGGAAGAACCCTGTCAGCCATGTGGGAAAGATATACAACGTCTTGGCTGAGAGGATGGCAAAAGAGATCGCCGAGCTGGAAGAGGTGCAAGAAGCCTACGTCACCCTGGTCAGCAAAATAGGATCTCCTATTGACAAACCCCTGCTTAGAGGTGTGAGGATATGCGGAGACTTGGAGCTTTCCGCCTCAAAGGAGGCCATGATAGACTCTGTCATCGACTATTGGCTGGAGCGAACTGACGACCTGGTTGAGGAGTTCGTCAAGGGAAAACTGACAGTCTATTGAGAATCAGTCTTCCTCTTGGACTTCCTTCTTGGCCATCTGCAGTCTTTGTTTAGCAGTGTAGCCTGTAGCATTTTCAAGAAAATTCCGAAAGCGCTTGTTTGTATCCAGCGCCAGATCATCGCCAACTTCAGGCGCTGATTCCGTAACTACGGCCAGCTTCTTACCCTCGATCCAAACCTCGATGCTCTTAAGAGCCCCGTAGCTCAAGGTGAGCTTCTTCCCATCCTGGCGGACCTCTGTCAGGAACTCCGTCTCCAGGATACCTTTGATCCTCTCCAGGTCGGGCTTAAAGCCCCTCTTCAGTGTGTACTCCATAGGCGTTTCAAGGAAACTGATTGACTATAGATCTTTCGAGCCTCATGTTCAGATCTTCGCATAAGATGCCGCATCGCCCAGCTCTTCCTGAATCCTTAAGAGCTGATTGTACTTGGCCGTTCTCTCCGACCTCGCCGGCGCGCCGGTCTTGAGCAGCTCTGTACCTAAAGCCACGGAGACATCAGCCAGAGCGGAGTCCTCAGTCTCTGCCGATCTGTGGGAAGCCATGACCTTCCATCCGTTGCGGAATGTCATTTGGGCAGCATCAAAGGCCTCTGATACCGAGCCGATCTGGTTGAGCTTGAGCAGCAGAGCATTAGTGGCACGCATCTTGATGCCTTTCTCCAGGCGCTTGATGTTGGTGACGTAGAGATCGTCTCCCACTATTATCGTGCTGGGCAGCTTGGCTGTTAGCTTTGAAAAGTCCTCGAAGGCCTCCTCTTCGAATGGGTCCTCCAGCAGTAGAATGGGATAAGTCGAGACAAGATCCACGTAGTAGTCGATAAGCTCTCCTGATGAGAGCCTGTTTCCGTCCACAGAATAGCCGCCATCAAGGTAGAAGCTGGAGGCTGCGGAGTCCAAGCCGATTTTTATCTCCTCGCCGTATCCTGTGATATCCAGGGCGCTCATGATGGCATCCAGGGCGTCCCTGGTCCTGGTCAATGGCGGTGCGTAGCCTCCCTCGAAGCCCACATTGGTGGCACCGACTCCATACTTTCCCTGGAGGATCTTGCCCAGAGCGTGGTAGGTTTCTGCAGCCATGCGCAAGCCTTCGCTGAAGTTGTCAGCGCCGACTGGCTGGATCATGAACTCTTGGATGGCCAACTCATTGCCGGCGTGCTGTCCACCGTTCAAGACGTTGAAGGAAGGTACAGGCAAGCGGCACGTATTCACTCCTCCCAGGTACCTGTAAAGGGGCATTCCAATGGAGGATGCCGCCGCCTTAGCCGCGGCCAGAGAGACGCCAAGGATGGCGTTTGCTCCCAGGTTGGCTTTGTTGGGCGTGCCGTCAAGCTCGCTCATCAGCTCGTCCAGCTCACGCTGGGCAGAGGCGTCCATTCCGAGAACCTCCTGGGAGATCACTTCATTGACGTTCTTCACTGCCTTTCGGACGCCCTTTCCGCCATACCTCTCGCCACCATCACGAAGCTCCAGGGCCTCGTGGGTTCCAGTAGATGCGCCCGAGGGCACCGCCGCCCTTCCAAAGCCACAGCAAGTCCAGACATCAACCTCTACCGTAGGGTTTCCTCGCGAGTCCAGGATCTCACGAGCGTGAATTCTCTCGATCTCAAAAGACATAATATTTCACATCTCGCCCTTTGGGGCCTTCTTTATTAAGGTTGGCGTAAGAGTTGAATCGTCAAGAAGAATCAAATTCAAGCCGGGAATAGAAGGAGTGGATCTCCGAAAGGCTGCCTCATTGGGCGTTAAGGGTTTAGATTCAGACTACACAAGGCTTTTTCTACCATCTGAAATATAATGAACGCCCTAGGAGGGAAGCTCTTAAGATTAGTTTTTTCCTCGTTTTGAATTTAATGAAAGGAGGGTAGACTAAATGCAGAAGTTGATAATGCTGGTGACAATTCTGGGGTTAACCCTTCTAGGAGTCCAGAATTGTTTCGGTCAGTGCTATGCATTGCCTGGTCCAGATAGCAACGAAGAGCGTCTTTTTGCGCAGAGCACCTGTGGCGGCGTAAGCAATGATCCACCTTATCCAACAGTTTTCAGCACCAATGAAACCCGAACGATTACAAAGATTGGTACCTACCACTGGAATCAATCTACAGGCAGTACCCCTGGCACCATTGGATTGAGAGATCGAAATGGCAAAATCTGGGGACCGTGGCAGGCTAAGGGCCTCGATGGACAGAGCGGAGTACACAATGTAAATTGGGTGGCTGAATTGTCGCCTGCAGTTGACTTGCCCGCTGGCACAGACGCCATTATAGATTCCAATCCATCTACTTGGTCTTATGCCGAAGAGACCGAAAACAGTGGAATAGCATCTGTTGATTGCGCTAAAGACAGGCACCACCAAGGCAACAAGGCCTCCATGTGCCGGAGAAGGAACTT
>Ga0209777_10006090_pt1 | contig 13685 bp, 12 predicted proteins | sample FrelakmetHBP12HB_FD_187147 | JGI IMG/M metagenome (GOLD analysis project Ga0209777, IMG submission 187147) | Freshwater lake sediment microbial communities from the University of Notre Dame, USA, for methane emissions studies -HBP12 HB (SPAdes)... | ecosystem: Environmental > Aquatic >...
GGCATTCATGCCGCGCGGGTGCCCACCAAATAAATCGGGCCGCTCGGGCAGGCGCACGACTCCGGCACCCCTCGAATCATGCGTGACGGAGCACTAGTGTAGTGTCTCATTGATATCTAACCGTAACGAGCCGCGGGCTTCAGCCCGCGCGGACGCACAAACGCCGAAAACGCTTCGCAAGGGCGACCAACATACGACTAGATTATTGTGAGTCACTACACTAGGCGCGCAAACGGCGCATCCTGGAACCACCTCTCCCCCACAATAGGGGGGAGGGTGCTGGAGCGCGCTCTACATCAGTTATCCTCGGGTTTCCTGCTTTCCTGCGCATATTTTCCGATTGCGGCGGAGCGGTCGCGCCGCTCATTCAGCATTCGCTATTCCGCATTCGCCATTCGCGGCCTTTGGCTGCACAGCCAGAGGCAGCTCTACGGCGCGTCCGCCGACGCCAAGCTCTCTTTATCCGGCGGTATGTCGAGATAGGCCAACGAGTTCTGAAGTATCTCGCCCACGACGGGCGCGGCGATGGCACCACCGTAGTAGCCCAGCGTCGGATCGGGCCGACGAATCATGACCAACACCGCCAGCTCCGGGGTTCCCCAATCGCGAAGCGGGGCCGCACCCATGAAGGCCCCCATGTATGCCCCCGACTCGTAGCCTTTGCGATTCTCATAAGGCAGCTTTGCCGTTCCCGTTTTTCCCAACATGCGGTATCCATCGAGTTTGGCCGCCTTGCCGCTGCCGTCCTCCACCACCGCGGGCAGGAGTTCACGGCTCATGACCCGAGCCGTTTGCGTCGATACGGCGCGATCGACGACGATTGGATGTTCACTGTCGCGCACCACCACTCCATCGGAGCCGATGAGTTGTCTGACCAGGCGCGGCCTGAGAAGAACTCCGTCGTTGACAATAGCGGAGAACCCCGTCGCCAATTGCAGCGGGGTGACGGAGATTTCATAGCCCATAGCGACCGATTGGGTCGAAAGGCTGCCCCACTTGCGCAGCGGGCGAACCAGGCCCTCGCTTTCGCCGGGATAGTCGATCCCTGTCTTCGCTCCGAACCCAAAGCGGCGGATTATGTTGTGCAGGGCGGGGTTACCCATCCGTCCGGCGATGGTGGACATGCCGATGTTGCTGCTGTGCGAGAGAATGCCCTTGAGATCGAGCAACCCATAGCCGTGGACATCCTGGATCAACCGGCTTCCGAAATAGTGCTTACCCATGTGGCAGTCGATCTGTTCGGTAAGCGAGACGAACGAGCCCTCAAGCGCTCCGCTGGCGATGAACGGCTTGAAGGTGCTCCCCGGCTCGGTCGGATCGGTTACCGCCCGGTTGCGGCGGATCTTCGGCGAGGTCTGCGAAGCGTTGGCAGGATCGAACGAGGGGTAGCACGCCATCGCCAGCACATCGCCTGAAGCGGGCGACATAACCACGGCCACTCCGCTCTGGGCCTTCACCCCATCCACGCCTCGGGTCAGCGCCGCCTCGGTGATCCTCTGGAGTTCCGCGTCGATGGTAAGCACGACGTGACCGCCGTCCACGGGCGGGATTGGCGACTCGTCGGAGGGCATGATCCCGCGACGGCGGGCGTCGCGGATCGTCCCGCGGCGTCCGTCCTTTCCACGAAGATGCTCATCGAACGCAAGCTCGATTCCCTCCATCCCCGTTCCGTCGCGCCCCACCCAGCCGAGCACATGGGCCATGGACTCGCAAAGCGGATAGGTCCGCACCGGCTTCTCGTCCAACCCGACGGCAGCGTGATCAATGGCGCGCACGGCCTGCGCGGTGACATCGTCAACGCGAGCGGCCAGCAGGACATATTGCGAACCAGGGCGACGAAGGATCATCTGCTTGATGCGCTCGGCGGGAAGGTTGAGCGGCGGTCCGAGTTTGTTCGCCAGGGAGTCGACATCGTCAACCCTGGTAGGATCGACGAATACGTCGGGCATATACTCGGTGGCCGCGACGACCCGGCCGCGGCGATCCAGAATCATCCCCCGCCGCGCGGGGACGACCGTGGAGCTTTTTCGCTGTCGCTCGGCCCTCGCCAACAGGCGGTCGCGCAGTTCCACGTTTATGTAGACCAGCCGCCCGCCCAGCCCAAGCAGCAGCGCGCTCAGGGCGACCAGCAGGACCACCGCCGATCTTCTTCGTCCGATGGAGACGGACGCCCCGTGGCCGGCTGAGGTCATGGTGGACTACTCCCGTGTTTCAGTGTGCTTGCGCCTTGGTTGCAATCTGACGGAGGCGGGCTCGGAGGTTCGACCGCTTCGCGCCGGCACATTGGCGGCCAAGCGCTCAACCCGCCGCTGCGCGCCCGCGGGAGCCCCCTCGCGCGTACCGGGCGGAACAAGCCCCGTCGCAAGATATGTCGCCCGGTCGTGAATACGGTCAGGGGCGCGCATGCGTGCCATCCTGGTCTGCAAGCTCCACAGATCGCCGCGCAGCCGCACGCAATCCGATTCGATCTTCAGTGCGCGGGAGGCGCAACGGGTTTGTTCCGCGCGCAAATGCACTACGGCGAGGGCGATCACGGCAAAAGCCGCCAGCAGGACACACCCCCTCGTGACGGTCAACGACGGTTCTCCCTTCTGCCCTCGGCAACCATCACCGGCAGCTTGATGCGCACTCCTTCACGAATCCGCTGCGGATCGGGGAACTTGTCCTTGTTGAGATCGTAGAGTTCCTTCCAACGCCCGGCGTCACCGAGTTGGTCGCGCGCGATGCTCGCGTACCTGTCGTTCTTCTTGACCTGATACCAGCGCGTCGCCGCGGACTCCGCCGAAGGAGCCGACTCGGCGGCAGCACGTTTTTCCCTAGGAGCCACCGCTTTGAGCGGATCCACGGCGGACTCCGTCGGTTGGGCCGCGGTCTGATCGCTCGACTGTCCCCGATCGTCCGACGTCGCCGTGGGCAAGAGGAGAACCGTACCGACCTTGAGATGATCCGGATCGCTGAGGACGCCGCGATTGGCGTCGAAAATAGCGTTGACCGCGTTCCGCGACTTGCTTCCGTAATTGGCCGCCGCGATGCTCGACAGCGTATCGCTGGATTTTACCGTGTACTCCCTGCCCCGCGGAGCAGCGCGCTCATTGGGATCCGCGCGTGGATCGCGGGCGGGTTGGCCCGTTGCCCCAACTGCGGGACGGGCGTCGCCCCTGGGATCGATTTGCCCTGGCTGCCCGCCGCGGAAGGGCTGGGCATTCGGACCGGAGTTCGCCGCTTGCGTCGCCGGTCCGTTTGCCGCGAGTCGATCCGGCTGAACGGCAGGCAAGGGTTGCGCGCGAGATGCGAGAAGTCGATCTAGCGTCTCACGATTGGCGTCGATCACGGGGTTGCGTTCGTTAGGCAACTCCGCGCCGCTTGCCGGCGTCGAATCGGCCGATCGAGTCGAGCCGGGACTTGCCTGGTGCAACACCGTAGAACGGGGCGGCGAGGAAGGCGATTCCGCGCGGCGACCGTCGGCAGGCTGCGCACTCCGCGGATTGCCGATCGGGGCGGAAGTTCGCTGCACCGCTGCCGGTACCGTCGCACTCGCGTCGGTAATAACCAAATCAGACAAACCAGGCGGTCCGTTGCGACCGCGGTTCGCAAGAATCACTGCGAAACAGACGATGAATGCCAGACCGGCCAGCAACCCAACCTTGGTTTCCCGCGCCATTCCCGAAAGCCCTCCCTGACTTCGAGGACGCCCGTCCAGTCAAGAGAATCGGGCGTTATTTGTCTACGGCGTAGTGTAGCGACTTTGCAGCGGCGTCAAGAGGAGTCGTGGTGCGTTCTGCGATTTAGTCTCTTACAACCAAGCAAGTTCGCAAACTGTGCGCATCTCTTCGTTGCGGCTAAAAGCCGCCTTGGTCCGTCGTTCGCATTGCCGCCCGCAACTTGGCGCTCCGCGAGCGCGGATTCGATCGCCTTTCGTCGTCACTTGCCACTACAGGTTTCTTCGTCAGAATCTGGTAGATTCCTTCGCCTTTCCTCTTGCGAAAGTCCAGTTTGACGGGTTTGTCCTCAACGCTATGAAACGCGATCACCCCGAACCGCCCGCCGGGCTTGAGCAAGCGCGGCGCTGCTTCCAGCAAAGCTTCGAGGTTCTTGATTTCTTCGTTTACGGAAATCCTAAGAGCAAGAAAAGTCCGGCTGGCCGGGTGAATCTTGCTTTTCCTCGATTCCGGATCAACGCCGACCGCGGAGGCGACGATTTCGGCCAGCCGCGTCGTCGTCGTGATCCGCGAGTTGCGCCGCGCCTCGCAGATTCGCCGGGCGATTCGCCGCCCGCCAGTCTCCTGCGCATTGAAATAGAGCAGGTCGCCGAGTTCCTGCTCTCGCAAACGATTCACCAGGTCCGCGGCCGTGACCGTCAGCCGCGGATCCATCCGCATGTCCAAAGGGCCTTCGCGTTGAAAAGAGAAACCGCGCAAAGGTTCGTCCAGTTGCGGAGAACTAATTCCAAGGTCGGCAAGGATGGCGTCAACCTGCAACAGTCCCAGCGTGCCCAACACTTCGGGCAATTCGGCGAAGTTCGCGTGCACAAGCTCAATGCGACACGCCAATCGCCCTTCCGCAAGCACTTGCCTGGCGGATTCGAGATTGGCGGGGTCAACGTCCAAGCCGACCAAAGTGCCCGTCGCCCCCAGACGTTCCGCGAGAAGGCGAGCGTGCCCGGCCAGGCCGACAGTTGCATCTACCACCGTCTCGCCTTCGCGCACGGCCAGCAGACCGCAGACCGCGCACGGGAGCACGGGCGTGTGTCCCGGGAACTCGCCGAAGGTCTCGATTTCCAACGCCGGGCCAAATCCAAGCAAAATCAGGGGGCTGTCACGCCTCCATGGCGACAAACTCACCCCCAATGCGAGCACGCACGCCGGTTACGCATTCTTGCGTAACGTCCGAGGAGAGCGTAACTTGGGAGAAGCAATCGCCCAAGGCATGAAGCCGGCGGATTCTGGCCTGCAACTCCGCGATCTCCCGCGGCGTTGCAAAGCCGGCGGACCGGGCCGAGCCGTTCGCCCGCATCCGCACTTGGACTCCTTGTACGAGTCGCTCCGCTCGTCTTCTCATGTATCCGCTCCCATGGCGTGCGCCCGCACACGGCGGCGAGGCGAGTCCCTTCGCTTCTACCGCCGCCGCGTCGGTCGTACTCATTTTCGCAGCGTCTTCCACTCGCCGCGTCCGAACTCTGAATGTCGAATTGCAAAGACCGAGCGCCTTTTCCCAGCCTGCGTCAAACGGCGTTTTCTATCTTCGTAATTCGTAATTCGTAATTCGCAATTCGTCATTCTTTCTGTGGTCGATTCCGCCGAAAGCTCTGCCAATTCGGCCAATCGTCGCCTTCCCAATCGATTCCGACCGATCGCTCAAATTCGGCCGGGTTCCACACGTCGACGCGGTTTCCTTGTCCGACTAGGACCACCTCCGGGCCTAGCCGTGCTTTCTTGACCAATTTGTCCGGAAGGACGAACCGGCCTTGTGGATCCAACTCGACCGCGGCGGTTAGACCATAAAACTGCAGCTCGAAGCGAAGCGATTCCTCGCCGGGCTTGAACTCCGTTTCGGTTCGAGCCGCCAACTCCTCGAAAGCACGCTCTGTAAACAAGGACAGCGTTCCACGATGCTCGCCCAAGGTGACGTAAACCAGTTTCCCGTCGCGCTCCGAGTCAATCGCACTCCGCAATTGCGAAGGAAGCTGGATGCGGTTTTTCGCATCAATCGTTCTCTCGAACTGGCCTGTGAAAAACCGCATAACATCCCTGATCGCTCACCGCTTAATGGGATATACGGGGAAATACTACCACTTAGCGCCACAAATGCAAGCAAAAAATATTATCGCTCGATGGCGTTCGAAATGATCGTGGCGAATGCCAACCATCGCCCAGCGGTAGGGTGTTTTCTAAGCGGCCATACTATTGGTCGAGTGTTGCCGACGCTCGGCGATTTTTGCGCTGACTAGTTTTCGATCGCACAGCCCTCACATGACGATTTTCGAGCTGCCGCCGGCTGGCCCAGGTTCAGCCGTATCGAACCTGGGGCCATGATTCCTCTTTGCAACCATCATCGCGTCTGGTGGCTCAGGTTCAGCCGGATCGACTGGCGACTTTTCCCCCGTTTCGCGGTACAAACCTTCGTAATTATCGAAGGTTACGTGCAAATCCCATTTCTCGGAAACGCATCTCGACGCGGACTTTCCGAGCTTACCGGCCAAAGCGCGCTCCCTGAGCAGCCGGTCGATCGCTTCGGTAAGTGCCGAAGTGTCACCCAATGGCACTAATATCCCCGTCTCCTCATTGGTAATAAGGTCGCGGCAGCCGGGAACGTCGGTCGTCACGATTGGACAGCCTGCGGCCATCGCTTCCAACAGCGCATTGGGTAGACCTTCGGTCCGCGACGGAAACGCAAAGACGTCGGCGATCCTGAGCAGTGACGGCACGTCGGTTCGCGGGCCGAGGAAACGCACGCTCTGTTGAAGGCCAAGCTCGCCGACGAGGCGCTCGAGGTCTTTGCGCTGTTCTCCCTCGCCGACGAGCAGAAGATGCGCCTGCCTGTCGCGCGCGATCGGCGCAAACGCGCGGATCAGTACGTCCAGCCCCTTCACCGGATCGAGCCGCCCCACCCACAGCACGATCCTGTCAGAGCGTGTGTGAGAACTCCCTCTCCCTGGCAGGGAGAGGGTCGGGGTGAGGGTCGAACGCACAGATGATCGCAGGTTTTCCCCCTCACCCAACCCTCTCCCCCAAAGGGGAGAGGGCTTTGCACACACGCTCTCAGTGGCGCCCAGTCCCAGGGACGCGAGATCGATCGGCTTCGCAAGGCGAATTCGATCGGCATCGATCCCCCCGCGCACCACCCGCAAGCGATCCAGTGGTATTCGCGCGTGCCGATGAAGATGTTCGATCACCGACGGCGAGTTGCCGATCGTGAAGCGGCAGAGGCGATGCGTAAGCCGATCGACAAAAAGGTGCCAATAGCGTTCAACCTCCACGGTTTGGATTTCGCAAATGACCCGGTCGCGTGGAAACCCGCTGGATAACGCCGCGAATCGCGCCGCCAGATTGCCGTGAAAAAGAAACGAGTGAATCAAGCCCGGCCTGGTGTCCGCGATGATGTCCGCCAGTCGCCCGATCACGCGAAAGTCCCACCCGCCGCGGCCTTGGCAGTCAAGCACCGGTATGCCTTCACGGCGAATCATCTCCCCCACCGGCCCGGGCGGCGCGAGCGATGCCACAGAGACACCCCACCCTCGATCACGCATGGCCCGCGCCAGCCGGTACAGATGTAGCGGCACGCCGCCGAGCTTCAGATCGGTGATGACGTACAGGATGTCCACGGCGTGCGTTCGGGCGTCGTGTTGACGCGGCGAAGATGTCGGCTCTGACATAGGCATCACCGGCGGATTGTCGATTGCCGATTGTCGATTGTCGATTGGAGAAAACTGCCCAACTACTCACTTATTGACGGCGACCCCGTCTGGGGGCGCAGTGCTTATGCGGCCAACTTGCTCCCTGGGCTCCCGACGATACGATGGCGGTGTCTCAATATGTTTGCAGTTTGGAGCTTTGCCATGCGCTCTCACGTCAGAAATGTTGCGGATGCGGCGGGCTTTGGTTTAATCCTCGCCATCGGAGGTTGTGCCACCTATGGCGGCATCGTACGCCCCACGCCCGAGCTGGGCGTTTTGTCCCCTGAGGCCGAGAAGCTGACCGACGATAAAATTGAGTCGTATCTTCAAGCCTCGGCACGCCCCGCATTTCCCACCGTGCTCGCCATCGCCAAATTGAAGCAGCTTCCCCGATACTATCGAACTGACAACAATTGGCGATTGACTGTTGACCAGATTCACGGCGAAGAGGCTGACGTATGGAAGCGTTTAGTCGAAACGCATGCAGACGGCAACAAAGGACCGGTTCAGCAAACGCTCTTTATCAACAGCCTGGCCGTCACCGGTGAGCCAACTTTAGAGAACCTCCGCGGTGCCGCGGCAAAGCTGCATGCTCCGCTTCTTCTTGCTTACATCCAGGAGGACAACTGGGCGGACGGCTACAACTCGGCTGCAATGGCCTATTGGACGATTGTCGGGATGTTCGTGGTGCCCGGAAATACTGTAGGACATCACAGCGTTTGCGAGGGACTAATCGTTGACACCCGAACCGGGGCTATTGTGGCCACGGTCGCCGGCGAGGCCAAACGCGAGGAGAACGTGCTGCCGGGAGCCGTGTCGATTGCACAACGTCGAACGCGTGAACATTCTCGTTCTGAAGCGGTTACGCGGTTTCAAGATGACTTCAATCGAATCCTGGATGACCTTGCCAAGAGCCCCACAACCGCGGGCGCCGCCAGTGGCGGCGCGCCATAGCGTGGTTCCGCTCGGAGATCACGCCTCGCCCGTTTCTGTGCCCTCTGTGGTTCAATGTCGCCCCGGTGCCTTTCTCGTTTCCATGTTTCTGCTTTCTGCGTTTCTGCTTTTCCCTTCGCGCTCTGCGACCAGTTGGTCCCACCAGCCTGGGCGGCGCAAACAACACCGCCGAGCTTCAGATCGGTAATGACTTATAGGAAATCGATGGATTTCAATCCATGGATCACGTACTAATCACACTTGCGCGTTGGCTTTCGCAATTTGTGCATTGCGCTTCAGCATTCGCAGAGTAGCCCGCAACATCGCACTGCCTTCTAGCTTTGGTCGGGTGGCCCAGGTTCAGTCGTATCGAACCTGGGGCCATGATTCCTCTTCTGCAACCACCATAGCGCCACACCAGGTCGGGTGGCCCAGGTTCAGCCGTATCGAACCTGGGGCCATGATTCCGCTTTTGCAACCATCATCGCGCCACACTAGAATTCTCATTTTATGCCAACGCGCCTCCACCGTCGGGTGGCCTATCCTTTGCGACAGCAAAGGGTGGGGTCACGATGATCGAACCGCGAAATCGCCGCCGAACAAGAGCGCCTCACCATTCGATCGGCCAACGCCCGTCCCAGTCCATCGACAGGACCGGGCCGAACTCTTCGCACCCTTCGCACCCTTCGCACCCTTCTCACCCTTGATACTTCTCTCTCCTGTCTTCTGTCTCCTGTCTCCTGGGTTGGGTGGTAAATCAAAAAGGCGAATCACGGCCCCATCGATACCGCTGAACCTGGGCCCCGGCCAGAACGGGATTGCTGCACAAAGAATGCTCACGGTGATAGCAACTCAAACCCTCCCAAGATTGTAAAGTCGCGCGGGTTGGAGGTCATGAGCCGTCGGACGCCCGCCGACCAAAGCGTGGCCGCCAAGTGTGTGTCGAGCAGGCGTTTTCGGCCCAGTTGATGTTGGGCGAGCCAATCGAGAAACAACGCGGTTGATTCCGCGGTGGGATAAATATGGCGCACCTCACGGGCATTCCACCAGAATCGCGTCTTCGCCAGCGCGTGCTCTATCGTCAGGGGCCGCTCAAACCGGCGTGGATCGGTGACGATATGGAGAAATTCGGTCAGCACCTGCGGCGCAAGGGCGAGTTCTTCGCCTGCATCGAGGACCTCGCGTTGCAGCAAAGCAGAAGCACGATCATGCTCCGGGGACTCGCGGATTTCGAGGTGTACTAGGATCGTGGTATCGATCCCGATCATCGGTCGAGCATTTCGGCAAGGAGGTCGTCGTTTGCATCGAACAGCGGACTCAAGATCGTGCCGACTGAAGATGGTTGGATGTCACGCAATGTTGGCTGTTTGTCGGGGGTAGTCAGCCGGGCGACCGGCGCATCGCCGCGAGTGAGAACGACGTCTCCGCTGCTGGGAAGCAACTCCACCAGCTCGTTGAGTTTCGAGGCGGCATCGGAAAGGCGAATAGCTTTCATCCTTCATAGCCTATCAGCTTAATAGCCGTTAGGCAAGCGATATGGCCTGAAACTCGGGAATATTTGTGAAGAGACTCAAGATGATCCGGTCTGAGCGGTCCGAAAAGGAGTCACTAAATCGAGCCCACGTGATGGGTTTCGCTGCAATCCTTTGGGTTGGGTGGCCCGTCCTTTGCGACAGCAAAGGGTGGGGTCACGATGATCGAACCGCGAAATCGCCGCCGAACAAGAGCGCCTCACCATTCGATCGGCCAACGCCCGTCCTCCAGCCCGGTTGAGCAAATGGCGGCCCTGCCAATAAAAGACTCCCGACCCCGTTTCCCCCAACTTTAAGGAGTATCATTTACAGTGAATCAACCAATACATTAGCGAGGTCCAATATCCGGCACTTGGTACCAGAAATCCAAAAATGCATTGGCTACGGGAGCTCCGGTCCCCGGGTCCCTCGCTTCAAGAGTAACTTTGTATGGCGATCCCAGATTAAGCTCCCAGAGCCGCTCAAAAACTTTAATTCTAAACGATACATCTTGATTCGTCGTATTGGCATCCACTAAAATACAACTGGGACTTAAATCGCCACCACACCCAAAGACCGTCTCCCCTCCCGTACTAAGCATGCATTGTGGGTATTGGCTTGACGGTTCAAAATTATTTCTCACAAATGTAATAATCTCTTCAATGAAGTTAAAGGGCCCGGCATTGGGGACGTGATTGACATCTGTTAACACAGTATTTGGACCCGGTTTGACCGAGGCAACACAAATGTTAACATCGGCTCCACCCGTGCTAACTGTGAAGTTTGACTGGGACGACAATGCAAAATCACCAGGATCCTGTGCAATAATTCTAATGGGGTTAGGGCTGGGAGCTGTGAATGTGGCACTTGCATTGACCCGGCTATCCTTGAAACGAGCAGTTACAATTACATCTTGGGTCATGCTAAGTGAACAAGAAGGATTTACCCCATCACAACCAGAGGTTGGGGACACGCCTATATCCCAACCCGCAAAAGTAATGTATGGATTACCGTCACACGCTGCGGGCCTGGCGGGAAGGACCGACGCGGTCAGTGCCACCGGCGTCCCCTCGTCCAGCGCGTACGTGCAATCCGGCGGACAGGTCTTGTTCTCCGTCGTGTTGACGCCCACCACGCCGAAGCTGGGCGCTTCGCCATCGCCCTCGATACGCACGCGAAGGCGCATACTCTCCAGCCCTCGAAGGCGAAGCTCGCCGAAGTTCGCCAGATCAACTACGCCGGTGCCTTGCAAATCGCCGGGCGCGCAACCACCGGTCCCGGGCCGCAGAAAGCACCTCAGGAACCCGGCGATATCCTGGAGATCAACGTCGCCGTCTCCATCGTAGTCGCCCAACATGGCGCACTGCCGTGCCTGTTCGTGACACCACGTTCCCAGCGGACAAGGCGATGATCCGCCCACGCAAATCCCTCCAACGCATGTTTCCAGCCCGTCGCAGAAAAGCCCGTTATTACACTGCGAATTGGACGAACATTGCGCGCATTGCGGAACACTGAGATGTTGCGCACAAATCCATCCGCTTGCTCCGCCCGCGTTCGCCGCGAGACCTGTCTGGTACCATGACCCGCCATCACTCGGATTGTCGTTCACCTTTGCCAGCCACTGTCGGTTCCATACCTTGCTCAGGACCGCGGACGCGGTCGAAGGGTTGTCCACAACGTCTACCCCGATGTGCGCGTCCACGGGATCAATCACCCGCATGAGGCATCCTGCGCCATTCGCCGTTGCCTGAATCCAACCCGTCGCCGGCCCGTTAATGCTGGGAAAGACGATGTGATACCAGGTTCCGTACTGAGCAAACGCAGCGAATTCTTGTCCGATGTGTACTGAGGTAACCGCCGTCAGATAGATGTTCGCATCCGGCCCCGTTCGCACAATTTGGTCACTGGACGCGACGACGACAATGGGATCGATCTCGGAGAGCGCCAGTCCAAGAAAAGCGTTCGGATTCATGTAGCCGTAGAGGTTCGGATGTCCGGGTGTATACCCCCATTCGGGCCCAAGGTCGTCGTGCAGGTTTCCGAGAACCGGAAAATACTTCACCTCAAAGTGCAGGTGCACGCCACAGGGCGGATCCAAACCCGAACATCCCGTGTCGCCCACGGTCCCAAGCTGGGTTCCGGCGGAAACGGTCTGCCCGTTTGTGACGACGATTGACGCAAGGTGCGCGTAAAGCGTCGAGTACCCTCCCGTGTGATTGACGATGACTACATTTCCCATGCGATGATTCGAGTTCATGTAGGTTCCATTAGGCACCGTCCTGACGATCCCTGGACCAGCCGCACGGACGACTGTGTTTCCCCTGCACGACACAAGGTCCAACCCGGCGTGGTATTTGACGCCGTAAAGCGAGTTGTACTCTTGGGTCACTGTTGGATTCTCTACAGGCCAGGAGAGCGTCGGGGGCAAGGGCGGTACGACGCCGCCGGTAAGATGTACCGGCCCGGCGAAAGTAAGTAGGTGATTGCAAAGCCACTCTCCGTCGGGCTTCGCCGCGAATCCGTGGGCAAAGCTCGACGTCCAGTCACAAATCACTGTTTCGGGGCGAGTAATGGAGACAGGAGCGAAGAGTCCGTCGAGGCGCGAAGGCGGAGAGGCGACAATATCGTAGATGGTGTACGGGTAGTTGTTGGGCGTACCAACCACGAAGCCATTATAAAACCATAAGGCATAAAACCAGTTTTCAAGAACATTGCGGTTCTGGTCCTCGATGGCTTGCAATGTCGGATGATCATGGCTAAAGGCGAGTTCATATTTGGCGTTGAGGACTTTCACACCCTCCTCAAGGTTGAAACGCCAATCCGTGATCAATCGCGGAATATCGCCTGTAGCTTGCGCGGCCGCACCGGTCAATTGCATCAATCCAAGCCCAGGTGGTCCGTTCGTTAGTGTACCATTGAAGAGGTCTCGGCACTCTCCAATGTTGTGAACTACGAAGCCGTCACTTCCCCATTGATAGACTCCGATGCTCTCATTGGCACAGACAGCGCCGATGATTTCGACGGGGACGTTGTACTGCTGGGCAAGCTGCTGGATCGCAGCGTGTATCTCAGCCAGCGGCGGGTTCGTGCCGGTGAGGGTCGTATTGGTGCCATATTGAGCGCGCAGCCAGCAATCGGCCGGATGATCGTACGCGGTTTGGGCGAAGGCCGCGGAAGAGTTCACCACGAAGAACGCGAAGGACACGAAGACCGAACCTACGGATTGGGTTGGGTGATCCTGGGCCCGCCGACCAAGTCGTTTATTTCCCATCGCCTTTCCTCCTCAGTTCTTCTTCGTGCTCAACATCTCCGATCCACAGATTTCACAGATTTACACAGAGTGAGTTTTTATCTGTGCCTCTCTGCGCCATCTGTGGATTCGTCCCCTTCGCGCCTCTTTCGTGAAGACCGGGTCGTTCCTGCTTGATCTGATCGTCAATCATAGCAGAAAAGGCCACCCGATACAATTATCTGTCACCGAAAAAGAGGCCGAATCGGGTGTCTGGCTGAGGGCACGACGATTGCGTGGCCATGCTTGGTTCGCTGGAACGTGCTCACCGAGATTCTCCGTGACAGCGCGCAACCCCGGCGCGCCGGGAGTCCGCGCGGACATACCTCGGTCGCCGACCCGCGGCTCCGACGGTGGTTCTCTCCCCCGTCCGAACTTCGTCAGTTGATAGTGATCGCCATTTCCCAGACGTTCATAGCGCGCCCCTGATGTTCTTGAAGTGGGCGTGTCCCCCGTGGTCGGGGGATGTCGTGGGGCCGCGTTGGGGATGATCGGGCGATGACGGGGCGGTCGTGGGAAAGCGGGGGTACGGCGGTCGTAGAAAGGTCACAGCGGCGGG
>Ga0209777_10006091_pt1 | contig 13685 bp, 12 predicted proteins | sample FrelakmetHBP12HB_FD_187147 | JGI IMG/M metagenome (GOLD analysis project Ga0209777, IMG submission 187147) | Freshwater lake sediment microbial communities from the University of Notre Dame, USA, for methane emissions studies -HBP12 HB (SPAdes)... | ecosystem: Environmental > Aquatic >...
GATCAATCTACCCACTCTGGGCTGGGTTTTCAGGGTCCGGCAATCGCGATGGCCAGTTTATCTGGATGCAGGTATTTGCGTGCGGCTGCGAGCACATTTTCGGGCGTTATGGCGCGGACCAAGTCCGGGTAGCGACGGTAGTAATCAAGCCCCAGGTCAAAACGTTCCATATTCAGGAGAGAACTTACCACCCCGGCGTTGGATTCGAGGGAGAGAGGTAGCCGCCCAATAAAGTTGGACTGGCTATCGGACAATTCTTCGGCAGTGACACCCTTGTCAACGAAACGGGAAATTTCTTCCCAGATTAAATCACGCGCTTTCTGAACATTAGCAGGATTGACCCCTGCACTTACGTCCCATGAACCCGGTCCTATCCCGGCATTTAAGGATGACATGGCATAATAGGCCAGCCCGGATTTCTTGCGAACCACTTCGCCGATCCGCCCGGCCATGCCAAACTGGCCAAGTACCGAGTTACCCAGCGAGGCGGGCATAAACTCCGGGTCTTTGCGGCGCGGGCCAGAGGAACCGATAACCAGGTCCGCCTGGGATTTACCGGGTATTTTTACTTTGCGGACAACGGTTTTCTTCAGAGATTTGAGTTCTGGCAGGGGGGGTAGGTCTGGTTGGGATCGGTTGTGCCAGCTCCCCAGAACGCTCGCAACCTGGTCAGCCATGGTTTTCGGGTCGACTGCCCCGACGATGGCGAGAACCATCCCACGCGGTCCATAATGGAGGTGGTGGAAATCAATCAGGTCATTGCGAGTGATCGCCTGGATTGTCTCCGGCCAGCCATCATCAGGACGGGCGTAGGGATGGCTGCCGTAGACAATCTGATCGAAAGTGATGGAAGCCATCTCGGCAGTATCCTGGGCGCGGATGGACAAGCCGGTCAGGATCTGAGTGCGCAAGCGCTCTACTTGGTCGTTGGGAAAGACTGGATGATGCAGGCAATCGGCCAATATATCAAGCAGGAGCGGTAAATCTTCTGCCAGGGCACGGCCGGTAAAACCAGCTGTGTGGCCCCCGGCGCTGAATGATAGGCTTGCGCCGGTTGATTCAAGATTGTCGAATATTTTCTGGAAGGTGCGCTTCTTGCTGCCACGCAGAAGCGCAAGAGCAGTAAAGGTGGCCAGCCCAAGTTTATCATCTGTGTCATACAGGCTTCCGCATGGGAGATAGCCACCGATCACAACTGACGGGCTATTAAAGTTGGCGCGTGCCAAGGTGGTGATACCACCTGGCAAGACGGTACGGGTGATATCGTCCGACCCAGGGAGAGAGTGGTGGATTACCGTTTTCATACCCGAACCTTCAAACTGGTTGGATGATAGCTGCCCACGACCCGGTTTTGCGGACACAAGTATTTCTGGGCGGCCTTCTGAAGGTCGGTGGGTGTGACCTTTGCCAGATTGTCCAGGTAGGTCAGGAACCAATCATAGGTGGAGAACATCTCAGCGTGACCCAACCAGAAAGCCTGGTTGGTGATATTCTCCGCACCATAAGCAAACAGGGCACGGGCCTGTTTGATGGCGCGGGTAATCTCTTTGGCCGGAGTGCGCTCATCCTGTATTCGTCTGATCTCATTATCAAAGGCGGCCAGTACCTCATCTGAATTATGCTTTGGATGTAGAGTGATGACAATGCTATATAGGTATGGATCGATAGTGGCCGACAACCCTCCATTGACGGATACAGCCAGTTCTTTTTCAACAAGGGCACGATACAGGCGGGAGGTCTTGTTGGAGATGCCACCTCCGCCGAACATATTAAAACTGCTCGGTCCTGCCAGCAGGCTATCCAGAACGGTGACAGGGAAGAAGTCAGGATCGTTTGCGGCCGGGGCGTGGTAAGAAATATCCAGATATGCGGTCTCGCCTGGGCCTTCAACTGTCAGACGATGCTCTCCGCTGGCTGCTGGTTCCGGTCGGGCTATGCGCGGAGGAGTTGGGCCAGCGGGTATTTGTTCGTAAAGTTCCCGGATGTGGGTAAGCATCTCGTCCGTTTTGAAGTCCCCGGCTACGCTCATAACGGCATTGTTTGGTATATAAAAGGTACGGTAGTGGCTAAAGAGATCGTCGCGATTCATGGATATCAAATCTGGCGGATCTCCGATAATTTCATGATGATAGGGGTGGACGCGGAAAGCCGCGTTCTGAACGGCTTCGCCGAGTAGAAAGATAGGTTCGTTCTCATTGCCTTCGCGCTCGGAGATAACCACTGTCCGCTCGGAGGTGACTTCTTTTTTGTCGAACAAGCTATTAACCATCCGATCGGCCTCAAGACGCAAGCCCAGGTCGATCTTTTCGGTGGGCATCGTCTCAAAGTAAGTGGTCCAATCGAAATAGGTGAAGGCGTTCCACATACCGCCATCGCGAGAGACAGCACGGTCAAGGATACTCGCTGGGAAATGGGGTGTGCCCTTGAACTGCATATGTTCACACCAGTGCGAGATACCGGTATGGCCGGTAACCTCGTCTCGCGAACCGACCCGGTACCACAACCACGAACTGACCAATGGGGCGGTGTGGATTTCCTTGAGCAGGACTTTCAGACCATTTGCAAGCAGATGTTCGCTGTAGCTTTTTTTCATGGGTTGGGAGCAGTTGACCTGCGAATGTAATTCCCCTGATTATTGCAGAGGAAATTGTTCAAGTAATCTAAGGCTTTAGGGTTGAAATGGCAATACATTGGCCCAATGGTATCCTGTAACCCGACAAAGGCAGTGTGTAAATTACCCACATTCGCATCGGGGGAATTGGCTTCAGCCAGTTTGATATTCACCGGTACATTTAAATTCATAAAAACGGTAGTCTGAACTGGAATATCCATCTGAAGAGAAACAGGCAGAATGGTTCCTTGCGGGAGGGTGATGGTCGCCGGGGCATTATTTATCGTCAATGGTCCACTATTAATTGTCACGTGCGCACTCTGTATGGTTACCGGGCGGGTCAGGGTTACATTCGTTTCTTGTTGGACTACGGGCAGATTGAAGTCGAGAGGGATTGGCACGTCAGTCATGTTGATTGTGGTGGAAATGACGGAGTTGTCCATGCGGACAAAGTTATTGAATAAACCGCCAAGCAGGTAGTTAAGTGAACTTCTTAAGGTGTTAATCTGAATTGCCATGATGACCACAACGGCAAGCAGAATAATATTGACGATGAACGATAGTGCTGAACCCACATCCCAGTAGGCACGGCGTGTCATGTCACCATTGAGGGGTAGGGGGGGTCTGTGCGAATGTATAGGTAAAATGGAGTCTGCCGGTTTGGTTGCTTTTCTGTCCGATGATTGATGCGGGCGAAAAATTTTACCGGCATTCTCTAGATCGCGAAGTCGTCGGCCAGGATTGGATGCATCACTGGTGTCAGGTAAATTAGTCGTGTCTGCGTGGATTGGGAGATTTTTGGCTTTTGTGCTTTCGAAAATTGATCCGGTCTGCAAAGGCAGAGTGACCTCTGGCTGGCCTTTCACAAATTTGGATGAGGCAGACCGGGATCGGAGTAGCGAGACAGGTCTCAGGTTGGCATCTCCAGAATGGGCACCTATTTTCGGGCGGCGGACAATACGTTTTGGCTTGCGAGGCGGTTCCTGATTCGCACCCGGCTTCGGCTCGTCATTATCATTTTCGGGTAATTTATTAGTATCGAACATGATTATGTTCCTTGTCTCCCCCAACTATAGCATAGACTTGAATAACGCGGGTCACGCCGGGATATGAAAGTAACAGGATGTTTTATTGCGTGTCTTGCCCGACCATGGAGCAGCGGCTATAATTCAAGCCTAATCGCTTGCATCGGGAGAACCTGAATGGATGATCCAAAATATATGGTGGCTGTGATCGGAACTGGACCCGCAGGCTTGTTTGCCGCCCGCAGACTGGCAGAAGGTGGATCACGAGTGATTTTATTCAACCGTGATATCAAGCCCGGCGGTCTGGCTGAATATGGTATTTATTGGGATAAATATAAAATGAAACAGGGATTGCGTAACCAGTTCAAGCATATCCTGGCATCGCCTCTGATTGATTATTATGGGAATGTGACTGTTTGTTGTGGTGGGAATATCACCCTGGAAGATCTGCTTGAATCCGGATTCCAGGTTGTGCTGGTTACCACCGGTGCGCAAGGCACCAAATGGCTTCGCCTTCCAGGTGAAAACCTGCCCGGTGTCTACCATGCAAAAAATATCGTCTTTCACTACAACAAGTTACCCCCTTTCAGCGGGAAGAAATATCTGTTAGGAAAGAGGGTAGCAGTGGTCGGCGCGGGGAATGTAATGATGGACATCGCTCACCATCTAATCCGTGAGAGAAAGGTGGAAGAGGTCATTGCGGTAGTCCGGCGCGGACCGGCAGATGTGAAATTTACGAGAAAAGAAATGGAAACTGTGGCTGCCAACCTGGACCTGGATGAGTTGGAGACTGAGTTTACCCGCCTCGATCCAATTATGGTAGCTGCAGGTCAGGACCCAATTGCAGCCAAAGACGCTTTTACCGATGCATTACCCAAGGCGCTAGAGAAAGTCTCCGAGACCCGTTTTCACTTCAAGTTCCTGGCAACTCCCGTACGCGTGATGGGCGATTGGATGAATGGTGTAACAGGCTTAAAGGTGGAAGAAAACACGCTTGTGGCCACAGATGGCAATGTAAAGGCGCGCGGAACCGGTAATTCCCACCAGATTGAGGTCGATACGATTATCTTTGCCATTGGTGATACCGTGGACAAGGATTTCTGCGTGCCGGTTTATAATGACTCTTATGTGACTGTTAAAGAGCCGCGCTTTCCGGTGGATGGCCTTTCCTACGAAGCATATAATCCGGATACCAACCAGCCACTGGAGCGTGTTTTCCTAGCAGGCTGGGCGCGCCAGGCTAGTACAGGTCTGGTCGGGTATGCCCGTCGAGACGGAGAGAAAGCCTCGGAAGCAGTACTGGCATATCTTCATACCCAACCCCCGATGCTTGACTTGGATAATGTCCTGGATAAATTCAAAGCGCGGCTTGCAGAAACTCACCAACACCTGGTTGACAAAGTACGATTGGCGAAACTGGAAGTGGCTGAGGTAACCGAAGCCCAAAAGCGCGGCATAGAGGAGTTCAAATACCCCACCAATGAAGAGATGTTCACCGCGATGGGGTATTGAGACTAGTCACATTCTAACCCGGTGGGTTGGAGTCAAATTAAAGCGCGCTGCCATGGCAGGCGCGTTTTAATTTGACTCCTCCAAGAAACGATTCAAGACTTTGTGGGTTTCAATATATGGAAGAGAACCAAAAAAGACATGACATCGTATAAGTATATGTACCTTGAGAAAGGAGTAATCCATGTCCCCATTTGCTGTAGCAGTTGTGCTGATCCTGACTATCCTGTTTATCGTTATGAGTATCATCCCTCTGCTTCTCGGCCAGGCGGATTTGGATTCCTCCAAACGCTCTCAGAGGGTAAAAACCAAAAGTGCCCACTAGAAAACTCTCAAGAGAAGAGCGGTCCATCGGACCGCTCTTTGATTTTACGCCTTCTTTTTGACAGATTCCCCAATAGTTTTTGCCAACCGGCGCGCCCGTTGCGGTGCATCTCCAACATAGGAACAGGCCGTCATTAAATTGCGGATTCCTTGCTCCGACAGATATTCTGTTAATTCTGGATCCCGGCACAAATCATCGGTAAGGGTATTTTCACCTCCCCGATCGATGGTTTTCCAGGCACGCATGGCGTGCGAGCGGATGTGTTCATGCATTATCTGGCGATCCGCCCCGGCTTTGACCAGAGCCATCAACAGGCGCTCGGTGGCTGCAAATGGTCCATAGGTCGATACATTATGGTTAATGGCGAATTCATCCACCCCCAGGTTGGATAGGATACTATTTGCTGTGCGGAGCAATTCGTCCGCAGCGAGGAATCCTTCCGGGAGCAGAATGCGCCTGTTGGCAGAATCATCGAGGGTCCGTTCAAGCAATGTGTGGGCGGCGTTATCCCATGCGATACGCGGCAGGGAGGCAAGGTACCGAGCCAGCGAATTGATCTTCTCAGCGTGGATGGGATTCCGTTTGAAAGGCATGGCTGAGGATCCGACCTGCTTTTCGCCAAACGGTTCATTTAACTCACCGATCAATGGAGATTGTAAAAGACGAAAGTCAAAAGCGAGTTTGTACAATGAGGCGCCGAGACCGGCAAGAGCCGATACCAGCTCGTAATCCTGTTTGCGCGGGTAGACCTGTGAAGCAACCGGGAAGAACTGCAAATGAAGTATTTCTGAGAGTTTTTGCTCAAAAATTGGCAGGTTTTCAGCGCCAAGCAATTCAGCATAAGCTGCACTGGTTCCGACCGCCCCCTTGAAACCCTTCCCCCGGATTGACAGACGCTGACCGCTGAGGGTTTTATAATCTGCCAGTAGATCCTGACCATAGAATGCCAGGCGGTAGCCCAGTGTGGATGGTTCAGCCGGCTGGAGGTGGGTGAATGCCATCAGTGGGGTATCAGCCCATTTTTCAATGAGCTGGCTCAGGGTTCGCAAGACGGATGAGAGACTTTCGAGCAGCAAGTCGAGACCGGTCCCTAACCGCAAGGCATCGGCGTTGTCCTCAATGTCTGTCGAAGTCGCCCCAAGATGGATGATCCCCGCACCGATCGGGCATTGCTCAGCGAAGACCCGCAATTCAGCCATGAGGTCATGCTGGATCGAAGCTTCGATCTCCAAGGCGCGCGGCAGATCGACCTGGGTCATATGAGAACGCAGGTCAGCGACCTGTTCGGGTGTTACCAGTCCAAACTCTGACTGGACCTCGGCTAATGTCACCCAGAGTTGACGCCAGAGCAGGCGCTTGTTGGTTTCGCTCCACAGGCGGCGCATGGCAGGAGTACCATAACGCCAGGTAAAGGGGGATAGATAGTTATCAAAATCAAGCATTTAGTCTCTCATAAAATGAGGATGATTCTATTTTACATCTGGTTTTGATAAATTATGCAAATTCCATGGTTTCTGCAACAAGTAGCACTTAAAAATAATCACCATTTGCCTTCCATATGGATGATATTCCCTGCTGACTTTTTCTGGCTGTTGCTGGGAGCCAGTTTTAAATTGGGATTCATGGAAGGGTTAGCCAACAGCTCTTCGAGTGTTATCCTACAGTCGACAACTTAAGCGGATATGCAGGGACGCGTCTTCTCGCTGATTAACGCAGGCGCGACAATCATGAGGCCGCTCAGTTTACTGATCGCTGGCACCGTGTCTGACTGGTTGGGAGTGGGAGTCGGGTATGTATTTGAAGGAGTGATCTGTATCCTGATGGCGTTTCAGCGTTTTTTTATCCCAACAATCATAAACATTGCGCAGAATAAATAAGCGATCATTGATCGCCTATTTATTCTACAATCCTACTTTCGCTCCAAGGTCAAGCCAATGGTGATATCAGCACCCGAGGCTTTCAAATACATCGCCTTGACCGTATCTTCCATTAAATTCTTTAGTCGGTGACGTTCCAACCCAACCGGGTGGAGCGGATCATAAGCCACTGCTTTCCCAACCATCACGACACCCGATGTGTGAATGGCAACCGGGTAAAACTCTAGACGTTCTCCTGTCTCTTCGAAATACATTTCACCCAACCGGGCAAAACTGCGCTGGAAGGGTTGCATTCTTGTCATCGGATCAATCGTTAGGCGGTTATCCTCCGGGAAGACCAGCAGGAATTGTCCCTGGCGTAGGACATCCATGCTCATGGATAAAGTTTCCTGCATGCGCCCGTAGTCGCCACGATAGACCGGGATACAGCCAATGGAATAAAAGAGAGGCACGGAAATACGGCATAGTGCGCGGGCAACCCATTGACTGACCGGAGGCTTAAGATGCAACTGTCGCTCCGTGAAATCCCACTGGAGCCAGGCAGGGGCCATGGCTTTGTCCATCATGTCGCCGATGACCCAGGGATGGATGCGCAGGGGGATGGAACAGGCAGCCGCAATCGGACCGGTGGCGTCAAGGTGGTTGGCAATGAAGACTGCCGGTCCACGGCGGGGCAGGTTTTCCTCCCCGATCAATTCCCCACCCCACAGGAACAGGTCAATCATTCCCACGATGATTTGATACAGTCCATCTTTCATAATTCCTGACCCTATCTCGTTGTGTAAGCATCCATGATAAGGAGGGAAGAACTGGCACTGTGATGAAAGGATTTACACTGAAATTATTATAATACCCAAAAATCAATCCTGCTATTCCATGGATTAACTGCCAGCAGGGCTTTTATACAGGGTGTGGAAAAAAAGGCATGACTCAAGTAAACTGCAACCTCCCGCCCGATGCCTGGTGGGGTCTGGGTGTTTACTTGGGAGATTTCCTTTCCATATATGTATAAACCCCACAACTCAGGAAACGAGACGATAAATGAATATACCTATTCAATTGAGTTCAATATCCGTCCACAGGGTGATCGGAAAAGTGAAGAGAAGTAATAAATACGCATAGCCGTTATTCCTAGCGAGAATGGCATTGACAACATTCTCACCAGCATCTACACTAGTATCATGCTTGCCAGAGTATACTCGTGCGCCGTGACTGGCCTTGATGGGGTCATTGTTGAAGTGGAAGTGGACTATACCCAGGGAATGCCCGGCATGACAGTGGTAGGCCTGCCTGACACGGCTGTGCAAGAAAGCCGCGAGCGGGTCCAGGCGGCGGTAAGGAATGCTGGTGCACCATTCCCGCGTAAGCGGCTGGTGGTCAACCTGGCACCGGCCTCAGTGCGCAAGGAAGGGCCGGCTTATGACCTGCCCATTGCAGTGGGGGTGCTTATCTACAACGGCCTACTGCCGACCGATGCGATTGATCATATGTTGGTGGTCGGAGAGTTATCCTTGGATGGAACTGTCCGTCATACGCGCGGGGTACTACCCATGGCTGCCACGGCTCGATCAGCCGGGTTTAAGCAGATCGTCGTACCGCAGGTGGATGCGGCGGAGGCGGCACTCATCCCGGATCTGGAAGTTATCCCGGTTACGTCCCTGGCACAATTATTTAACCACCTGTCGGGCCGCCAACTGATCCCCTTCCAACCACGCAGTGATCCAGGTGAAGAAGAAGTGACCGTGCTGACGGATTTCAGCGAAATAAAGGGGCAGGAGCACGTCAAGCGGGCCCTGGAAGTGGCGGCAGCAGGGGGCCATAATGTCTTAATGATAGGAGCGCCTGGAGCCGGGAAAACCCTGCTGGCACGTGCCCTGCCCGGGATCCTGCCGCGTATGACCATCGACGAGGCGCTTGATGTGACCCGCATCTACTCCATTTCCGACCAACTCCCACCGGATACGCCGTTAATTCGCAACCGTCCGTTCCGTTCACCGCACCATACCATCAGCCATGCCGGCCTGGTAGGGGGCGGGAACTGGCCACATCCGGGCGAGATTTCGCTGGCGCATCGAGGGGTGTTATTCCTGGACGAGTTACCAGAGTTTGGGACGCGGGTCCTGGAGGTGATGCGCCAACCAATGGAAGACAAGGTCGTGACCATCAGCCGGGCTCAAGGGTCGTTAACCTTTCCGGCCAACTTCCAGTTGATTGGTGCCATGAACCCGTGTCCGTGTGGTTATTATAACGATCCGATCAAGCCATGCACCTGTTCGCAGGGAGTTGTGACCAAGTACCAGAAACGGATCTCGGGCCCGTTACTCGACCGGATTGACATCCACGTGGAGGTGCCGCGGGTGGAGTATGAGAAATTGAGTGATTCCCGATCAGGAGAGAAATCAGCGGTAATCCGGGAGAGGGTGGAAGCTGCCCGCCAACGCCAACGGGAGAGATTCATGTCAGGTGGTTTTACAGGGAATATCACTTGCAATGCGGATATGCATCTGGCGGAGATCAAGCATTATTGCATGCTGGACGAAGCCTCCAGTGCGCTAATCAAAGCCGCTATGAACCAGCTGCAGTTATCGGCACGGGGATATCACAGGGTACTCAAACTGGCGCGCACGATCGCCGACCTGGCCGGCAAGGATGCTATTTCCATGAGTCACTTGGCAGAAGCGCTGCAGTACCGACCGCGGATGACGATCATGGAGTAGATAGACTTGTAGTCAAGCTTCTCAACTCCATCCCCGACCCCGGATATTCAGGGTAAGAATGAAAGCCTCATATTACTAAAAAATTGAGGATTTCATAAAAGCTTCTGGCATTTATCAAATAATATAAGGACACCATGAGATACAAGACGATCACAACGATTGCTGCGATTCTGACCTTCGTCAATGCAATATTCTTTTTAATTGTACCTGTCTTCAGCTTGTTTCTTCTTGGCCGAACAACCAACCTCACCGGACAGATGATGGTGCGCGAATCAGGGGCTTGTGCGTTTGGTCTGGGTTTAATTACATGGTCAATGAGGAAATCCAACCTACCAGAAGTCCAACGCGTGGTTTTATTGGGGAACCTGGTTGTCTTTGGTATATTGGTTTTTATCGATCTGCATGGACTTATTACAAACGCGATCAATATGGTGGGCTGGATAATATTTAGCGCGGATTTGCTGTTTTTCCTGGCATTTATTCTATCAATTTTTACAGGTGGGGGTGGTTTAAAATAACCCCCCATATCTGGGGGTGATATTTTTCCTTCTTACATATCTGTTAACCCACTTTCTCCTCTTACTGCCTATACTATGGATGCAGAGAAGGAGAAACAAGATGAATGGCAATTTTCCTGAGGTAGATACATTGGTATCTGAAATTAAAAATAATACAAATTTCTTGCGTAGGCTGCTTTTCCCAAGAATCACTATAATCGTTGCGATCGGGATCGTATTCGTCGTTATCGCGGTTAGTATATTACACTAATTTATACCATTTTTAATCCAATCATCCTCGCGCTATTCTGCATAGATCGCGGGGATTTTTTTATTTAAATATGTCCCACATTCATAATTGTCGTCCAAGGTCTCCGGATTATTCAAAGATAAAGAGGGATGAATCGTAGTATTGGTCAAGGGTTGTTTCCCATTATCCCAAGTTCATCTTATCGGTATATAATACTCATAAGACCTAATTGATGATTGGAATTATTGTTTAAATAAGCCTGAGGCCCTGAACCCATGGAACGCAACGAAAAAATCATTGAGGCATTTACCGAAATGGCCCCCAGGTATGCAAAGGTGGTCGATACTGAATTGAGTCGGTTTTGGGGGTGGAGCTACGAGGGATTTGTCAGTCATTTGGTTGAGACGATTCCCGTTGGGGAAAAAGAGATCATCCTGGATGTGGCAACCGGGACAGGGAGCATTCCTTACCAATTGGAAATGGAAGGATTATCCCGCCGCCGGATTCACGAATTGGATATAACCTACCTGATGCTCAAACATGCCAAACATCGACTTGGTGTATTGAATGACCAAGAGGCGCCAAACCTGACGTGTGCATCGGCCATGGCTATGCCTTATAAGGAGGCTGCGTTTACACAAGTCATCTGCGGCCTTGCAACCCATCATATGCAAGTCAAGGATCTGCTCAGTGAAAGTTTTCGGGTATTACAGGATGAAGGACTGCTTTCTATTGCAGATGCAGGCGGATCCATTTTCTGGAGAATTCCAGGTGTCAAACTTGTGATCAGGATCGCCGCTTTTATTTACTTTACAACATTTGAAAATTTATCCAGAGCCTGGGCTGAAACCAGCGCAGTTTCAAATGTTCTTTCAAAAGAAGGATGGCAAGCGCTTCTTGCGGATTCCGGCTTTATAAGTATTACCATTGAAAAACTTAGATCCAAATATTTCTTCATCCCTTCTCCTCTCCTGATTAAAGCTTTAAAAAGAAAACGAGGCTCAGTCGATGAACAATTCCTATAAATTAATCCAAGATGGCAGAAAAGACGAGCTTTGGAAAAAGCATTGTGGATTTCTCAGCCTAAACAGGAATGATTTCAGGGAAATCCAGACGCGGCTCATGCTCGAACAGATCAAAATTCTTGGACCATCCAAATTTGGCAAACCTTATATGGGCGGGAGAATTCCCGCCACCATAGAAGAATTTCGCCACGACACACCTTTAACAACTTATTCGGATTACATTGAAATTCTGAAGGATAAGAATGAAGAGGACTTGCCGGTAAAACCATATGTATGGGCTCGAACATCAGGCAAAACCTCCGGTCAACCGAAGTGGATACCTTATTCCAGGACCATGTATGACCGCTTGAGCGATGCGGTCGTAGGCGCTATGTTGATGAGTTCGTGTTCGGAGCCTGGTGATGTAAAACTGGAACGGAACGATAAATTCTTAATGGCTACTGCGCCAGCTCCCTATTCATCCGGTTACATCAGTCGGTCCACAAAAGATAATCTGGAGGTTATTTTCCTACCAAGCCTTGAGGAAGGCGAGAAAATGACCTATGGAGAGCGAGTCGCAACTGGTTTTAAACTGGCGATGCAACAAGGTCTGGATTATTTCATGGGGCTTTCCGTTGTACTGGCCAGGATGGGCGAGCAATTTGGACAGCAGTCCATGAATTCCAAGCCATCCAAAGAACTCATGAACCCTTCAACTTTATGGAGATTGATAAAGGCGCTCGTGATTTCAAAGATAAATAAACGGGAAATTTTACCCAAGGATATCTGGCATTTAAAAGGCATCATGACCGGGGGTACCGACACGGAGATCTACAGAGACCAGATTGAGTATTACTGGGGTAAAAAACCACTCGAAGGATTTGCCTGCACGGAAGTAGGAAATATCGCCATGCAGGCATGGGATTTTAAAGGGATGGTCTTTTTCCCGGATAGCGCATTCCTGGAGTTCATCCCCTTGGATGAGGTAAACAAGAATAAAACCGACCCTACCTATACACCGAAAACCGTCCTGTATAATGAATTGGACTTGGGAATATATGAATTGGTACTCTCGAACTTTTATGGCGGTGTACTTTTACGCTACAGGATCGGTGATCTATTCGAAGTGATCTCAAATGATGATCCGGATATAGGGTCAGAGCTGCCGCAGTTAAAATTTTACTCACGCAGCGACGATCTTATTGATATTGGCACCTTTGTCCGGTTCACAGAAAGAGACATCTGGAAATCGATCGAGGCAACGGGAATTAAATATGTGGATTGGGCTGCGCGCAAGGAAATCCATGCTGCAAATTCCATCCTGCACCTATATATTGAGCTTACCCAGGTGGATGGAATGACCGAAGAGAGTTTATATAAAGTACTGGAAAAACAATTTTATACTCAATTCTCTGATTTTAGGGATATTAAGGATATGTTGGGCTTTGATCCCTTGATGGTTACGCTGCTTCCAACCGGCGCTTTTAACGCCTTCATGCAAGCAAAAATTGCTGCCGGAGCAGACCTGGCCCACCTGAAGCCCCCGCATATGAAACCTTCAGACGAGATAATAAAGACCTTGATTTCAATTTCTTAGGGAGCAAAACCCTCTATGTTTTGGAATTTAAGTACGATCATCTCCCTATTTGCCACGCTTATATACGGGGCGATTCTTGGTTTGGTCGTTTTTACAAAACCTCACAACCGGTTGCGCAGGGTCTTTTCATTCTATTTACTGGCAATGGCTTTATGGTCCATCAGCGCATTCCTCACCAATTCCGGTTTTGGGGATACTTTAACATGGTTCAGGATGATGGCTGCGTCTCCAATTGCGATGATGCTGGCAATGTTCTACTTTGTGCAGACTCTC
>Ga0209777_10006092_pt1 | contig 13680 bp, 13 predicted proteins | sample FrelakmetHBP12HB_FD_187147 | JGI IMG/M metagenome (GOLD analysis project Ga0209777, IMG submission 187147) | Freshwater lake sediment microbial communities from the University of Notre Dame, USA, for methane emissions studies -HBP12 HB (SPAdes)... | ecosystem: Environmental > Aquatic >...
AACTCTTCGCCCGGGTCTAAAATTTAAAATATCCTTTTCAATATTGCATTTTCTACAAACTCTTACGGTTTCTATGACTTTTTCTTTTCTATTGAGCTTTCTTTTTATTCTCTTACTTAAATTAATTTTATCTCGATTTTCTTCTCTACGTTTTTTAGCTTGTTTATTATAACATGTTTTACAAATAGCTCGTCCTTTACTAAACTCTACCCTGTCTTTTTCTAACCCACATTCTCTACATATTTTAGTTGGTAATATTGGCTTTTTAATTTTTGGCGGGCGTGGTTTGTTTTTCCGTTTTACTCTAAGTTCTTCCTCGTGTTCCGCTCGATATACTCTTTGTCTAATTCTCTCTTTTTCTGTATTATTTTGATAATAATTACTACATTTTTCTTTATTATTTATTAAAAAGCACGGTTTGCACACCCTCCTATTAGGATAAAACTCATCCTTATTCTTTTCAACGCCACATTTTCTACAAACTTTATCCACAACAACCCTTTTACATCTCTTCCAAACCCTGCTCGACAAGATCCTCTTCTAATATATCAAGAAGCTCATCTTTATTTATTTCATTCGTCTTTGCCTTCTTCTTTCTAATTGTCGGCATCCTCATCACTACACTCTTATGCTCCAGATCTTTTGGCTGAGCCGGAATTGCCATACATCGCTTTAAGTCATCGAAAACAATAGACATTCCGCCCTCATACCAATTCATACTACCAGAACAATACACCGCTATACCCGGTTCAAGCTTAACCTTATTACCGGATAATTCCTTTAGGCGCTGCTTGAAATGCTTGAGCTTGGACGGAAATAACGTTAGCGACATAGAATTACCACAAGGTCCCTGCAGCTCCATCTTGCCCATCATCTCACCGAAAATCTTGCTATTTTCTTTCTTTACCTTGAATTCATAATAATTCTTTACAACGCCCTCAATAATCCCCTCGTCTGCTGACAAGAAAATCTTATCATCAGCATACTCTACCTCGGGATATTTCTTCTCTATCTCTTGGAAATTCATAGCCCTATTGTCGAAGAATCCCGGATAAGCTTCCTTAATTCCGCAACATAACCCCTCTCCTAAATAATAAATCTCCATAGCATACTTCTCAGACATCGTCCACTCACCAATATTATCCGGCCAGAGATATTTAAAATCATTTATCGGCAAACCTTTCTTGAGCCATAATTGCAGTTTCTTCTTATAATCTCCAGCATATAGATACATTTGCTTTCTGGTCAAGCCAAATCCATCAAGACAACCGGACGCAGCCAAAGCTTGAAGCGCGGCACATGTCACCTTTCGTCCATCAATCTTAGATAAGAACTCACTAAAACTGTAAAACGGACGCTTCGTAATAATTTCCGGAATTGCATTTTTACCAATAAACTTTAATGCATCCAAACCAGTCATTAGCGTATTATCATCAATAATCTTATATGCCAACTGAGACTCATTAATATTTGGTGGAATGATCTTTACATTAAGTCTTCTAATTTGATCTTTAAGAATTATACGATTATCTTCAGCATTCTGTGCATTTGAATCTACTTCATGCATTAAGTTGGCTGTTAAGAATTCTAACGGATAATGTGCCTTAAGATATGCTGTTTGATAGGTTAATAAACTATACAATACCGCATGAGCTTTATTAAATCCATACCCTTGGAAAGAATCGATCGTCCCGTCCCAGATTTCAATAGCAATATTTCGATCAATTCCCTTCTTCACTACAGAACTATTAATAAAGTCATCCCTCCATTTGGCAATCTTCTCAGGATGCTTGCCTTTATCCTTCGTAAGCTTTCTTAGATTATCCGCCTCATGTAAATCCCATCCAGCAATATCTTGTGCAATAAACATTAGGCTTTCTTCAAACACTGCGAACCCATATGTGCCGTTCAGTGCTCTAGAAAGATTTGGGTGCAATAGCTCAATAGTTTCACCAGACGTTCTCATATTAAGGAAGGCATTTCTAAAAGACTTGGCGTTTGGTCTAATTAGCGACGTTACCAAAGCCAAATCTTCAATGCTCTTCGGCCAATACTTTTTACAGAATGCCGCTCCTGCTGTCGCCCCCATCTGGAAAATACCAAATGTGTCCCCGTCAGCCATCAATTTATAAGCCTTTTCATCTTCCCGGTCGTAATCATGAAGATCACTTACATTTATCTGCTTTCCATTGGCTCTAATCAGACCAACAGTTTGCTCCATAATGTCTAATGTTGAAAGTCCCAATACGTCAATCTTTACCAAGCCATTCTCTTCAGCTCTTTCCTTCTCATACTCAATTGCAAAGTTTCCTTCTTTATCTCGTCTATTCGGAACTATTTCTACAATTGGTCTCTTGCTAATAATAATTCCACCAGCATGTGTTGACCATACCTTTGGAATACCATCTAAATCTTCAGCAAATTCAGCTAATTGAGTATACTTCTTGGCATACTCGGCAAATAATGGGGCATCTTTTAATGCTGATGCTACTGTCTTAATATCATCGGGAATAGAATCAGCAATTGCCGTTCCTATTGCTACCGCTGCTGCTCGATCATGTCCAAACTCAAATGTTCTTGCAATATCTCTGGCATATACCTTGGGAGTCATCGTACTGATATTGCTTACATGTGCAACGTTGCCTTCACCATATTTCTTAATTAAATAATCTTGAACAATACTTTTGCCGTGGGAAGATATATCGCAATCAATATCAGGATAACTAGTCTTAAATTTATTTAAGAATCTTGAGAAAATTAATCCATATTTAATAGGGTCTCCCTCATGAATTCCAACCAAATATGCAACCAAAGACCCGCCGACAGATCCTCGACCAGCACTATAAATTAAATTGTTCTTCTGATTGAAATTAACGAAGTCTGCCACAATTAGGAAATATGATGAGAAATTATGAAACTCAATTACCTCAAACTCTTCCTCTAATCTAGTTTTATATTCTTCAAGCTTATCGGCGGGAATCTTCTTGTATAAACCTTTCTCACACCAATATCTTAAATAAGCCTTGTCATCCGGTAATGCTCTAATCTTATCATTAGCGGTATTCTTCCATGAAGTAAACTCGTTATAATCTGATTGATCTTGAACTGGAAATTCTGGCAATTCTTTCCCGGAAGGATTGGTAAATTTAGGGTCAATCCAATCAGGTTGCTCACACAATTCTGAAAAGAAAATCGTGTTGTCGCAAAATACTTCAGCTTGCTCTTTATAAATTCGCCTAAAGAAAGATTCTACTTCTTCACGAGACTTAACATAAAATTCATGAACATTGTATTTGGGGCGGGCGACAGATTTAACCTGCATACCCAAACCAATAGCAGAAATTACATCTTGAGCTTGCCACTTATCCTGTGTCAAATAATGAGCATTAGTCGCCGCAATTACTTTAATATCCAGCTTTTGCCCGAATTCAACAAGCTTACGATTAACAAGATCCTGATCCTCAAAATCATTATAAGCACCAGCATTTCTCTTCATTGCATGTGGCTGAATCTCTAATGCCAGATATTCTCCAAAAATATCCTTAAGCCTCTGTGCTTGGGCAAAAGCCTTATCAGATTGTCTCGTATTTATTAATTTAGAAAGTATGCCTTGTCCGCAACTTGTCGTGCAAATTAACCCTTGCGAGCAGTCCTGTAGGATCTTCCAGTCAATTCTTGGAATAACCTTCTTTGCCGCCGAAATTATAAAATTATCATTTGCAAGCTTATTGGCCAGGAGAAGGTTCTTGTATCCTTCGTGATTACGGGCTAGGAGAATTATATGTCTAAGTTTGTCTGTTTCATTAGACAGATCATCAACAAAATAGAATTCACAGCCCATTATGAGCTTAACATTATTCTGCTTGGCAAATTTATAGCTATCCCACGCGGCACTTAAAGTTCCGTGGTCCGTAATAGCTACTGCACTCTGTCCAAGTTCGGCGACCCTGGCAAAAAGATCCTTGGGGCGAATTGTTGAGTCTAATAGCGAAAATATAGTATGATTGTGCAGACTTATGTAATCTTTCATTTGTCCTCTTGCTTTATTATACTACACGGAAATTATTTTGTCAAGTCCAGCTTTAAATTCTGACTCCCAAATGGAAATTACATTATAACCAGCAGATTTTAGGAGAGCTTCTTTGGCGAGGGTTTTCTGGTAGAGTTCGCCGTAAGTTTTCTTTTTGATGGGGTTAATTTTGTCTGGTGGGAATTTTAAAGGGTTGCCATGCCAGAAGTCGCCGTTGAACTCGTAGACGGTATTGGTAGCGGGGTCGAAACCGTCTACCTTAAACCCATACTTTCTGCCTTTAATTTTAATATATACATTTCTGTGCTCTTTATCATCGGGAATGTTGAGAGAATTGAGCCATTCAACTTCGGGCCTTGAAATCATATGAACGCATCTAGGACAGCCACGACCAGATAAATGACTACTAGGCGTCTGGGGGAAAGGACCATGCTGTGGACATATTATTTCTACAGTTTCCATAGCATCTTTATATATTACATTGGTATAATCATATTTAAACCCATGAATAGGATTAGCTTTTTCAATAAACTCTCCTGCACTAGAGGTTTTTGCCTTTATTGTTTTTTCTCTTCCACACTCATAACACCCATGACCTTGTAAATGATCGTTTGGTCTTTGCGAGAAAACCCCGTGTTCAGGACAAATAATATTTACCTCTGTGTAAGAGTCTACGTATTCCACCAATGAATAATCATATTTATGATCATGAATTTTGTCAGCTTTACCATTAAATTCTTCCGTAGTTGAAGTTTGTTTTAATGCTGATTGTTCCCTTGCGCATTCAGGACAGCCGGCGCCCCCCAAATGATCGTTTGGCGTCTGTGGAAATGCTCCGTGTTTTGGACAAATAATCTCAACTTCGGTTTTACTATTTATATAATATACTCCAGAATAATCATATTTATTATCATGAATCTTGTCTGATTTATTAGCAAACTCTTCTGTATTTGAAGTTTGTTTAATTGTCCTTCGTTCTACCGCACATTCATCGCAGCCATGACCACGTAAGTGAGAATGTGGAATCTGCGTGAATAATCCATGTTTTGGACAAATAATCTTTACTTCAGTTTTACTATTTATATAATCTACTAGTGAATAATCATATTTAAAATCATGTATAATATTAAACTCATCAACAAGTTCTTCTGTGGTTTTATTTTTTCCAGCACATCTTGGACAACCATGACCAGTCAAATGACAGCGTGGTGATTGTGGAAATACCCCGTGCTCTTTACAAATTATTTTTACTTCTGTATCACTATTGATATAGTCTACTAAAGAATAGTCGTATTTAGGACCATGCACCAAATTTGCATCACAAATAAATTTTTCTGTATTTGATGTTTGTTTTAAACCGCGTAGCTCATCTCCACATTTAGAACATCCATGTCCTTGTAAATGTGAAATAGGCATTTGGTCAAAAATGCCATGTTTTGGACAAATAATCTTAACTTCAGTTTTACTATTTATGTAAACAACCAAACTATAATCATATTTATGATCATGCTTAATATCAGATCTTTCAATAAAGATTTCTTTTGTAAGTCTTTTTGGCATTTTAATTATGAGTTTATGGCACTTTCCAAAATAATTGCAAAATCATCAAGCATTTTTTGGCAAGATGCACCATAACATCTGGCATTTATCCGTGTGCTGCCAAAGGATGTGGTGCAAATTAACGAACCGAGGCAGACATAGAATACACCCGTTAATTGAAAGTTTTTTGGTGCGGTGTATCCGGCTGCCTCGAATATGGATAAATGCGATTTTTTTATCGGTTTATCCATTTCATAGATAAACGTAGTAGAACCACAGCAACTTTTTATCTTCTTCTGAGTAACGGTCATATTGTCCTTTTCCTCATTATATATACCGTTTTATTAGTCTATATAATGAGGAATATCAATTACTTATCTCTTATTTATGCCGCCCCACGATCATCAAGCACAAAGATCAAATACTTAATTTTTGCCTGAAGTGCTTTTAGACAATCACGATAGCCTCCCGCTAAATCTTTTACCAAATCTTTAGCGGCTGTTAATTTAATATCATTATCGCGATCTTTCTCCACCTCAGAGGTACTTCGCTCATATTCTACTAAAGACTTCTTAATATCCTCGTTCGAATAGCTATTTATTGTTGATTCGAACCCGTCCGGCAATAGCTTCATAAACTTCTTTGGAAAGCCTAGAACCGGATTATCATCAGTAGTCTTCTCGTCCTTAGTATCCTTGGTATCATCTACATTACTCATTTTTCTTTCTCCTTTGTTAATTTGAAATCTAAATCTATTCTTCTACATAACTATATTTTCTTTGTGGAGTATAGTCATTAGAAGATGTTTTTACATATATTGCCGGATTTATTCTATCAGCCAAAGCATAAGCTCTAGAGGCATTATTTTCTAACAGAGCATTACATTCCGGAGCTTCGAACAGCAAACTTCTATCATTAGAATAATACATTAAAGAATAAACCCATAATATATTAGCAACAAAAGCTCTAGCTCTTTCGTGTATTACATAATCAAGATCGGCGTAATTTGCTTTTGAAATATCCCAAGATAGATTGTTTGCTCTTTTCGCTCTTTTAAATAACTCTTCTGATATTTCTTTTATAGTATTGTGAGGAAAAGAGGTAGCCACAGACTTACACTTATCTGAATAGGATCGTAGAATATGCGCTACAAAGAGACAATCTTCCTTATGCAGAGTATAATCATCTAGCATTACTATTCTTTCTCCCAATCAGTATAATTCTTTTCTAAAGTCCTTAATTCCTTCTTACATCTTTCAATTCTTTGCTTGGCATATTCAATATCAGTTTTAAGGCTATTACGCTTTTCTTCTAATGGACTAAGACTTTCGAATCCCATCTTTCTTCGCCAATTAGAAATAATGAATCTTTTCCCGGTATTGACAGATTCTAGCCCTTCAATACGATCATTAAATCCATCCCAACATCTAAGAGCATAACATTCTTTGTCTTTTAAATCATCTAGCTTTTTGACGCCGAATGTTTCACAGAGATCTTTTACGAAACTTTTGCCCAACTTATCTTCATTTAAGCGTAGCCCGCCGAAGCCCTGAGATCCGCCGCCATTAAACTCGATACTAATGGAGCAGGTAAATATTCCGTGATCTTCTTTGCCAACGAAAATATTTGCTACCTTACCTAGTTCTCTATTGCCATTTCTTTCATTCATAAAATTTTCTTTCTATGGTATAATCTTCCGTGAATTTTCTTGCTTGTGTATTATACTATTTCTTAACGGTTTTGTCAAGGCTGGCTTTAAAATCTGATTCCCAAATAGAGATTACTTTATATCCAGCCGATTTTAGGAGAGCTTCTTTGACGAGGGTGCGAGCGTAGAGTTCGCCGTATGTTTTCTTGCTGGTGGGGTTAATCTGATCTGGTGGATATTTCGCCGGATTGCCATGATAATAGTCGCCGTTGAATTCGTAAATGGTGTTGGTAGTAGGATCGAAACCGTCTACTTTAAAAGTTTTCTTTCCTATTTTGATACGGGCTTGGCGGTGATCGGGATCATTTGGTAGATTTAAAGAGTTAAGCCAGATGGTCTCGGGTTTGGATATTAAATTTGTGCACTCAGGACAGCCATGACCATTTAGGTGAGAATTTGGAATTTGTTTAAAAATACCGTGTCGGGGGCAAATTATTTCTACTTCTATATAAGAATCTACATATTGCACAAGTGAATAATCGTATTTGCGATCATGAACTTTATCTGCCTTATTGTTAAATTTTTCTGCATTTGAAAAAAGTTTGGTCTTAGCCTGCTCTCTTCCACACTTATAACAGCCTTTGCCACTAAGATGATCTTGTGGGGTTTGTTTGAAAACTCCATGCTTTTTACAAATTATCTTTACCTGTATCGAGGCTTGTTTGTAATTTGCCAATGAATAATCATATTTAAAATCATGCTTGATATCGGCTTTGGTTTTAAAATTATCTGTATTTGAAAGATTTTTGGCCGCGGTTATTTCACGCCCACACTTATAACAGCCCTTTCCGGATAAGTGATCATTTGGTGTTTGTTTAAATATGCCATGAATTTTACAAATAATCTTTACCTGAATTTTGCTTTTAACATATTTAACTAGGCTATAATCATATTTATGATCATGCTTAATATCAGCTCTTTCAATAAAGATATCTGTTGTAAGTTTTTTCATTTTAATTGTGAGCTAATAGCCGCCCCTATGACGCTCTTTATTATACTTTTCCTCGTGATATATGCCGTTTTATTGGTCTATATAACGAGGAAAATCAACCACTTGTCTCTTATTTATGCTACACCACACCGATTAAGCTTATTCTACAATCTTACTATGCTCAATCAGCCACTGGAGCGTAGTCTCATCCTTTAATTGGGCAATCATTCCATATAGCGAACCCTGTCTTTCCGCTTGCTTGAGAAGTGTCTGGGCTGACTCGTCCGTATGCCCAGCCTGCATCAGCCTATCTCTCATCGCTGAAAGTAGCTCCTGATTTCCAAAGACTGCCTCGGGTTCCATATCGCGAATACTATCTAAAATTAATGATAGTCTTACCTGCTTCTCTGCCTGCTCCACCATATACTTGCTACCCTCTTCACCCATTTCATCAAGCTTTACGTTATTTTGTTGAGCTAATCTTTGAGCCTCCATATTAATTAGCCAAGCCGGAACCTCAAACTGATTATTCTCAAGGAGCTTGTTAATAACCTGCTGAGAAAGCATATTACGTTCATTCTCCTGCATTCTTCCTGAAGCTCTACCTGTTGCTGCCTGTAGAAGCTCATCAAAGGTCTTAAAGCCAGCCTTCTCAGCAAGAGTATCGTCTAGTGGACACGGGGTCTTCTTGGTGCCCATATGAACATTAACGATGAAAGTAGCTTTAACATCCTCAATTGGAGAATCTGATCTAAAATTCTTTGCAGCATCTTCACCATCTAAGATCATGCCAACCTTATCACCTTCGCTAATAACCAGCTCAAACTTTCTTTCCTCGCCAGCGGTCATACCTAGAATATTATCATCGAAACCCTCAAACATTCTCTCGCCAACCTTATAGAGCACGCCTTCCTTAGCGAGACTATCTACGGGCTTTCCATCAAGCTCTACCTTAACACCCATAGTAATCTGGTCGCCCATTTGAACGAAGTCTGTTTCCGAATAAGGAATAGTATCTCCATGGAATTCGCGTAGCTGTTGCAGGAGATGTTGCGCAAGATTCTCCACAGTAGTTTCCTGATGTGGCTTAGGAAGCTCAATATCCTTATAGCCCTTTAGTTCAAACTCTGGCTTCTTTAGAAAGAGCATATCCACCAGAAACTCATTATCATTAAGCTGAGCGTTCATAATCTGGGGATATCCGATTGGCTTCATCTTAGTTTCGAACAAAATATCATCATAAGCCTGAGCAACGAGTTCTTCCTTGACCTTCTCGTTGATATGCTTCTTTAGGTGAATTCGGATAGCCTGATCCGAAGCCTTACCTTGGCGATAGCCGGGCACTCTAACCTTATTCTTCTTTAATGTTCGAACCGTATCGGAGATCTTATCCTTAACCACACCTCCATCTACGGTATAATGAACGTTAACCTTACAATACTCGACCTCAGTTAATTGAAATGCCATGATTAATTCCTTTCTAGATTACCAATTAGTTTCGCCAAATCCTGCTTTATTTTCGTTCTTAGGTCTATATTTTTCCGGACAATCTTTACAAGTATCTGCAAAATCGCAATAACCGCAGAGTGGGGTTATTGTTGCTCGCCATAGTTGTTCGTCTGTTATACTATTATAGACCTTGAGAATCTTTTCTTCAACCCCTGCGATATCATTTCGTGTAAATTCTTTTGCATTTTTCGGAACCGTCTCGAAGCCATGTTTTAGCATCACATACGACCCGCGAACCTTATCCAGCCCCTCATCCTGTAAAAATTTAACATACGCATATACTTTTAGCTGGAACAGATCATTTTGTAAATATTTGGAACTCTTGGAGGTTTTATAATCCTTAACGTGTAAAACCTCATCGGGATCCTCTTGTATTTTATCAATCAGTCCATTAAGTAGTATCTTGCCATCCAAATCGACAAAAAACGGCTGCTCGACTGCTAATACGTTAATTATATTTCCTGAAGCCCACTCTGCCGTAATAATATCGAGGTAAGTTTTTAATATCGCGTGAGCCTCTTTCTTCTGTTCTTTCGTAAGCTTATCATCATATTTTTCGCGGGCTTCGGTAAATGATTGGGACATTATCAAGTTAAGAGAAACCGTATTTCCACTAATTAAATATCTATGAAATATTTCTAGTGCTTCATGCAGGAATTTACCAAATGTTAGATGAGCCCAATCCTTTCGGGGAAGTCTGTCTATATAATTATACTTATACTTTAATTTACAGCTCTCAAAGGTTTTAATTTTAGATACGCTCAGCCACATGCCATCATATGATTCTGGCTTCTGATCCAAAAGCTTAATATTGGAAAATGTCATTATTTGTCTTTCTATATTTAATTTATATTAATCGTCTTCTCGTGAATGGATACCACTTGAAGACTTTGCTTGATCCCCTACTCGACGAAAAAGATGTGCTTGATAAATCACCAGCCGGATTATCTTTTGCGTCGAATGGTTCCTTAGAAATTATCCATCTCAATTGTAAAGAGTCAAAATAATAATAGGTCATGGTCTTTTCTAATGGGTTATATCGCGACGTTACGAAGGATCCGCTTGCAACAACGTAATCTGCACCGGCGACATCTAACTGCGTGCCATCTTTATAAGTTTCTGTATTTACCAAACAGAAGTAGGGTCGATTGATCATACAAATATCTGTTGGATCGCGAGAGTCTTGGTATATTACTTTTGCGCGGGGATTAAATAATAAGTTGCTGGAATAATCTGACTCTGGTGAATCCGGTATTTGTTTGAACGTTACTTTGGATGGCATGGTTCCTATTCCATTGCCTCGTTCTCCAAGATAGTCCGTTGTTGAATATGTAAGAGGATAACTATCTATTGTCTGATCAGTTACGCCCCCAAATGTTCCAGTTGCTGTTCCATCATATCCATCAAACAACCCAGTAAGATCCGGATTATGAACTATTGCGGGACCACCAATACAACCATATACTGCGGGAGTTTTTGGCCCATTGTCGCTATATGGAAATGAGTCCTTCTCATTTAGTAATACCTGAGCATTTAAAATCTGGTCATGAGATTTTCTAAGACTGGATTCGACCGGACCATAAAATCTTGAAACCACCGAGGAAGTATCAAGCCCATTTGTAGCGAACACTTTAAAATAAAACGCTCCACCTGTAGGCATGGTAATATAACCATCGGTGCTAATTAAGGAATCTAATGTGGGAGTGGAACCATCTATTGTATAAAATAATGTAGACGGAATATTAGCAGTAATGGTAAGAGTTTTAGGGATACCATAGATTAGCTGTTCCGTTGATTCTAGAATTGATAGTGAAATTACAACCATATCTTTAACTTATTATAGAGAAGTCCAAAGATATGCCGAATTATTAGATTGCCCGTAGATTACTTACCGCCAGAGATAATTTCTTTAAGTTCCTCATCCGTAATCTCTATCTCATCGATATGATTGCCAGATTTTGTATATTCGCCGGCATATGGGTCATAAACGAAATATCCAACGCTTGAGCCGCCAACAGAAACGTGAACTACTGCTGGAAGATCCTGTCCACGAGACTTGGTATGCTCATCTAATACTTTCTTTAGGTATCCACCAATTAAAATACTAGCACGTCCAAAACCACCTTTAGGAGCTTTCTCTACCTGCGGGGCTAATCCGGGCTCTACACCGGAAAATCCCTCAGAAGTATCCTCTGGACCATCATATTCCCCTGTTTCTCCGCCAGCAGGAGTTTGGTGATCTCTATAAGAAGATGTTTTGGATTCAAAAGCCTTGGCTAAATTTAGTATATTCTTCATATAGAAAAGCATATTTATTGATAGATACGGTTGCCTAATAATATTAATTACAGCTCCGGCGCGAGAAGGCCCGGTTGCGTTAACGCCGGGATGAATCGCGCAACGATTTATTTTTAATTCTAAATACGATTTTTGTTAAATTCTCTGCATAACCTGTTATATTGGTATATTATGGAAGTTATAAACTATCAAAAAGAATATCAGGTTTGTGGAAAATTAGTATATAGTTGCCAGTATCATATAATTATTTGCACTAAATACAGGCGCAAGGTGCTGGCCGATGAAATCGGCTCGCGCCTTAAAGAGCTAATTACTGAGAAACAGCAAGATTTCAATTTCGAATTAATCGAAATTGAAGTCATGCCTGACCACGTTCATATGATTGTTGGGGCCAATCCAAAAATTGGTGTATATCCAACAATGACTAAAATAAAAGGATTTTTGGCCCACCAATTGAGGGAAGAATTCCCTCAATTGAAAACACGTCTTCCATGTCTCTGGACTAATTCTAGTTTTATTTCTAGTGTTGGTTCCGTCTCTTTAGAGACGGTAAAGAAATATATTGAAAATCAAAAGAAAAAAGAAATTAAAAAGAAAAAATAATGACTCTTTTAACAATCAAAGTTCCACATCAGAATGATTTCTCCAGCTTGCTGGAGAAGGCGTATCTTGTTGGAATCTTTGCTATTAATAATAGAGATAAGCTCTCTTCCAAGTATGTCTCCGATTTGGGATTGCCTTCGGCAATCTCAAATCAAGTTTTAAGAAAATATGGAAGAAGCAAAAAATGTAAAAATATAATTAAAAATAAAGTAAAATTAATAGTTCCTAATCAATCTATTAAATATAATAAAAAGAATATTAAAATCAAATGTCTAGATTTAGAGTTTGAATTTAAATATCCTAGATATAAATTTAATAAAATTAATCAAATTGAAATTGATAATAAATTCTATTATATTGCTATTGATGCTAAAGAAAAGAAATTAAAGAAAGTTAAAAATTATATTGGGATAGATTTGAATTCTACCGGATTCGCAGCTGTTGCTGCGAATCCCAAGACTGGAAAAGTTTTAAAATTAGGAAAAGAATCTAATCATACTAAAACTAAATATAGAAACATAAGGAGAAAGTATACTAAACAAAAGAGATTTAAAGAAATTAATCTTATTAAGAATAGAGAAACTAATAAGATAAAAGATCTTAATCATAAGATCGCTAATGCGATTTGCGATTTTGCTTTGCAAAATCGATCTGGCATTAAATTAGAAAAGCTAACTAATATTAGAAAAAACTGCACTAAGAAATATAAGAAGAAAACTAATAGTTCCTTGAACAGTTGGTCATTTGCTGCTTTGCAGCAAATGATTGAATACAAAGCCAAGCTGCTTGGAATACCTGTAATTTATGTTAACCCTTTTAATACTTCAAAAAAGTGTAGCAAATGTGGTGAAATAGGAGAAAGAGATAAGAAATCATTTAAGTGTCCATCTTGTGGACACGTTGATCATGCAGATGTCAACGCGGCCTTTAATATCGCGCTGACGCCTGCGATCGATTGCATTAAGACAGAGATTAATGCAAAGGGAGAACTGATACCCCTGATAAGCTCTTGCGCCGAAGGCGCGCAAACTTAGAACCCCCGCCCTTTAGGGCGGGGAGTAT
>Ga0209777_10006093_pt1 | contig 13678 bp, 6 predicted proteins | sample FrelakmetHBP12HB_FD_187147 | JGI IMG/M metagenome (GOLD analysis project Ga0209777, IMG submission 187147) | Freshwater lake sediment microbial communities from the University of Notre Dame, USA, for methane emissions studies -HBP12 HB (SPAdes)... | ecosystem: Environmental > Aquatic >...
GCAAGCAATACCACCTGTTCCAGTTCAACCGAAAATAGTGGAAACAAAAAAAGAGGTGCCAAAACTCACCCCTCAAGAAATTGTTTCTCATGTGCTGCCCTCAGAAGAGTTAGTCGGCCATTTTAAGTCCTGGTTTACAACATTTTTTTCATCAAGCAATTCATATCGTGTTGGCAAATTAAAAAGTGGTGATGCTCCATGGGATTTTGCGTGTGAAGGTATTGGCGCAGCTGAGATATTTACAGCGGCAACATCTCGGATTGCGAAAAAGGCCCAACAATGGGAAGCAAAGTCATATAACTTAATTGAGAATGGAAGGCTTAGCCCTTCCATTTTAGAATATGCGCAGAAGGTTGGAGGGCAGCTGAGCTATGATAAAGATGTCGTCGTGAATGTTGCATCTTGCGAACATGGTTTTCGGTTTTATCCGAACAGGTCGTTGTCAGTTCCAAAAGGCATGTCTTATGAAACATGGATTGCTGAAGAAGAAAACAAATTTTTCAGCCTTGCTTTAGCAGATTTTCCTCAAACGCGTGAGCAAATAAAAGGATGGGCTAAAGCAAGAGCCTCAAAAGAGAGCTGGAAAGATATAGAAGCATCTATCGACAAACTATTAAGTTACAAACAAATCAAACTCAGTGATTTTATAAACGGAGTTCGTGAAAAAATATCCGATAAGGTCCAGCAAAAGGAGGCCATCGAAGATCTTAATAAAAGTTTTCATTTTTATTATCTCCAAGGCAGACGGCTCGACAAAAAAAATGATTGGAACGACGGAATATTGTACTTCGGAGACCCACAGTGGAAGACAGACGTTCAAAAGAAAACAATTCCCTATGAGTATTTACTCTATTTTAACCCATTGGAAAAACATTGGGATTTTCTCGCATATGCGGCAGATTTATACCCTATATTTGAAGAGGCAAATAAGCAACATATCATTTCAGTTGATACTTTTGAGCAAGCCCAGGTTTTAAAAGAGCCAATGGAGCAAAAAAGGCTCTGTCTTCTCACAGATGATATTCATGCACGAATGGAGAAAATCGGAGAGACATTTCTTCTCAATTTTGAGGCATTGGAAGAAAAATTGAAAGTAGACGGGCATGTTGTGCAAAATGTGCAAAACCTCTTCTCTGAAGCTATTTCGATTAAAGCTGCTAAAGATGCTCTCAAGGACTTAAAACCGAAAATAGAAATCCCTGATGATGTGATCAAAATCCTTTTGACACTTATTGAACAAAAAGAAAAGCAGCAAGCCATAATTGATGAGATTTGTTCGATACAAAATCCAGTTGTTGATCAGCTTTCAGATGCCCTTTTCATTACTGGATTTCAACCACAAACTCCAAAATTTGAAGCTTTGAAAGGCGATTTTGAAGATTTCAGAGGCAAAATCTACGATTTGTGCGCTTCAAATCCTCAGGCCGCAATTGCTCAACCACAATCAGCATCTCGTATGGAAGAGTAACTTTCTTTATAGCCTGTTTTCAATAAACTAAATAAAATTCATATTATCTTTTGTAATTAATTAGTTGAAAATAATGCTACTTCGCCAGTAAAATAATTAACTATAAAATTAAAATTAGGGTTTTTAATGTACGCCCTTACGCGCTTTTTTTTACCTAGCACACCTGTCCAATCCACTAATTCTTCAAGCCCCTTCATTGATGAATCAGATACAGATTTTAATAAGCTCTTGCTTTCGATGGAAAGAGCGGATAGCAAGCTTGCTCAAAATCCACCAAATGATGTGTGCAGCGGTCTACATGAATTTATGCAAAATTATCCTCAAGCGTTCGCATATGCCTTGAAAATCGCAGAGAAGAAATTCTCACCTAAAAAGGATCTTTTTTCGTGCCTCACAGAACTGACTAAAATTCCTCCTTCAACATTTCAAGAAAATCGAGCGGTTTCATTTTTGAAACAACAGGCTTTTCAAACTCTTTTGGACGCTATTCTTCAATTGGGAGTGTCTTTTTTCAGTTTAGGTGAAAATGATGCTGTTTTTCACTTCTTTTCACTTTTCCAAGCCAATGAGCTCTTTGAAACGACTCTCCAGTGGAGAAACAACAAAACTGTAGAAGAAAGGGATAAAGTAGTACATCCACTTTTAAAAGCAATTACAGAATATGGAGCAGGGTCTAAAACAAGTTGTGAAAGTCTTCAGCTCTTTTGCACGTTCATTCTTCTCTTAGAAACTGATCAACACCTGGATAAAGGTATTCACAATTATTTTTCGGCTGTGGACCAAAAAGAAAGAAAATTTCTCGATACCTACTTTTCTCAACTGAAAAAAGCTGGCTTAGAAGGGCATGAGAGGCTGTTTTTTGTTCTTAATGTGGTGAAACGGTTTCCCAGTTTTGACATAGATACAACTCAAAATCTGTTTGTTAGATGTGCCCAAGCAGTAGAGCAAAATATTCAGATTGAAAAGGCCGATGGGCTATTTATCCATCAGCCTTTTTCGATTCCTTTGCCCTTGAAAGGCTTTGAAGGGCAAGAGGTGCAGCCTTATGCCCAGATTCAGGAAAACAAGAATCCATCGCTTTATTTTCGTAAAATTTCGAATAACTCAGATTCGTCAACGAAAAAAGTTACTTTAGCTTGCTTGACTCGACTCATGAGGAAAGTAGAGGGTAGGGGGCAATCAAATACTCCTTGCAGTTTGGAGCCCAGAGAGAGCGCCTTGAAGTCTCAAATCTATGACCAGATAAAGAAATTGAATGGCAGAGATCTGACACAACAAGTGAGAGCCTCATCACTCCTTCAATCACTTGCCGCAAGTTTTGATAATCGACAGATGGTGGCTCTTTTCACTGATATCGCTCGGTTTTTTTCTGCGGGAGGCCTTCCAGAAGAGATTTTCAGCCTCCTTTTGAACAAAATAGAAAGCCTTTTAGCCCCTGCTAAAACCATTTGTCCGATTCAAGTAGGACGTTTGAGTAAGCTATTTGGTGCGTCTCTGTTTGCAAAAGATCATCTTGCCGATTTGTTTGAGAGTAAAAAATGGACAAATTTTGAGCAGGTAGAAGAATCTATCACCAAAGCAGTCCAAGGCCTGCTGCAATCCATTTATGATCAGTTTCATCCCGACAATGTCATGAGGGAAGAGACGAATTTTTCAAATGGCTTTTTTCATGATCCAAGAAGCCTTGCTGATGCCAAAATCAGCACGACCTATTATGAACAGAGATATGCAGCTCAAATTTCCCATCTTCTTTTCGATGATCTTGGCCATTTGAACCCCTATCTCATCGATGATGCCATTTTTTACCTTTTCCCTAGAGAGAATCAATCCGAATTCGACATTCATGCCATCGAAATTTTGCGCCAATTCAAAGAGTCAGATCAACTTTCTGAAATTTTAAATTCAGCGACAGTCCCGGATAAACAAAACAGTGTAGGGGAGTGGGCAATCCGTTCCACTCTTCTTCTTGAAAGGGATAAAGCAATCTTTCCTTGCGATGTGAGAAAAACAATCCTTGCGACAGCACTTTCTTGCTGGAAACAACATCAGTATAGCTCCTGTACCATAACATCCACCTATTTAGCCCTTGAAAGTAATGCCCTGCCATGGGTTTGTCAGGACTTTCTCGATATCTTGAAGCAGGGCAAAATTATGAGAGGCGAAGGCGCAGTAAAATATCCCTACCCTGCAACCGCCAAGACATGTCCATGGGTGTTTGGCCTTATATTAGGCTCACCTACAAGCAGTGCTCATCAAATAGCAAAGGCAATTTTCGAGTTTTGTGATTTTCGCTATAGCTTTTCTCTCCTTGGAATAAATCATGCTGCCCTTGAAAAGATGATTACTTTTCTTATGAAGCGAAATCAGCCAGTTACTCTTCAGGCGATTTTTGCCGAGATTCAAGAAAGAGATGGCGTAGATCAGGCGCAGCTGCAGTTTGCTCGTTTTGTTATCGGCTCTGTATTTGAGACAAGCCTCATCAGGCTCTGGGAGAACAGCACAATGGGACTTTTTGTTCCACCCCTGCAAGAATTTGCAGAGAAAAATGAAATCGGCAAGCTTTTTGCCACAACGATTATGAAAACCTTTTACGAAGTGACAAAAGAAAGGCGAGTTGACAAGTTAAATAAATCGTTCTCTAGCGCGCTTCCAGAGGCGTTTCTCAAGATTCAACCTGATTCAAGTGCTTCAAGTAAAGCAGCCGTTTTAAAAGCGGTTCCAGCTGTCGAAGTTTTTAACCATTCATTGAATTGCGCTGTGGTCTCAGCTTTGAGCAAATTCAGAATCTTTGTTGAGCCAGGTTCTCATCCAGAAGATGAAGACGTTCATTGCTGTATTTGGATTGAAGAAGAATCTGGATTTCGAAAAATCGAAAACGAGAGCCAGTTTGATGCCGTTTTAAGAGAAGCTCTTCAAACAATTGCCGACTCGATATTGACGCCATCCGAAAGCAGGCAATTTTTTCAATCTTTGAAGCCTAACCAATTTAGCCGCATTGCGATGAAAAATTTTACCTTGTTTGATGCAGAGGTTGGGGTAAAACCACAAGATTTTCCATGGGATTTCAGTTGGTTCTATATTGGCCCACCAAAAATATTTTCCCATGCCCTCGCTTGCAAGGGAACAAAAAAAGAGTGGTTTTATGATGAGGTTATCCCTTTCTTTTCACAGGGAAGGCCTAGTTGCGACGTTGCAAAATATCTTGAAAATCTTACAGAAAAATTTGGGGGAGATTCGAGTCTGAAACTGCCTGCTTTTCTGGTTGAACATGCTTTTTGCGTTTGTCCCAACCTCTCTTTCACTCGTACAAAAGGGGAAAACTTCTATGGCTGGATTGCAGAAAAGGAAAAGAGTGGTTCAAAACTTCTTCTTAACGAGTGCCCCATTACAGAGCAAAAAATAGATCAATGGGCCAAACAGCAATATGATCGATTGTCAGAAAGTCAAAAAATGCAAATGTCGCAGCGCTTCTTTCAAAAATCTCTCCCGGTAAAGTCTCCGCAGAATAAGACTTTGCACTTCTATATTAACGAGGTTTTCAATGAAATGAACAAGCTTGTAAAAGGAGGGCTTTCTCAGAAAGCAATTGAAAAATTGCATTTGGCCTATTTTGAAGGGCTCTTTCAAGATAATCCTCACCTGTGGAAAGAGATGATGCTGTGCTTTGGCGATTCGCAATGGCAAAGGGATGTTGGTAAAAGAAAGCTTCCACAGAAATATTACCTCTATTTTGATCCTTTGAAAAAAATATGGAATTGCGCATTGCACGTCCCCGAAGAATCAATTGTTTTTATCCAAGACAAAGGAGAGTTTCCGACACTCGATACTTTTGCCCAGGTTGAGATATTGCAAAAGCCATTCAAAGAAAAAAGATTGCATGTTGTCCGATCACAAACCCGCTCTAGGTTGCAAGAAATTGGAGAAAAATTTGAGAAAACTTTTGTGGCCCTAGAGCTAGGGGTGAAGGAGCTTTCATCGCACGAGAGCAAGTCTTTGCGTGAGATTCTTTCGAGCAATGCTGACTTGCAGGAGTTGAAACTCGAAATTTTAGCGTTAAAAGCTCAAACGAGCTCAGCTTCTTTTCAAAAAGTGGCAGATTTGATGTGTGATCTCATGGTGCAAAAAGAAAAGCAGCAAGAAATCGTCGATGATCTGTTTCTAAAACAGGAGCCTCCTGTCCATCAACTCCTCGATCTGCTCTCTCCTTATACACAAGCTATGGGCGAGGCTGGAGAAGGTTTCAGAGCAAAACTATTGAAGTCTGTTTAGGTAATTACGTTGTAAAATCCGACTATCTTCGACCGCTTAATCTATGAGCAATTTGTCGTAAAGTACCCGTGAACACATACTCATAAAGCCGTCCACCGTTCAGATACTTTTATTTCGAAAGAATTTCGCCCGCTCTTTGCCAGCATGTTGTGGTAAAGGCGCTGCCTTGTAATTCTTGGGAGGCAGCGGCTCGCAAATCTTTGAAAGCAGCTTTTGTTGCTTCATTTTTAGTCCCAAGCTCAAACTGAGCGGGGTTTTCAAGGAGCTTTTTGAGTTCATCGATGGTCTGAGCATTTGGGACATTTTGGCGCAAGTTTTGGCTATGTGCACGAGTTGTAAATTTAAAAAAATCGGGGAGGGCAGTAGTGCTTTTTGAACCCCATACATATGTATAGATAGCTTTTGTTATCACAAATAAATAAATGGCAGGGTCTGAATTTTTGAATGCGCAAAGCGTTTCAAAAGAGGCTCCTGTCAACACCTCTTTGCTAAGAAATTCGGCTCCTTGCTGAATGGTAAGCTCTTGTTGAAAAGAAAGATTATCCAGATCCAGCAAGACCATTGGTGCAAGCTCATCGTTGTTTTGAAGAAAAAAGCGCACCATGTTTTCGTCGATACCACTTGCCAGCCTATCTTCTGCTCGAAAGCACTCTATTGGACAGTGATGAGGCTGATACACACATTGCAGGCCTAATTGAGCAAGAAAGCGAGCGCAACTTTCTTGCCAAATAACTGTTGTGCGGTTTGTGCATGCCCCAAAAATTCCCCAGATTATTGAAAAGGAGCTGCTTTGAAGGAGTTTTGTAAACAGGTGTCGAGGTCGATCTGTGATTGGCTGCAGAGCGCACGATGCTAGAGTGAGAATACTATAAGCGACCGATTCTATGGCGGCTACCGTCGAGAGTCCAAAAAGTCCAATTTGAGTAGTGATGACCCTGAAGCGGGAGGTGCGTGTGTCTTTTCCTTCCTCGTCGAACAGCACCAATTCGTTTCCTTCTTGAGGTGCTCTCCAAGACAAAAGGCGGGTTATGAGCTTGCTTGAGGCGCATTTTATGGGAGTCATCAATCCTCCAATATTATGAAATGTACGGTTATTATTATAAGCTCAATGCGAATTCCGTAAATGGTACAAAAATGGTCATGATCTAAGGTCTGCCGGAAGAGCAGCAAGACCTAAATGAGTTAGAATCTTTAACTGTTACATCATCTCAATAGTGCCAATTTTCCAGTAGCATGCACTCAGTGCGACAGGAGTCGCTGAGCTTCAACAGTTCGATACCAAATTTTGTCTTTCTAGAACTCACGCGGCTTGAGTTAAAAACCGCACTTAATTTGAGCTCATGAATTTCTGCTTCAAGAAAAGGGCAAATGCTTTCATTTCTTTCTGATAGGCAGTTAATCTTAAGCTTCTCTCTTTTTGTGCTCTCATGATTTGTTTGTCCGCTCCAATACTGTGAAGTCGAATTAAAGAGTCCGACGGCGCGATCAGTATCTTATCGTAAGAGCTCTTATGACTTTTATAAAACTGGTTCAGAAGTTTGTTTAAGGGCTCTAAGCTTTTTATTTCGATTTGTCTAATCGAGTTTTCAATAGGATGAAGCCTCTTATAAAGACTTCTGAGCTGTTTTGCTTCTGGAGTAACATACATGTCATTGTAAAGCAGCTTAGGAAATTTTTTTTCTAACATCTCTTCTTCATTTTTTATCTGATTTCGAATATCTGATACCTCATCAAACATTTTTTCCAGTTCTGGCGGGTAATTACCTATCTGTACCCATGGATATGCAAAACCGTGATCTAAATGGCCCTCACATGAGGCTGTAGTCTTTATTCCCAACAGATTTAAAGCAATGACGGTTTCTTTGATTTCGTTATCGAGTGGCCGACCATTTCCGTCGACCCAATGATCAACATCGCCAGCCATTGCATCCCACATTTCTTGTTTCGTAGGATTTGTTTTTCCAGCAATAAGAGCTGCCGACAAAAAGAAGGTCAAGATAGTGGAAAAAATGAATAGTTTTTTAAAACATTGATGGATAAACATGGATCATACTCCTTGGTGACGATAATATTACAAGCGGCTCAGTCTAGATCGAAACCTTTTTACTGTCAAAACCTTAGGACTTTGAATTTTTCATGATACTGAACGCATTGCTATATTTTCGACCTTGGTAGGCGATGTCACAGAAACTACTGAGTTTTTGTATGTGTTCACGGGTATTTAAAGCTTGCTCCTCAGATGGAGCCGGAGCATCTGCTACAGATCGCCCCCTTGTAAAGGGCCTATGGCCATTTACTTCAGGGGCAATCTTTGCATCTGCCCCGGCTCCATCGAGAGGAGCGGCGCTTACATACCCGTGAACACATACGGGTTTTTGCCTTGAGTTCATGAATAGCTTTGAAGATGTATCGAAAGCAATAATTGAGATGAAAATGGCCAATGGCTATTGTGAAGCGGTCTTTTTCTCGTCAAAATCTCGTTGAGGTTGTGGTGTTGGTGCTTTTTTAGCACTCTCCATTAATTTGGTGATATACTGTTTGTTCAATAGTGAGTTACCGGGGCGTTTTTCATCTTTCCATTGGCTGTATTCAACAATGACAACAGGATGATTCTGGGTTTGAAGAAGTCTTTGCTTTATTGTGGATCGAAAGTCAAGGATGAGAGCTTCGTTTGGCCCTTCGATATAGTGACAGGGTCCATTTACCTCAATGCAAGTCCCATTATTTTCTTTTGGAAGATAGATATCAACAGGGGGAAGTCCCTTGATCGAAACTTCTTTTTTGCAATTGTTTTCGCCATACCGTTTTTGAAATTTTTCAGTGACTTCCTGTTGAAATTTTGATTCTTGGACGGTAAAAAGCTCTCCAACAGCATGATCTTTTTTATCATTGCAGGAGACAAGATCAGGAATTGTTTTCACAAATTCAGACAAGAGGTTGTTCAAACTATTGAGAGATGCTTCTTGCCAAGCTGTCTGTTGCAAGATCTTACCATCGAGAGCAAGCTTTATTTGATAGAGCTGGTTAAGGATGAGCTGATTTGGATGATAAATCTGTTTCAGCGCTCTTTCAACAAAGGAGGGATAATTTTTGTCATTGCCAACAAGGTCTATCAAGGTGAATGAGCGGAGGGCATTTACTAAACTTGTCGTGGGAATATTTTGAAAATCCTGATCGCTTGTGTTTTTGAGTTTTTCTAAAATCTTTGAAAAAAGCGGTGCAAGCTGTGCTTTGTTAAGGCAGGTGGTCACTCTCGCCAATCCATTGGAAATTGAAATAAGATCTTTTGGGTAAAATCCGTTGAGACTATTTTCTTTTGAATAATAGTTCAAAAAATTGAGAAATGGTGCGTCATAGCGAATATCTGCCTGGGATAGCGTATCCAACAAAGATGCTTGGTCTTCTAAATGGCACTGTAAGGCAAATTCAGTAAAATTTTTCGTGTTGTTTATCTTTTGCTCGAGAAGTGGGCGGAAGATGTCTGAAACTAAATCAGCGGCGTCAAATTCCCTTTTTTGGTTCAGTTCTTTTATCGTTTGGCAAAGAGGTTTTAGGAGGCGATCGACATCTTTTGTGTCGCAATCGCTAATCCTGTCTTTTGCTTTTTCATTCTTCCGAAAAAAATCTGCTTTTAGAGCAGCAATGATATTTAAAAAAAGTTTTTCGTGTTGAGCGTTTGCTGTAAACTCGTTGCTGTTGTCGATAAGCGTGTTTAAGAAACGAACGAGATTGTGGGAGGAATATTTTGAAATGGCTTTTGAAAACTCTGCTAGAAATTTGCTGTTTTTTATGATGGCTGTGCCGATGCCTTTCAAATCACATTTTTGTCGTGAAAAAGCGATCGAAAGATCGATCAAGTTTTGAGTTGAACAGGTGTTGAGCAGGTAGCCTTTCTTTTCTAAAAATTCGTTTCGAATGTCATTAAATATATCCAAGAAGTCTTGCTTTTCTTTAGCAGTCCAAAAAAGCGCTTCGCTATCAACGTCAATTGTTGAAAATGAGCTGGCAATCGAGATAAGTTGGCTTGAATCACAGAGGTTTGCTTGAATCAGCTCTTTGAGATAAGGTGATAGGTACAGGAAAAATTTTCCGATATAATTATCGCCATCTCGTTTTGACAGAGTATTGATAATGATTATGAGGTCATCTAGTTCGAATTTCTCGCCGTTTTTGACAATAGTTTTTACCTGATTTTTAAGATCAGAAAAAAGATGTGGGTATGCAAAGGGGCGTTTTGAGAAAGCAGACGCAATGGCGTTAAGTTGCTTGACGTTGCATTCGGCTATCTTCTCTTGAATAACGTCTGAAAGTGCGTAAAAAAGGCCATTATACGCTTGGGGAGCATCAGCTCCTGTAAAGTTTTTAGCAAGGAGGATAAGATCGTCAACTTTTTGGTCTTTTAGTTTGAGGATGCCTTTTATGGAATCGCCTCTCTTGTCATTTATTGCCTTATCAAGAGCTTGAAACAGATCATTCTGTTTTATGGCCAGTTTTTCAGTTGCTAAAAAGGCGCTCAATATCAACTCAGGCTTATTTTCTCCTGCATAATTGGCAAGAGCTGGCAAGAACTTCTCCTTTATTTCTTTTGCAAGTCCTTGCTGCGATGCCTTCAGCTCGTCATCTTGTGCCACTTCGACAAAATGTGATAATTTTTCGCAAAAAGCAGCGACGTCATTTGAAAATAGGGGGATGTTTTTCTTGAAGGCCTCGACTCTTTTATGAAGTTCTGCCTTGCCCTTGTCAATGACGGCCAGACTCAGTTTTTCCGCAGTGTCAGTTGTTTTGAAGGATAGAACAGAACGTGATGATGGCGAGGATAAAAGTTTCAAAGAATCAAACATGTTAGCGGCGGCCGATGCTGGGGTGGAGGGGGTTGTAGGTGTCGTTGGAGGAGTATTTTCACTTAAGGCACTGAAGGCATTTGTCGTGTTGAATACTGTTTGAGTTTTTACAGCTGTTTTTTTGTTATAATGGTTCTTGTTGGAAATAGAGAGGTCTTGTGACGCATATAAAGAAGGTACTTTTTCCTCAGCGTCAGGATATTGCTGCTTTAGCAATCCGCGATCTTGAATAATTGAAAAATTTAATGGTGGTAAAATGTTCATACAATATTTTTACAAAATTATTAAGTAGAATAGATCAGGCAAGAAATAAAAGCAAGTTTTTAGGTAAAATAAAAATTTATATATGCTTGAGAATTAATTTTGCTTTTGGTATCATTTTTTTAAATATTATTAAAAACGGCAAAAGATGAGTATTTTCGATAAAACCTTCTTTGTATCCGGTTCTGACGCAAATCTTTCAACAGTGAACCAAACTGCACCATCGATACAACCGGAGAAAGTTCTAACTTTGTCCTCACAAGTTGCCCGTATGGCCATCTCATCATCAACGAATGACATCTCGATGGTTGTGGTGAATCCGGTGAAGGTTCCAAGACTTGGCTCCTACCGTGACCAAAAACCTCGACAGGTATATGAGCAGTCTCTTGCCAATAATGAAGAAAAACAGGAGTTATCTGAAATTACCTTTGACGAGGCAATCAAAACGTATGTTGCTGCCCTTCGTGATTCAGTAGACAAGACAGGCTCGCCTTCTGCCCAATATGCTTTAGCTGATTGTTATAAAAACGCCACTGGAGTTGAAAAAAATATCGACAAGGCGATTGAGCTTTACAAGTTGTCAGCTATGAGAGGCTTTGCAGAAGCTCAATATGCTCTTGGATTATGCTATGAAAAGGGTGAAGGTGTTGAAAAGAGTCGAAAAACAGCTTTAGAGTGGTTTTTAAAGGCTGCAGATCAAAACCATGCAAAGGCGCAAAATTGTGTTGGTCGCTATTATGAGCAGGGGATTGGCACATGTCAAAACCTGCAAAAGGCCTATGAGTGGTATTTGAATGCGGCGCGCCTTGGTAACGCTGGACAGGTAAATCTTGCAAGATGTTTGGCGCATGGAATTGGATGTCACGAAAATCTTGAAGCAAGTTGTGTTGAATTGGAGAAAGCGGCAAGCCTTGAAAATAATGAGGCAAAATTTACTCTTTCCTTTCTTGGAGCATACCTGAAAACAGGCAACCTGAGAGATTATTTTAAACAGAATAAACTCACCAAAGAGAAAATTGGCGAAATGCTCTTTCGTATGTTAACGAAAATAGAAGAGAGAGGCGGAGAAGCGAAAAGTGATGCGCAATTTTTGCGGGCAAAATATTGCGAAGAGGGAATTGGCACAGTTATAAATCTACAAAAAGCCTTTGAGTTGTATCTTTCGGCAGCACAAGAAGGGCATCTTCTTGCTGCCGATAAGCTCGCTTTTTGTTTTGAAAAAGGCATAGGAACACAACAAGACTTGGAAAAAGCAATTTTTTGGTATCGCCAAGCAGTAGCAGAAGGAGTCGTTTCTGCATTCTTTAACCTGGCCCGCTGCCTTGAAAATGGAGTGGGTGTCGATGTAAACCCGCTCGCTGCGGCGGCTCATTACAAGCAAGCAGCCGAGATGGGGCAACCGGAAGCCAAATGCAGCTTTGGCATATGTCTGGAAAATGGTTTTGGCTTAGAAAAAAGACCAGATAAAGCCGTTATCCTCTACAAAGAGGCGGCAGATCTTGGATCGTTGCGAGCTCAATGGCATCTTGGCCTCTGTTTGGCAAATGGCATTGGTGGTCGTCAAAATTTAAAAGAAGCCGTGTATCAATTTGAAGCCGGTGCAAAACAAAGCTATGCTCCTTGTCTGCACAGTCTGGGCCTGCATTATAAAAAGGGGAAAGGCGTTCCTAAAGATCTCAAGAAGTCACTAGTTCTTTGTAAAATAGCGGCAAAACAAGAATATGCTCCTGCCATCTTTAGCCTTGGTGTTTTCATTGAAAAAGGACAAGGCGGAGTACAAGCGAATTTGGCGGAAGCGGCAAGATTGTATCAAAAAGCAGCCGATCAAAAATATCCTCAAGCACTCTATCGCCTTGGTCTTTGTTATGAATTGGGCAAGGGAGTTGAAAAAAATCTCGAAAAGGCAATTGATTGTTACCTTTCCGCAAACGCACAAAATAACCCTTCCGCACAATGGAGACTTGGCCGTTGTTTTGAAAAGGGAATAGGTGTCCTTATAAATTACGCTGAGGCTCTTTCTTATTATAAAAAAGCGGCTCAGCAAAAAAATGCAAAAGCACAAGTTGCGCTCGGTATCATTTATTCTGAAGGAAAATTAGTTAAGCAAGACCCGACGCTAGCATTTGATTATTTTCAACAGGCTGCGGATGGGGGAAATAGTACTGCCCTCTATCGTATTGCTTGCTGTTATGAACTAGGATTCGGTGTTTGCGAAAACGACGGGAAAGCTCAGGCTTTTTATGAATTGGCTGCTGCCAAAGGCAATCTTGCAGCACAAAGAGAGGTTGGTGCCCTGCGCAAACATTGCCTCGTCACAGATTCTCCACAATCAACTCCCACCGTTTCCATGCAAGCGCCCTTTTCTTCTCCCATGTCATCTCCACCCACACGTTTTACGGACACTTCGCTCTTCATGGATTGCACTCCTTCCTCTTCAGCGATTGTGGACCTTTCTTCTATTTTTTCTTCTTCGACTGCCAGTGCTGAGGAAAAAACTCCATATCGTACATTCAGTAGTTCTAGCCTGTCACAAAATGGCAGCTTAAATAAGAAGCTTTCCTTAACTTTCGTTAGTACTGTTACTTCTGAAAAAGAAAATTCCAAAAAAAGGAAGTAATAATAAAAATCCCATTACAGGCCTGTATGGCTTGTGAAAAAACTTGCCATAGAGGTGAAGAAGTTTTAGCGGCCAACAAGATCTCAAAGTAGTAATAAAAAAAATATGAGTGTTCAGCAAACAGCACATTTGCCTCTTCAGCAGCAGCCCTATTCGGTATCAAAAGTAGTGATCCCAACTCCTGTCAGTTTGTCCTCGAGCACTTCTGGAGCACAATCTACG
>Ga0209777_10006094_pt1 | contig 13676 bp, 21 predicted proteins | sample FrelakmetHBP12HB_FD_187147 | JGI IMG/M metagenome (GOLD analysis project Ga0209777, IMG submission 187147) | Freshwater lake sediment microbial communities from the University of Notre Dame, USA, for methane emissions studies -HBP12 HB (SPAdes)... | ecosystem: Environmental > Aquatic >...
AAAACTTTATTGAATCCCGTATTTGCGGATGCTTTTCGAGTAATTGTTTCATTTCTTCATAACTCGGTGCTTTTAGCTTCATATTTGGAGAAAGGTATCTCCAGACAAATTGAATTGTCGCGGCAAGTGGCCGAGCATTCTTTTCGTGTTCGATTGAAAGCACATCAGCAAACGAACGTTTTTTCCCTATATCCATTGTGGAGAATGCATCGACAGGTATCTCTGTTACTACGACAACTTCAATCGGTTTTCCTGTTTCGTGTACCATGTGGAGACGATGTTGCCCATCCCGAAGTTGTCCCTCTGCATCGAAGCGAATTGCATCACCGTTCGTTTTCCATTCCCCACGTACTTGTCTACCGATAAGTTCTTGAATATGCGCAAGGGATAGTGGTCGATTGTTGCCTTTATCCTTTCCTAGATATTCCTCTGCCTTTTCCCGCGTGATAGTTTCGATTCTTACCTTCATTAGTGGCCTCCTTTTTATTTGATTTATTAGATAGTAGCACTTTAATTAAGGCTTGTCAAGTAGATAGTGACATATCTTATAAGGTTGTTAGAATAGATTAGAGTATATCTATGGAATAATAAACACACATGAAGGGCAGGGGCAATTTCAACCAAAAGTAAACGATACCAACCCTTATATAAACTGGTAAAATCCAAATAGTTGAATAAAAAATAGGAGGGTTACATGATAACTGCTAAGGTAGAAACCATCACAAGGGAAACAGCTCAGGAATATCTCGGCAAAGACAAGGGGAATAATCGCCCCTTATCACTACCTCACGTCCTTGAGCTAATCGGAAAACAAAAACGCGGGGAATGGAAAACGAACGGAGATGTAATAAGGTTTGATACCGAAGGGCAACTTCGTGATGGACAGCATCGTCTAAAGATGGTTGAACAAACTGGTATCCCAATAGAGGTTGTAGTCGTGAAGAATATTGATGTCGATGCCTTCTCCACAATGGATACTGGCAAGAAGCGCTCGTTCGCCGATGTTCTTTCCATAGAGCATGAAGATAATGCTCGTCCGCTAGCCTTAACAATCCAATTTGTCTGGAAGTACCTAAGCCGCAATCTGAAGCTAAAAATTGGCAGTTACGAGGAAATGATACAATTACTCAAAGCCCATCCCGAAATCCGCAAGTCAGTAAAATTTTATCTTGGGCTGAAAGAGCCTTCGGGTGCACCAGGGTTTCCACCCATAACGATGGCAGCCCATTATTTGTTTTCACGAGTGGATAAGGATAAGGCGAATGACTTTATCGCTCGCTATGTAAATGGGCTTGCCGCCGACCTCACTGACCCAATTCATGTTATACGCGAGCAAATTATTTTTTCAGAGAGGCAGGTGAGGCCGATAGTAAGCCTACAAGCTTTTACCTTATTGGTAAAAGCTTGGAATTGTTACATAGCTGAAAAGCCAGCCAAGAAGAAGTTTCAGGTGCAAAGAATAACCGAAATCGTTAATGCTCCAAGAATTGACGGAGGGTTTCCTAAAGAGCTATTCTTCAATAGACAAACCGAAATGGAATTACTAGAAGAAGAAACAGAGCCAAGCTAAATATCTATGAGTTGGCACATAGTGAGCGGGGGAGCAATCCCCCGCTTTTACTTGTCACCAAAGTCACCAACTATAAGTTAGGAGAACCTATTCTTTGGGCCTCGCGGCAATCCTCGCATATCTCCCGGCGTTCTGCCTTGCCCGCGCAATGAAAAGTTACAATGATTGACGCCAGAGCAAAGAAGCCACCGATACCAACAGCGACCCATTGCAGACCATGCGGCAAGGTATCATTGTGGAAAGCGCCTGGCGTCGTGAGAAGATACCCGGAGCAACCGAGCGCGGGTAATGCGAGCCATAGCCCGACACGATACCACTTTCGAGAATCCATTACACACCCCCTTTCACGCGGCCATTCTTGGGCCTTAATTTGCCACCTTGTCAGCTCCCCGGGAGGACCATAAAAGAGACTAACGGACCAAATACCACGCGGCAAGGGATTGCCGCAAAAGCCCCGGCTTGCCACTGCTATCGACTTTAACGGTTCGCACATTTGAGCGCATATCAGCGCACCGGGGCTAATCCACAGGCTCTTCCGTTATGCAATACGGAAATATCCACCTGCTGACATTATAGAAAGTCATGTGCTGAATCGGGGTAATATGACGCGGCTTATACCAAGCACATACAACCCGGTCACATTCAGGCTCATATCTCGGGTAAATCAAGACTTGGGTGACTTCATCCAGGTAGCAGTCAACCCCGCCAAAGTGACTATCATATATCAGCCAATCACAAAGCTTTTGTTCTTGCTGTAGACCTATGAGCGCGTCGGTTTGTTCAGCCCTATGCCAGTAACGCGGCGGGAAAGCCCGGTCAGCTTCCGCGACGTAAATCAGCTTGCCCTGCACATGGCGCTGCACCAGTACATTCAGCATCCGCCGCAATTCCGTATTGGTGAACTTGCTATAACCCTCTATCAATATAGACGAATTGCCGCAAGCATCCGTCGGTTTATAGCCGCCGAAAGCCATCAGGAAGAGACACAGCCCGACGCCGACTATGCCCTTACCAACACGCTTATCACCAATAATGCCAGCGATCACTTCTTGCCGCCGTCAAGCCCGATATTCAGACTGCTTCGATTGCGATTGTAGTCCATTGCCTCTTGCCATTGCAATACACTTTGCAGCATGACCCGGCTATTCGTTTCAGCAGTAGGAACGCCGCACGTTGCCTGGTATTCTTCAAGCATATCGACAAATTCCGGGCCCCAATCAGCGAACCCTTCACCGATAAAAAAGAACTTCAAGCAACTGAAAATCGTCGCTTGCTCTTCAGTAACTATTTTATTGGCCCGGCCCACTTGAACAAGCTTGAGGATAGGACTTTCCCCGCCCGCTTGAATATCAAAAAGGGCCATCGACTCCATTTTCTTTTTGAGTGTTTCGATAGTATCCATAAATTCACCCCTACAGCATATTCACAAGCCAAAGCAATGAGCTAAAGAACGGCGTCGGGAATGGATTAGGCGTAGGAGTCGGCGTCGGTGTCGGCGTCACTACCGTATGGAGCAAATGAGGAGAGATAACGTAATGATATACCAGGAACAAGATCACACCCAGAGCAAGTATGCCGAGTATGAGTTTCAGCCCGCCCGCGCCAAAACCTTTGCCAAAGACTCTAAAGCTATGAGTTGCTTGCCAGATCGCATTCCCCCGGATAAAATGACTCAGAGAGGCATCGTCGATGCCTTGCCCCGTTCCCTTCACCGGGCTAGTTACAACCTCACCATCTACTACCCACAAGGCCCGTTCATCTTCATAGAGATAGTATTCTTGCGGCTCATAGACCTTTCTCCAGCGCACCGCTTGAGCTTTCGTTTGATCGCTCATTTCTTTTTCTATAATCTCGCGCGTGAGTTTGCCCCGCATAGCGAAGGCGATACCATCATCACCATAGACGAATACCTCGCCTATATCACCGACAAAAAGTCTGGTAGCGAGCTTCCTCTCGAAGAAGATACCCTGGCGCACGAATAGGATAGCCCGCTCCAATCCATCGTGTCGCATCTTCCACCAACCGAGCTTGAAGCCGTCTATCATGCCTTGAAACGTGCAGCGCAATAACTCGATCATCTTACCTCTTTCCCTTTTTGCTGAATGCGCCAACAAGGAATAGACATTCAGACACCACAGCCATGAAGCTACCGAGAATTACAAGCGTTTGATTTGTTGTTATGATCGCCAGGCCCACCCAAACAAAACCCGTTATAAACCAAAGTACAGCCCCGACGCGCAAGGATAGAAAGGACATTATGAGCGCGGCGATCAGGAGTATAATCTGCATGACCATGCCCGCGTCAAAGATATTCAAAGTTACCACTTTTTGACTCCAACAAACAACACCAAAGGCAATAGAGACCAAAACCGCAACCTAATACGTCGAGAACCACCCTTGGAATCATATCGAATTAAAAAATACTTTGACTTGCCGTGTTCGTAAACAATCGTTTTTATCTCCTGCATACTTACCTCCTATGGACTATAAGGCGCACAGAGCAAAAGAACTGAACCATTACCAATCCCATTAGCTACGCCAGCCGCAACTTCCAGCTTAGTCACATTGGTAGGCGTACTGCCGAAACCTATGTCGATCATCCTATTGCACTCCTAACACGTTTGAGGGCTTTAGAGATGGCCGTTGAGGCGCGATGCCCAAACAACTTGAAATGCCATTCCCAGGAAGGAATCAAACCTTCCCCAACAATTTCTTTAAAACCCAGCCATGTGGGATAAGTTTTCGCCGTTCCCCCCTGTTTACGGAAGATGGCAGTAACCTCATAGGCACTGTGGGCCCTTCCCAGGGTGCTCACTCGTACTAACTCAACCCCATCCCACACTTTCCAAACACCGCCAGGAGTGTCAATATAACCATCAAGAACGAGTTGTACGAACCTGTCGGGCCACCAGGCGCTCACATGGTAATCCCAGGGGGAGCGACCATCACCGAATGTAGCCGAGGCTGTCTGCCTTATGCCGCGATGCCAGTATTTCCTGCAGATATCCCTGAAGTTCGGAGTGATAAAGGACATAATTCCACCCGGCTTGAGTACCCGGTAACACTCCTGAAGGAACGGGATCGCCTCATGCCTTAACTTGAGATGTTCCAGAAAATGGCTGCAAAAAATCTCGTCAACCGTCTCGTTCTTGAATGGTATGCCATGAGTCAAATCAGCTTGGACTATACCAGGGATGCGCGCCTCGTAGTCTAGATTTAACCAGTTGGGAAGCACTATATCCCCGCAGGCAAGATGCAAGCGCACAGGTGGGACTTCAGGCTCTAGGGATTCTTCCTTGACCATTTCACTCTCCTTCTCAATCAAGATGCCTCTATTATATCCCACTCTCACCTCTCAAGGCCGTATCTTGCGCAAACAAAAGTATGATCCTATGCCAATGCCACCAGCCGTAGGACTGTAAACACGCAATGCCGTGATATTCGACACTGTATTATTCGACAGTATTCCCGCATCACCGTATATACGAACAGAAGCACCAGTGTATATGCTGAACTGAGCAACGTAGCGCATATAGCCAAGCGCATCCCTCCAGATATAAACATGGCAGATGCCGCAGCCCAACGTATCGGCATATACCAAGCGTGGGGCATTGTTATTGTCTGAGGTCGTGCTTGCACCATAGCCGATAGTCTCCTCTTGATAGTAATGAGCAGTGGTATTATCTATCGTGTTTCCCCCACCGTTTGTATTGCAGAAGATGACATACCAAATTCCCGCACCGGTAGGGTTATAAATCTGAGCAAATAGTTCATAGCCCTTGTCAGTGTTTATATCCAGGTTCTGGAAATCATAGCTTGAGACATTGCCCGTTGCTGTATATTCGGTGATTACATTTGAGCCCGTAGGGCCAGTCGCACCCGTAGCACCTTGCGGACCTGTAATGTTGCCAAGCATAGTCGAATTGCCGTTCGTGTAATTCACCGTGAGATTGCCATAGCTTAATGTCACGTTGCCGATTCCATTACCCGTAGTACCCGTGTCACCCTTGGCCGCGACTAAATCCCAATGTCCAGCATCCGATCCGGGGTGAGTAGTGCCAGAAACGGCCAGAGTACAATCATAGGCTGAGCCGCCATCCTGCACCATATCGTAGGGGACATAAGAGGTATTGCCTACCCAGGCACCGCGCCAGGTATAGCCCTGTCCGTTGGTGCCAGGAGCGCCCGTTGCACCAGGAGCGCCCGTTGCACCAGGGGAGCCGGTTGCCCCAGGTGCGCCCGTTGCCCCAGGTGCGCCCGTTGCCCCAGGTGCGCCAGGGCTACCAGCAGGGCCAGGGCTACCAGCAGGGCCGGCCGGCCCTTCAGGGCCAGTGACATTCCCTACGCTAATTGTAAGTACATTAGTAGTCGCATTGCCGCTTAGAGTAACCCCCGGCCCCGCCTCGATACCAAGGGAACACGCCGAAGCCACAAGCGCAATCACCAGGAAGAGTGTCAGCAATTCCAGCTTGCAATGCTTTTTTAACCATACCAGCTTAGACCACAACTCAGCCAGGGCAAACAGCAGCCCATCAAAGACTGTCATTTTATTCTCTCCCCCTAACTAGACTTGCAACAAGCCAGCCCATAGCCAGGGCTATAGGAGTAAACAGAAAGGCGATAACCCATGCGGGCATATCCCCGCCAGTTACCGAAAAGCCGACAAGGGCCGCATAGGAGACCAAAGCGGCAATGACCCAGGCTAATATATTGCAGATCGCAATCAGAAAATCGAGCGTTCCGGTAAGGAACGAATACCAATGGCTTCCCACACTAAAGTAGGGTAACTGCCAGTCGCCTATATTGCCGATGATATGCGTCGTGTAACCCGCAGCGTTACCGAGATAGCCCATGAATAAGAAGTATATGGCAAAAGCTATTATGATAAAAGCTTCGCTCCCGCCCGCTCCGCGCTCCGCTTGCTTCATTTTAATGCCCCCCTTGGAGCTTGAACAGCAACCCCAAGCCGATAGCCCCACCGATGATAATTATTAGATAGCCCGGAAGCCAACCAAACACTGTGAACCCGACAACACAAGCCACAGCAACCCCAGCAATGAGCATACCGCTAGACCTACTTTTTACGCGCCCGCCGACTAAGAGCATAGCGCCTATCGTCACCGCCAGAGCAATGACAAGCTTGAGGTTAGAACTGAGAGATATACTTCCAACGCCCGGAATTGTAATCCCGCCAGGCGTCGACGTAGGATTTGGAGTAGGCAAAGCAACACCCCTAGTCAATACATCCTTTGTATCCCCATATCCCGTACCAAGAGCATTAGTAACAGTTGCCCTCCACTCATAATTAACATTCTTGCTTAATCCCCGTACCACTTTCTCAAAAACATCATGTGTTCGCAATATGTCGGTATTCTGTACCGAAGTCCAATTTCCCGAACCGAGCACACGATATTGAAACCCGCCGACACAGTCAAGATTACCATCATAGATTACGGCCCCGCTAAACAACACATCAACAGACGTAAGTTTTACATCTTGCAAAGCTGTTTCAGTTTCAGCCACAGGAACAGAATCAACATTAGAGGCCAAGGTAACAAACTCCGGGAGATTTCCCGAAGGATACCAGTCACCAGCCTCATTATGTAGCTCAAGAAAATAGGAATACGTTTGTTGCGGGATCAAATCGGTAAATGTATAGCTGACAACCTCGCCCGTAGTCACATTACCAGGCACATCATAATCGGTTTCAACCCCCCCATTCCAGACACTATAAATGCCTAATGTAGCATGACAAAAAGAAGCCCAGTCGCCATCGAATACAACTTGCCCGCTAATTGTAGCCGAATAAGCCGTAATGTTACCAGCCGACAGATAACCGCCTACTGGCGGGTATACATTCGCATATACGCCCTGGAACTTCAAGATTCCAGCATTGTCTACAAAACATACCCCTTCACTCGCTTCCCTGGTAAGCTCCGCTGTTTTTAAGAGGCTATACCTTACACCATATAGCGCAACTGGCAAAGTTTGATTACCAATCAACAATGCGGGAGAACTCCAGTTTCCCGCAAAAGACCGGGAATAACTATAGGAAATATCATCCACTCCAGGCGAATCTTGCCAGAATACAAAAAAATGTCCGCTACCAGTAGCGGATAAGGAGGGATAACTCGAAGCCGCAACGGTCCCAATGGTTTCCTCAGTAGTAAAAATGTCCAGCCCTGGAATATAGTTGACAACTTTTAAAACATTCGATGTTGTCAAGAAAACTACTTTGGCAGAAGCACCAGCACGAACGCAACTAAAAGCGGGCCACCCATCCTCATAGGTACTAACTGGCGAAGTACCAGTGATAACCGCGCTCCAACTTCCATTAAAATACGCAGCTTGCAAGGGCGAATTAATATTAGTAGCACCAATAAAAATTAGTTCCCGGGAGCTAAGGGGAATAACAACAGGCCATTCAGCATAACCATATCCACCAGCAATATTAACTTCTGAACCAGTGACCCAAGTACCATCATTATTTGCATCCGTCGTTATCATAGCGCCATAGCTTGACTTATACCAAGCTATCACAGGATACCCCGCGCTATCAACCGTAATTGTTGTGTACTGACCTCCCGTAATACCAGGAATATTAACCTCGCCCGACCATACAATCGTACCATTCCCATATAACAAGCCCCGATTAAACATCACACCCGGCGAAGTAGTACGGATATAATAAGCGTAGGTTCCATCTGTGTAGACTGACGCCTCAATAGATTGGTCGCATGGACTAGCGACGGCAGTAGCGTTCGACCATGTATAGCCAAAATCCCCCGATGTTTTGAACACCAAACTGCTACCGTCACTATAAAATACCCATTGTAAATCGAGAGCGTCAAACGTCAACCGCTTCCAGCTCAACTCATAGCCAGTTACAACAGGAGCAACAATGCTTTCAGCGTTCGCGCTAAATGGCGCGAATATATTAAGCAAGACCGAAAGCATAGCAACTAACACCAAACTAGAAAGCATTTTCTTCATTAACAAACCCTCCATTCAATCGTTAGGCAGTCGGGCTATGAAGTTAAATATCGCCCACATCACAGCCAATAAGCCGAGATAGCCTAGCTTATCAGACCATGACCAAGCCATCATAGCAGAAATAGAGAAGGCATGGGTAGCCCCGGACTCCAGGGAATTACCCATGCCCTCTATAAAGATCACACTTACCTCAGCGACGCCTATCTTCCTTTGTGGCCCAGAAAGGCGTACAACACATAGATAACCAGGCCCAGCAAGGCCAGAGGCAAGAACCACGTCTGGACTAATCCGAAGATAGTCTCACCGACGCCACCCCCCCCATAGGTGAGGTTGCCAATGCTCGGTTGAAAAGCCGAGATTATGTTCAAGGCCATATAGCCAATGAACAGCACGACGATAAGGCCCACGAGCCAACCACCCCAACCCCCGCCGCCTCCGCCGCCGCCTCCGCCATGACTCTTGCCCCGGCGCAGATAGGCCCGGCTTTCATCTAAGCCAACGATGTTGCAATCATCGTCAGTATAGATTCCAGCGCCGCGCAGGTAATTGCGGAAACCCGGCTTGATTTTCTCAAAACCCCGTATTAACTCCGACACTTCACCGCTAGAAATCAGTTTAGCCATGCTCTACTTCCTTTCTACAACCGTTAAGCCCGCCCGCATCCAGGGACACCCGCATATAGTCAAGCCATTTTGTACTTCAACAGCTTAACCATCTTTAGGTATCACGAACCCGGTGCAAGCGTAGCAGGTTGCCCCATCAAAAAAGCATCCACCCGGCTTTCCGCAGCCGGGACCGCATTTTCCTTGGAGCCATCTTTTTTACTATCTCCGCGCTCATAAGCGCCATTCTGATTGCTTTCACTAAACCACTTGACATCGTCAGATGCTTCGAGGAAAAACCCCACGGCCTCAGCAATGACACCTAATGAGGCCCGGTGATCGCCTTTCGTGCCACGATACCGCGTCGCATGCAAACGACCACGAACACCAACGCCGATACCTTTCTTAAGTTCCGCGCATTGCTTACCGAGCGCCCCGAAAGCCGTCACTTGCAGCAGAAACGGCTTATGGTATTCCTCTTCCGTTTCCTTTGTTGTGACTGACATTCTGATATTCAGCTTGCAAGCCGTTCCCCCATCCCGCGTAGTTGTCAGCTTCGCATCACTATCCAGCTCGCCGCGAAGCTTCTCACTACTCTCAAATTTAATCATCGAACACCCCTCCACACTCAATTATTAACAGCAGCAGCAGCAGCAGCCACCTTTGCCTTGATCCAATCTCGGCTTATCGCATAACGCACAAAGCGACTTTCCAAAATTTTTACCGACAGGCAATTTTAACATAGCGTTTGCATCCCGCGCAATACCTTCCCGAGTAAATCTCCCCCAACCCTCTAATTTTGGGCAACCTTTTCCCTCAATAGTCACAGGCAAGAGACCAAACTTACAGCCAGTTCGCTCACCACGATTGATGCACCAACAGCAGACCACGACCTCGAAACGCGCAACCGACACCGGATATTTAGCCCGGATCGCCGCGTTTTCGCGCTCTTGCTCTTCCCGCGTTTTAATCCCCGGCACGAATACGCGCTCCATTCTTAAAATCCGCCATAATCCGCCGGGCTATCTGAGCCAGTGACGGCCTGAACTCAAAGCAATCGCAAAGTTCAACCGCACTTGTGCGCCATTCCCCGGCAGTCACTTCCACCCAAGCGCCTAAAGACAAATCATACCAGTGTAAAATACCTTCTATAGAAAAATTACCGACGAAATCCCAGGAAATCTCACCGCGACGCAACCCCGACAAAACCTTAGGAAGCTTGGGCCATGCCTTAGAATAGCTGACGCCGCGACCAGTCAAAACCATCTGATCGAGCTTTGCCAGATAAGTCCCCATGTCCTCACGCGAAATATAATAATCACCAGCACCATAACGAGACTTTGCAGTTTCCGCCCCGATAGTCTCGCCTACCCTATGAACCCAATGGACAATACCCCCCCCGAGACTATGCCATTTTGATGCTAGCAATGCTTGAGGAATAAAACGCCAGGGAGACATGACAAGATTCAAATGGAGTCGCCCGCTTCGATGCCGCTCCCACACTTTCGCCCACTCGCCCTTCAGTCCAAATACTCGCTTCATGTAACGATTAAGCCACTGTATAAATTGATTCGCAATTCTCACAGCCTTAGCCTTAGGAACTGCATAATCGAATGTCAGAACTTGCCAGCCCGCGCCATCTTCACCACCCAAGATTCTGATCCCTTCCGCAACCCGCAATGCTATTAAACTACGCCGGGCCTGACCGCAAACCGGGCAAGTACGACGCTTGCATGACATCTTCACCCATCTGACAGTGCCATGTTCTTTGCATACACCCTTCAACCATCCACCATCGGGACACGACGGCAACAGCTGCGGTTCAATACCGACGTTCAGTGATGAAGTTATGCCCGTAACCTGAACAAGTGAAGTAGACAACGACTCAAGCCCGCCTATTCAAGGAGCCTTGTACTACTTAGAACCTTAGAGAGCTTTTAGCACACTTTTGCCAGGCTGTCAACTCGATTGCTAACTAGATAGTACGATAGATGGATTGACAACTAGATTACTAGCTGATATAATCAGATCATGCCCTGGCCTGGCCCGCTCCTGGCCCGCCTTTCCTACGGGAGTAACCAGCCAGGGCAACTAGAAAGGAGCAAGCATGAGAATCTACGCGAACGCACTCAAAGCTATCACCCCGAATCTGAGAGACCAAGGCAGCGTCGACGTCACCATTAAAGAAGCCTCAGGCCCCGGCGAACCTGCTACACTCGTAATCAGGTATTCATATATGCCCGGATTCGAGTCCCGGATCACAGCCATACGCGAAACCCCGAAACACGACCAGGACTAGACAAGCGCCTAGCCCGGAAGGAGCGCACACCACATGACAACCGACCACGCCGACCAGGATGCCACCAGGCCCGCCGTGCTGCCCGCCAAGCAGGGAGTAGAGGTCAGCTATATACCCATAGGGCTGACTGTCAAGGAACGTGTCAAGCCAGCCTGTTCAGGCATAAGCTCGGGAGAGTTCTACTGTATCACGCACCAAACGCTATTTGCGACACACCAGGCAAAGAAAGAGCATTGCCGCGAGCCGGGAACACATGTAATAGGCTGGATATGCAAGACACATGGCATCGAAGTGCCATAGAAAGGACAAGCATGCTTCCACATTACACCCTACTCATTCGCGCCAAGCGCGACGGCGTACTGTATAGAGCGGTGCAAGACTCCCCCGACAACTACGGATTCAGGCTCACCGATACAGGCGGACGACTCATTTACCTTTCACTCAGCCATCCCGCTTCAGACCTATACCCCTTGCTCATGCTGGGAGTCAAAAACCGGACAGACGTATTTGTCACAGACAACAGAATACAGTTGAAGAAAAGGAGTGTTCCAAATGCCAAGAATAGCCAAGGAAACCATACGGAAAATGCTTGAATCAAGCCGCAAGCTCGCCAGGCTCCTGAATGAACTCGACAGCACAAGCCACAAGCTCCGTAACTTGATACCCGATATAGTGCGCCTCGAAAGAGACAGCGAAGCGTTCATAAAGGCATCCGAGATCATGAAGCCCAAGCCGAAACCCAAGACACTGACCCCAACAGACCCGGCCCCGCACGGAGCACAGACGCATGAGCACAAATCAACCGAACCTATGCCCTAACTGCGGCAAGGCATTGAAGTCCTTGGGCCTGTCATGGTGCGGAAAAAAAAGAATGACCCTCTACGCTTGCCGCACCAAGGAAGGGTGCGGACGCTATACCTTCTACCCGGTGCATGAGTTCCAGCATACCCTACTGGCGAACACCCCACCCGAAGCCACCCGAAAAACACCTATTTGACTGACGCTAGAGAGACTATCGAATTAACTCGCGTTCCGCGAGCCGCTTCGATGGTCTCTCTCTATAACGACTCAGTCTAATACTATGGACACATTCCAAACTTTGGAGCTTACCTTAGAACCCCCTGCCTCGTTTGCGAATGGCAGAGGACATTTTACCCGGCTTTTGTGTCTTTTCGAGCCTCTAGGATTCGATTCTAAGGCTTGCCCGGCCCTTGTCTAACTATCAAAATCGCGCCCGGACAGCGACAGCCGAAGCTAACGACGGCCCGGCCCAAAAAGAGCCGAAGCTAATTCCCTGGCCAGGGAATCACCCGGCCCATGCAAACACACAGGCAATATGAAAGCCTGGCTCATGAAGTCCATTCACGGCCAGGCTTTGCAGGTGGTTCTAAGGCTGACAGTTGCTCAGGCTGCCAGTGACCCCGAATATACTACCCTTGCGGCCCGTTGTCAAGCCCCTTTATTCTTTGGTTCTCCTAACTAATGGTTGTTTTTGCCCCTGAGCTTTACCTGTCACCAAAATATCGACATTAAAAATGTAAATCAACATTTATCAAGCCTTGTGAATTCTGGATTCTACTACTTGACAACCCTTAGGTATCGTTTACTTTTGGTTGATACGAAAGTAGACAAGTAAAAGCGGGGGTGGATTCCCCCGCTTTTGTTCAATAATCACAGCTTATCAAGGCTAGTCTTCTGTTTCGCCTTCATCTGTGAACCCGGCTTCTTCTCTTGCGAAGAATAAATCTTTGGGAAATCCGTCAATTCTTGGTCGTCTCTTAATTTCGGTCACTTTCTTGAATGAGATATGAGCGAGCGTTGTCTTATTAGCCATGTAGGCGTTCCATCCTGAAACCAATAAACAGAATGCTTGTAGCCCCACAATCGGCCTTGTTTCTTTCTGGCCGAAAATGATTTTCTCCCGCACGATATGAATAGGATCAGCAACGTTATCAGCTAGCCCTTGTACATATCGAGTAATAAAATTATTTGCTTTTACTTTATCGACACGAGAGAATAGGTAATGCGCACTCATTGTTATGTTTTCGAAAGCGGGAGCGCCAGATGGCTCTTTCAGCCCAAGATAAAACTTTATTGAATCCCGTATTTGCGGATGCTTTTCGAGTAATTGTTTCATTTCTTCATAACTCGGTGCTTTTAGCTTCATATTTGGAGAAAGGTATCTCCAGACAAATTGAATTGTCGCGGCAAG
>Ga0209777_10006095_pt1 | contig 13675 bp, 11 predicted proteins | sample FrelakmetHBP12HB_FD_187147 | JGI IMG/M metagenome (GOLD analysis project Ga0209777, IMG submission 187147) | Freshwater lake sediment microbial communities from the University of Notre Dame, USA, for methane emissions studies -HBP12 HB (SPAdes)... | ecosystem: Environmental > Aquatic >...
GCTTTTCCGGACACGCCGCTTTTCCCATGGCTCACGCCATGGGCTACTCTCTGTCGCCCTCCGGGCTGGTGTAGCGTCCTTGCGTACCACTACGCTCAGATACCCGCGTTTTCCTTCGGAATTCGGAGTCTCGCCACTTTCAAGTCGCGCACCCGCCAAAACAGGTCGATTCGACAATGGTTTGCGCGTCTGCTATATTGGAACCATAGATGGGAATCAGAACAGCCTACGCGCAGGGTGCACAAGTGGAGCACCTGAAGTTCGGTCTCGGTACGGTGCTCTCCTGCAATGAAGAGCATATCGTCATCAAGTTCGACGACTTTGGCGAGAAAAAGTTCATCGCCCACATCGTGCTGATGGCGCTCAAGAAGAGCGACCGGCAGCCTCCTGTGGAAAAGCGCGCCCGCCGGAAGCCCAAGGCTGCGGTTGCCGCTCCGGTCGTTGCCGCCCAGTAGCAGTCCCCGCTCCAGTTCCTGATCCGCGCGCCTGTTGAAACGCTGACGTCCGTGTTCTTGCGGGAGAATGGCCCGCAGAAGGCACGACCGGCGTGTCGAGTTTTCGCGATCGGCGCGGCAGCCGCCGCGGCCAATGTTACACTATCCTTTCTCCCATGAAATTCGGCGTGGTCGTGTTCCCGGGCAGCAATTGCGATCATGACGCCTGGTATGCCGTGTCACAAAACCTCGGGCAGCCCGCCGAGTTTCTGTGGCACGATTCCGAGCGGCTGGGCGACGTGGATGCCGTCATCCTGCCCGGCGGTTTCGCCTATGGAGATTACCTCCGCTGCGGCGCCATCGCGAAGTTTTCGCCGGTGATGAACGCCGTGAAGAAGTTCGCGGCCGAAGGCGGCCTTGTGCTCGGCATCTGCAACGGGTTTCAGATTCTCGTAGAGAGCGGGTTGCTTCCCGGCGCACTCATTCGGAACCGCGGCCTCAAGTTCATCTGCCGCCCGGTGCGCCTTCGGACCGAAACGGTGGACTCGCCGTTCACGAACTGCGCGCAGCCCGGACAGGTTCTTACGGTGCCCATCGCGCACGGCGAAGGCTGCTATGTGGCGGACGAGAAAACCCTCGACCAGCTCGAGGCGGAACAGCGCGTTGTCTTCCGGTATCTGGACAACCCGAACGGATCGCTCCGGGATATCGCGGGCATCCTGAACGAAGGACGAAACGTGATGGGCATGATGCCGCACCCGGAGCGTGCCGCCGACCCCCTGATGGGATCGATGGACGGGCGGGTCGTGCTCGCATCGATGGTTGCGGCGCTGGCGCGCCGGTAGAGCGGCGGGCGGTTCGAGGCTGCCAGCCTGGTTCCGCTCGACTCCTGCCGCGCCCGGCGTCAGTACTGATATGACGATTACTCCCGACCTCATCGCCACTCATCAGCTCACAACGGAAGAGTACGAAAAAATCGTATCGATCCTCGGCCGCGAGCCCAGCTACACCGAACTCGGCATTTTCAGCGTGATGTGGAGCGAGCACTGCTCCTACAAGAGTTCCCGCCTGCACCTGAAGAAGCTGCCCACCCGCTCGAAACTGGTCGTGCAGGGCCCGGGAGAGAACGCCGGCATCATCGACATCGGGGACGGCTGGGCCATCGCGTTCAAGATCGAATCGCACAACCATCCTAGCTTCATCGAGCCATTTCAGGGCGCCGCCACCGGCGTCGGCGGCATCCTGCGCGACATTTTCACGATGGGAGCGCGGCCGATCGCCGTCATGGACTCGCTTCGTTTCGGCCTGCTTGACGATCCCGTGAACGGTCCGCGGAACCGCCGCATTGTCTCCGGCGTTGTCTCGGGCATCGCCCACTACGGAAACTGCTTCGGCGTGCCCACGATCGGCGGCGAGTGCATCTTCGAGCCGAGCTACAACGGCAACCCGCTCGTCAATGTGTTCGCGTTGGGCGTGTTCAAGAGGGACGAGATCTTCTACGCGCGCGCCAGCGGCCTCGGCAATCCTGTCATCTACGTCGGATCGAAGACGGGTAAGGACGGCATTCACGGCGCCTCGATGGCGTCGGCCGAGTTCACCGAGGAGTCCAAGCAGAAACGGCCTAACGTTCAGGTGGGCGATCCGTTCATGGAGAAGCTCCTGCTCGAGGCCTGCATCGAGGCCATGCAGACGGGCGCTGTCGTGGGCATTCAGGACATGGGCGCGGCCGGCCTGACGTGCTCGACGTGCGAGATGGGCAGCCGCGGCGGCACCGGTGTGGAGATCGAGCTGAGCCTGGTGCCGCAGCGCGAAACCGGCATGACGCCTTACGAGATCATGCTTTCGGAGTCGCAAGAGCGCATGCTGCTGGTTGTGGACAAGGGCCGCGAAGAGGAAGTCTTCCGCGTGTTCCGGAAGTGGGGCCTCGATGCGGTCGCTATCGGCACGGTCACCGGGGACGGCATGATGCGGGTAAAGGAGCACGGCAAGGTGGTCGCCGAGATCCCGGCGCGCGAACTGGCTGACGAAGCGCCGCTTTACAACCGCCCGCACACGCTTCCTTTCCGCACCGCGCCGATCGACGGCCCGGTTGTTCCTCCCGGCGATCCCGCGGCCGACCTTTTGGCGCTGCTCTCCTCGAGCGACCTCTGCGACAAGCGCTGGATCTGGGAGCAGTACGATCACATGGTCCGCACGAACACGACGGAGGGTCCGGGTGGCGACGCCGCGGTGGTGCGCATCAAGGAAACCGGTTCTTCCATCGCCATGGCCCTGGACGGGAACGGCCGGTACGCCTACCTGTCTCCGCGCGAGGGCGCCCGCCTCGCTGTCGCCGAGTGCTGCCGCAATCTCTCCGTCGTCGGCGCGCTCCCGGTCGCGGCGACCAATTGCCTGAACTTCGGAAATCCCGAGAAGCCGGAGATCATGGCGCAGCTCGTGGAGGCCATCGAAGGCATGGCCGAGGCCTGCCGCGTGTTCGAGACGCCCATCACAGGCGGCAACGTCAGCCTTTACAACGAGACGCTCAGCGAAGCCATTTACCCGACGCCGGTGCTCGGCATCGTCGGCCTGATGAAAACCGGCGCGCCGGTGACGATCGACTTCCAGGCGGCCGGCCGCTCGGTCATCCTCCTCGGAGGACTCGGCAAAACGAGCGACCGCGAGTTCGGCTCGTCGCAGTACGCCAAAGTCGTTGTGAAGCAGTTGTGGGGCGTGCCTCCGGCGCTCGACATGGAATACGAGAAACGGGTGCAGGCGGCGGTCCGCGAAGTGGTGACCGGCGGCCTCGCGGAATCCGCACACGACCTCAGCGACGGCGGGCTGGCGGTGGCGCTCGCCGAGTGCTCGTTCGGGAAGGCGGGCATCGGCGCGGAGCTCGAGCTTGCGAGCGGGATGAGGCCCGAGTACCTGTTGTTCCACGAGGGACCGTCGCGCGTTCTGCTCTCAACCGCCGAACCGGAAGCCGTGCTCGAGATTGCGCGCCGGCACGGCGTGGAGGCGTTCGTTGCCGGCCGGACCATTCAGGGCAGGGTGGTAGTCCGAAACGGCGGCCGCCCGCTGCTGGATTGTGGAATTGACGGGCTCCAGAGCGCCTGGAAGGGTGCGCTGGAGGCGGCGCTGAAAGGGTAGCCGGCACAGGCGCGGCCCGGCGCGATGATCTTTTGAGAGGGTCCTCGATGCACGATAAGTTTCGCGAGGAATGCGGCGTAGTTGCTGTTTCCGGCCACCCGGAAGCAGCCAACCTCGCCTATCTCGGGCTGTACGCACTCCAGCACCGCGGGCAGGAGAGTGCGGGCTTGGCCTCGAGCGACGGCCGCGAGGTGTACTGCGTGAAGCAGATGGGCTACATCGCCGACATCTTCACGCCCGAGCAACTGGCCAAGCTCCGCGGGAATGTGGCCATTGGCCACACGCGCTATTCGACGGCCGGCTCCACCGTCCTCAGCAACGCGCAGCCGTTCGCGGTGGCCTGCAACAAGGGCAAGATCGCGGTGGCCCACAACGGCAACATCACGAACGCGCTCGAGTTGCGCCGCGAGCTCGAAGCCGACGGCTCCATCTTTCAGGCCTCGAGCGACACCGAGGTCATCCTCCACTTAGTGGCCCGCTCGCGCGAGCGGACGCTCGCCGGCGCGCTGCGCGAGGCGCTGCTGCAGCTCGAAGGCGCCTTCTCCGTCGTGTTCCTGGCCGAGGACCGCATCATCGTCGCCCGCGACCCGCAGGGCTTCCGGCCGCTGGCGATGGGACAGATGGAGCTTTCCGGCGGCCGGAAGTCCTACGTCTTCGCCTCGGAAACCTGCGCGTTCGACCTCATCGGCGCCGTGTACCTGAACGAAGTGGAGCCCGGGGAGATGGTGATCGCGGGACCCGAAGGCCTCACGCGCGAACGCTACTGCCCGGAACAACAGAAAGCGCAGTGCGTCTTCGAGCACGTCTACTTCTCGCGGCCTGACTCGATCGTATTCGGGCGCTCCGTGCAGGAATCCCGCGAGTTACTCGGGCGCCTGCTGGCGCGAGAGCATCCCGTCGCAGCGGACATCGTCGTCCCGGTTCCCGATTCAGGCGTCGCCGCCGCGCTGGGCTTCTCCGCCGAGAGCGACATCCCGTTCCGCCACGGCCTGATCCGCAGCCATTACATCGGCCGCACCTTCATCGAGCCTTCACAGGCGATCCGCGATTTCGGCGTCAAGCTGAAACTGAATCCGGTCCGGCACCTCCTCGAGGGGAAACGGGTCGTGCTCGTGGATGATTCCATCGTCCGCGGCACCACGTCGCGCAAGATCGTTCGTATGGTTCGCAGCGCCGGCGCGCGCGAAGTGCACGTGCGCATCTCGTGTCCTCCTACCAGGTCGCCGTGCTTCTACGGGGTGGACACGCCGACCAAGCGCGAGCTGATCGCCGCGAACAACACCGTCGAAGAGATCCGGAAGTTCCTCGAGGCCGATACGCTCGGCTATCTCTCGCTCGCGGGCCTGCGCGAAGCCGTTGCGGACGACAAGCACGAATACTGCTACGCCTGTTACACGGGCGACTACCCCACCGAGCTCGTCAACATCAGCAACCTGATGACGGAAAAAGAGCGGCGGAGCTGAGCTCAGCGGATGGCCTGATCTTGTCCACAAGGGACGGATCAGGGCTGTCCCGGGCGTTTACCATAGGTCTATGCCCGCTTGCGTTGCGCCTTCCGCCCAGGCCGTCGAGCATTCCAGGATCCGCGAACTCGCCGAGATCGCGATGGGTATGGACGGCGTGCTGAAACTCTACTTCGGCGAATCCAGCCTGCCCACTCCCGAGTACATCCGCCGCGCCGCGCAGAAGGCGATGGCGGACGGATTCCTCTTCTACACGGAGAATGCCGGGCTGCCCTCGCTCCGCCGCGGTCTTGCCGATTATTACCAGCGCGTGCAGGGTGTGAGCATCGATCCACTCGGCGAAATTGTGGTGACGTGCTCCGGTGTGCAGGCGATCAACGTTGCGGTGCGCTGCTGCCTCGACCCCGGCGAGGAGGCCATCGTCCTGACACCGGCCTGGCCGAACCAGGTCTCCAACGTGCAAATGGCGAACGGTGTGCCTCGCCAGATCCCGCACCGCCTTTCGGGCGCGCGCTACGGAATCGATTTCGACGCGCTCGAGGCGGCCGTCTCGCCGCGAACCCGGCTGATCGTCTACACATCGCCGTCGAATCCCCTGGGCTGGGTTGCGACGGACGAAGAGCAAACCGCGCTACTCGGCTTCGCCCGCCGCCACGGCCTGTGGCTGCTTGCTGACGAGGTCTACGACCGGCTCTACTACCGGACGAACGCGCTCGGCACACCCGTGCCCTCGATTCTGAAGAAGTGCACGCGCGAGGACGCCGTCATCGTGGTTCAGTCCTTCTCGAAGGCCTGGTGCATGACGGGCTGGCGCGTAGGGTGGCTCGTCGCGCGCCGCGACCTTGCCGCCAAAGCGGCGCAGATGAACGAGTTCATCATCTCGCACGCGCCGAGCTTCGCCCAGCGTGCCGGGGAAACGGCGTTGGTTTGGGGCGAGATCGAGCTGAAGAAGATGCTCGCGCGCTACAAAGTGAATCGCGATTTCTGCCTCGCCATGCTGAAACAGGCGCCCGGTGTTACCGTCCCGGAGCCCGAAGGGGCTTTCTATTTGTTCCCGAGGATTGAGGGCGTCACGGATTCGTTCGAGTTCTGCCGCCGGTTGCTCGAAGAAACCAGTGTCGGCCTCGCGCCGGGCGTCGCTTTCGGAGCGGGCGGGGAAGGCTCGGTGCGCATCTGCTACGCGGCCGAGACTGAAATCCTCAAGCCGGCGATGGAGCGGCTTCTCGATTTCCTGAAGGACCGAAAACGCTGAGCGCGGCGACTGGCCGTGACCGCCGGAGACCTGCCGTTACGGACGGCCCGGATGATCGAGCCACATGCCCTGCAGCCCGTAGAGATTGATCAGGTGCTGCAGCATGATTCGTTCACCGGCGCCGGGTTCGATGTGCGTGCTCATGTCCGCGCCGTAGCCGCCATGAGCCGCTGATTTCACGTCCGGGATATAGTCGGGCCAGGCCGTTCCCCCGGTGTACGTGTATCCGTAAAACAGCGGCACGGGCACCTCCGCCTGCGACTTCCACATGGTCTGGAGCTTGTGGAAAGGCTCACCGGGCACGGCCGCGATGGCGATTTCGCCATTAATGAGCACGGTTGTGATCACTGCTTCGACCGGTTTCTCGCGGTCCCACCGGTTCCGGAACGTGAGGGTCTGGCTCGTGTACCGGATCGGCTGCCGGTTCGGAGCGCCCGGCTTCATCTCACGCGCAGTCTTGAGCACCTCGCCGGCGAGAAGCTCACCCATCACCTTCACCGGCACGAAGTCGTCGCTTTCTCTTCCTGTCCGTCCCATGAAGAGAGGGTTGACGTCACCGGCGCCGCCCTGCACGAACATGCACTGCGTGCCCGGCATGTCCGTCTCTACTTTTGCCTGCATCGCGCCGGGCCAGTCGGCGGAGTACTTGCAATTGGTGGGGCCGAGCACTACCGAATGGCAAGCGTAGTGGACGATCAACGCGCGTGCGGCTCCTGTTGCCGCATCCTCGACGCGCAGCACGACGACCTCCGGATCTACCGGGCCATAGGGCACGCGCTCCAGGTTGTCGAAGAGCGCGCGCGACCGCCCGTCCTCCCTGGGCACCAGACGGTTGTAGCCGAGCTGCAGCGAGCCGCGGCCGACGCTCAGGCGCGCCGGGAACATCGACTTTGTCGCTTGCTCTACGGCGCCGAAGACCTTTCGCTCCACCTCCGCAAGGTACGGGGCGCCCTCAGGCGTTGCGGTCCCGGTCTCTTCAACCAGATACTCCGGCCCGGAGTGCGTGTGGGAGGCCGCGAGCAGCAGGACCGGAATACCGAGCTTCTCCGCGACGTCCTTGCGGAGGCGCTCCGACATGAGAATCCCGAGGTCCACCGTAACGACGGCCATCCGCGAGTCACCGGTCTGAAGGACCAGCACCTTCGCGTACAGAGGATCGTGAATGCCGTTGGATGGCCCGCAGGTCCGCTTCGCGTAGCCGTACATTGTCATCGAGGCTCCGGGGGTGATGTCCACCCGCGCCAGTCCAGCATCGAGCGCCACATCGCCGGCGAGAACCGGCAAGGCTACGAACAGAACACCCAGCAAACTTGTTGTCAGTCGCATGCGACCGATTACTCTATCACCAGCGGGCAGGTCCCGGCGCTGCGGAGCGAAGCGGACTAGAGCGGCAGCCGCAGGCGGGCCTCGCAGCCCCGGCCGGACTCACGGTTCTGCAGCGTGAGGTTTCCCCCATGCGCCTCCGCGATCTGGCGGCTCAGCACTAGCCCGATGCCGGAGCCCCCCGGCTTGGTGGTGAAAAAGGGGACGAACAGATTGGCGGTGCTCGACAGGCCGGGGCCCTCGTCCTCGACGCGGATATCCACGTAGCCGGGGAGCCGGCTCCAGCCGATGGTGACGCCGCCTCCCGTCTCGAGCGACGCATCGATGGCGTTGCGGAGCAGATTGATGAGGAGTTGCTCGATCTGGTCCTGGTCCGCCTGGATGATGAGCGGGGGGCCGGGCTCAATGCGAACGTGCAGTCTGGTCTCCAGTCCGGCGACCCGGCTTATGCAAACACCCAGATCGACCGGCTGAAACTTGGGTTGGGGCAGCCGCGCGAGCCGTGAATACGCCTGCATGAAGCGGGTGAGCGCTTCCGAGCGGGAGCTGATGACGGCGAGCCCGCCCTTCACGTCCTCCTTCCAATCCTGCGGGAGAGGATCGCGGCCGACGAGCATCTCGAGACTGCCCGCGATAGACCGGATGGGGGCGAGGGAGTTGTTTAACTCGTGCCCGAGCACGCGGAGCAGGCGCTGCCAGGCCTGCCGCTCCTCCTCGCGGAGCGCGCGGCTGAGGTCGGTGAGGACGAGGAGCTGGTGCGGGAGTCCCTCCTCGCGGAATGAGCTCCGGCTGATGCCCCATCGGCCCATCCCTCCCGGAAAGACCATCTGCGCCGTGCGGGGCACCTCTGCTTCGAGGCACTCGTGCAAGCCCAGCTCCGAGGCGAGGCGCCCAAGCAGCCGCTCGGCGGGCTGCGCCAGCAGGCGCTCTCCGGTACGGTTCACCAGTCGAAGCCGCTCATCGTTGTCGAAAGTGAAGATGGCGACGTCGATCTCGGTCATCACGGTGCGGAGCAGGAGGGTGGCCTCCATGGCGCCGAGCCGTTGCGATCGCAGCGTCGCGCCGAGGGCGTTCACTTCGAGAATGACTTCGCCGAGCGCGTCGTCCTTGCGATCGCAGCGCGCGCGGATCGAGTAGTCGCCCTCCCTCAGCGCGCCGAGGAGATTGGAAATGGTCTGCAGCGGCCTGACGACCGTGGTCTCGGTGGCCAGGGAAAAGCCGAGCCAGCCCAGGGCGATCAGCACCGTGAGGGTCCACTGCACGCGCGGCGAGAAATCGCCCGTCCAAAGCAGTGCAAGGGCTACGGCGGCGGCAGGCAGGCCGGCCGCGAACGCCAGCAGCATGATCCGGTGTTCGTGCCGCAGCGGGCCCGGCCTCTTGAGCTTCATACGGAGATGAAAGTTACGCCGCGTGCGGCCGCCAGACCGGCCAGGTGGCGCCGGCTGCGGCGCTTCGTGCACGGAAATGCCGGCGCCGCTCGGCACCTACAACCCGTAGCGCTGTATGCGGCGGTAGAGCGCGCTCCGGCTCAACCCGAGCGCGGCCGCCGCCTGGCTGACATTGCCCTGATACCTTGCCAGCGCCTTGCGGATCAGAAAGGCCTCCACCTCTTCGAGGCTCATATCCTCCAGCCGCGGCGCGGACTGAGGGCCGCCGGCCCGCAGCGCCAGATCGCTGCCTTTCACCATGTTCCCCTGAGCCATCAACACCGCGCGCTCCACTGAGTGATCGAGCTCGCGGACGTTGCCCGGCCACGGGTGCTCGAGGAGAACCTGCATAGCGGCCGATTCGAAACCCGCCAGTGTCTTCCTGTACCGCTGGGCATAAATGCGCAGGAAATGCATGGCCAGCAGCGGGGTGTCCTCGCGGCGGTCGCGCAGCGGCGGGATCCGGATCTCGATGGTGTTCAGGCGAAACAGCAGGTCCTCGCGGAACCGGCCGCCGGAGACTTCGGAGTGGAGATCTGAGTTCGTTGCCGAAAAAACGCGGACGTCAACGCGGCGGGTTTTCGATGATCCGACACGCTCGAACTCGCCCGTCTCGAGCACCCGGAGGAGCTTGGCCTGCTGGGTGGGCGTGATGTTGGAGATCTCGTCGAGGAAGAGCGTGCCCCCGTCGGCGAGTTCGAATCGTCCGACGCGGTCGGCGCGGGCGTCCGTGAACGCTCCTTTGACGTGCCCGAACAATTCGCTCTCGAACACACCTTCAGGGAGTCCGCCGGTATTGACGGTGATGAGCGGCTTGCCCGAACGATGGGACACCGAGTGCAGCGCCTGCGCCACGACGCCCTTACCGGTTCCGTTCTCGCCGGTGATGAGCACGTTGGCATCGGAAGGGCCGATGCGGTCGATGAGTTCCAGCACGGGGCGCATCGAGGGCGCCTCGGCGATGAGCACGGGCCGGCCCTCGGCGCGCAGCAGCCGGTTCTCCGCTTCCAGCCGCTGTCCCCGGCGGAGCGCCTTGCCCAGCTCCAACTGGGTCTTGAGAATGGTCAGCAACCGCGCGTTTTCCCACGGCTTCTGGACGAAATCGCGGGCGCCGCGGCGCATCGCCTCGACGGCGAGCTGCACGCTGCCCCAGGCCGTCATGACGATCACCGGCAGGGTGCTGTCGAGTGCCTGGATGCGGCAGAGCAGGTCCAGGCCCTCCTGGCCGGACGTCGTGTCGCGGGCGTAGTTGAGGTCCATCAGCACCGCGTCGAAATCGCGGGATTCGAGCGCCGAGAGGACAGCGCCGGGCGAAGCAGCCGACTCGGTTTCGAATCCCTCGCTCTTGAGAAGCAGCCGCAAGGCCACCAGCACGTCCGGCTGATCGTCCGCGATGAGGACTCTCGGGTTGGCGGTCATGTTCGTCCTGGGCCGCTAATTCTTGACGATCCACCCGTCGAACAGATTGACGACGCGGTTGCCGTAGGCGGCGTTCGCCTCCGAGTGGGTAACCTGGATGATCGTGGTGCCCTCATCGTTGAGGCGCTTGAAGAGCTCCATGATCTCTTTCCCCTGGCTCGAGTGCAGGTTGCCGGTGGGCTCATCGGCCAGGATGAGCTTCGGGCTGGCAACGAGAGCGCGCGCTACGGCCACGAGCTGCTGCTGCCCGCCGGACAACTGGTTGGGGTAGAGGTCCTTCTTGCCGACAATCTGGAAGCGGTCAAGCAGGTCGCAGACGATGCTGGCGCGCTCGGCGGCTTTCACGTTCCTGTAGGAGAGCGGGATCTCGAGGTTCTCGTACACCGTAAGATTGTCCAGCAAGTGATAGCTCTGGAAGACGAATCCGATGTACTTCTTGTTGATCTCGATGCGCTGTTTGGGGTTCAGGCGGTGCACGGGCTGCTCCAGAAAGTGAAACTCCCCCGTCCAGGCGCCGTCGAGCATGCCTATGATGCTGAGCAGCGTGGACTTCCCCGCGCCTGAAGGGCCCATGACGGTGACGAACTCACCGCTCTTGATCTCGAGGCTGATCCGGCGGAGCACGTAGGTTTTCATGTTGCCCACCGGGTACCACTTCTCGACATTTTCCAACCTGATCATCTGTTCGACCTTACCCGATTCTATGTCATTCGCCGCGCACCTGCCGGTCCGGGCGGCCTTGTTTCCGGCACGCCAGTGGCCAACACCCTGCTATGTGACTGAATCAGTTGGAGTAGACAGCCAGCAAGAAGTGTTCGTTTTTGGGACGCACGTGTACACAAGCGCACAAGAGCGGGCTGCGGACGGGAGGCTGAGCGCTCAGATCAGTCCGAAGGAGCGTCGGACCGGCTCTTTCCGCCGTAGCGCTTCACGACGGCGACCCCGGCAAAAATGATGACCATCGCCACCGCATCCTGCAGGCCGAAGTGCTCCCGGTAGAACACCCAGCCGAGTATGACCGCCACCACCGGATTGATGTAGGGATAGATGGAAACGACGGCGACCGGCAGGTGCATCAGCGCGTAGATGTACGAGCTGTAGCCGACGATGGATCCGAAGATGATGAGGTAGACGAGCGCGGCGATGCCGCGAAACGTCGGCATAACCGCGTGCTCCGGCACGAGCACCGCGAACGGAGCGACCGCCAGCCCGGCGGCGAGCTGCTGGATGGCTCCGGCCACGATGGGGTGCGCCTGAGCCGGCTGGCGCCTGTGCCAGATGGAGCCGAAAGTCCAGCACGCATTTCCGAGTTGCAGGACCAGGAAACCTTTCAGCGTCACGGCGCCGATGGTCGCGTCCGCGATATCTGCCGATACCAGCAGTGCCGCTCCCGCCAAACCGACGAGCATTCCAATGATGGCGGTTCGATGGAGCCGTTCGCCGCCCAACACCGCTTCGAAACCGACCATCCAGAACGGTGAGAGAGTAATGATGAGCGCCGCGAGGCCGCTCGGGATCCAGGTCTCGGCGATCACCAGGCACGCGTTGCCTCCGCCCAGCAGCAGGATGCCTGTGAACGCCGTGCTCCACAACTCGCGGCCGCGCGGCAGCCGGGCTCCTTTCAGCACAGCCGCGATGAGCAGGATGGAGCCCGACGTTACAAATCGAAGCGAGACGAGCAGCATGGGCGGGAACGATTCCAGGGCCATTCGAATACCCAGATACGTGGTTCCCCAGAAGAAGCACACGGAGACCAGCGCCAGATAGGCGGCGGTGGAATGGGTGCCCGCGGGGACGCGGTGACGCACTCCCGCCTGCGCCGTGGCTGGTTGATCCGCCAATGCTACAGGTTAGCATCGGGACCCGCACCCAGACAGTCGCCGTATTAATTCAGAACTCGGAGCAGGCTGCTGTAGTCGTCCGACCACAGGTACGTGCCACTGGTCCGGATCGGTTTGCCTGCGCGTGTGAGGGCATCCACTGCCGGCGCTTTGCGGTCGTCGAAAACCAGAACCCACCCCGACGGAGAACTCCGCTTGCCATCCCCCTTGTTCTCGATGAGCAATGCCTCCCTGCCACGAAAGGACTCAGCAACCGCGGCCACCACGGGCGGCAGATTTAAGTAGTTGTTCGACACGTGTACGGCTAGCAGCCCCGACGGCTTCAAGTGGAGGAAATAGAGCTTAAGGGCCTCCCGTGTAAGCAGGTGAACCGGTATCGAATCACCGGAGAAGGCGTCGACCACGAGCATGTCGAATTGCTGACTACGTTCGCGCTCGAGCGAAAGGCGGGCGTCGCCGAGTACGACGTCAATCGTTGCCGCCGAATCCGCAAGAAAACGAAACTCAGCCCGCGCTAGCTGGACAACTAAGGGGTTGATCTCATAAAACCGAAAGTAATCGCCACGTCTGCCGTACGCAGCCAGAGTGCCAACACCGAGACCAATGACGCCCACGCGGCGCGCCGACCTACACTGCACTGACATCGCCTGGCCGATCCCGGATTCCGGCGAGTAGTACGTCGCAGCCTGGCGGGAGAGGCGCGGAGAAGTGAACTGTCCGCCGTGGACAATCGTACCGTTGATGAGCACGCGAAACCGCTCATCCTGTTCGCCGTACTCACGGACACGAAGTGCACCGTAGAAGTTGCGCACCACCACGCGGTCCCCGCTTGTTTGCCAGGCCAAACCAGTGATCACCATCAGGAAGATGACTACGGCAGACCACGCCACATCCGTGACCGGGTGCCCGTAGCTGACAAACAGCAACAACAAAGAGCATGCGAGCAAGCCGACAGGCAGTTCCATTGGCGAATTGAACGCACGCGGCGCGATCACACCTACAAAGATGGCACCCAGGGCTCCGCCGGACGAGACCATGAGATAGAACCGGGTGAGCAATCGAGGCTGTGGCTTCAGACGAGCCAGTTCCCCGTGACAGAACATGCAACAGATGAACAAGCCGGCCAAATAGAACGGGATCGCCACCCTCAGATTCCAAGCGGTGCTTTTGGACAATGCGAATCCCATCCCTGCAAGCGCGACGCCAACCAGTATTCGGAAAAGGCCAGGACGGTACCAGGCGCTGCGATCAAAGCACGCAATAAAACTGGCTCTGCGCAGGAATTCGTGAAACCTTTGTTTTCATTGGGGTTTCCGTGATTGAGCTGTGGGCGCCCGTCATGGCTCGGCGGCGTCGGAAGTGAGTCGTCGCCCCTGTTCACAGGCAA
>Ga0209777_10006096_pt1 | contig 13671 bp, 11 predicted proteins | sample FrelakmetHBP12HB_FD_187147 | JGI IMG/M metagenome (GOLD analysis project Ga0209777, IMG submission 187147) | Freshwater lake sediment microbial communities from the University of Notre Dame, USA, for methane emissions studies -HBP12 HB (SPAdes)... | ecosystem: Environmental > Aquatic >...
CTTCCTCGTCACCAAGCACGCCTGCCGCGTTATGAAAGGGCAGGGGGGCGGTGCGATCATCAACATCAATTCCAAATCCGGCAAGAAGGGCAGCGCTGCCAATTCCGCCTATGCCGCCAGCAAATTCGGCAGCATCGGCCACACCCAGAGCGTCGCGCTCGAGATGGCGCCCTTCAACGTCCGCTGCAACGCCATCTGCCCCGGCAACCTCCTGGACTCCCCCCTGTGGACCCATCCGGATCGGGGCCTGTTCGTCCAGTACCTGCGCGCCGGCAAAGTCCCCGGGGCGTCGAGCATCGAGGACGTTCGCCGCGCCTATGTCAACCAGGTGCCCATGAAACGCGGCTGCAGTTACGATGACGTCTGCAACGCCCTCGTCTTTCTCGCCTCCGACCAGTCCTCCTACATCACCGGCATCTCCCTCAGCGTGACCGGTGGCCAGGAGATGAATTAACGCTCCCATTTTACTCATTCAGTCCCATCATTCACATCTAAACCATGCCAACTCCCATCCTCTCTGACTTACTCACTCTCTCCCACGAAATCGGCCGCGAAGACCGCGGCCTGGCCATCCTCGGCGAAGGTAACACCTCCGTCCGGCTCAGCGACGACACCTTCGCCGTCAAAGCCAGCGGCACCTGCCTCGGCACCTTGAAAGAAGAGGACATTGTCGAGTGCCACTTCTCCGCGCTGCTGCCGTTGCTCGAGAAGAAAAGCCTTTCCGACAAGGAGATCGACGACGCCCTCCTGGCCGCCCGCCTGGACCCCAAGGCCAAGAAGCCTTCCGTCGAAGCCGTGTTTCACGCCTGGCTGCTCACCTTGCCCGGGATAAATTACGTCGGCCACGCCCACGCCACCGCCGTCAACCAGGTCCTCTGCTCGCCGCGCGCCCGGGATTTTGCCTCCAACCGCATGTTCCCCGATGAAATCGTCTGCTGCAGTGTCGCCTCCGTGCTGGTGCCTTACACCGATCCCGGCCTGCAACTAGCGCAAGCCATCCGCCGGGAAACCGAAGCATTCATCCAGAAGCTCGGGCTCCAGCCTCGGATCATCCTCATCCAGAACCACGGCACCATCGCCCTCGGTTCGACCTGGCAAGCCGTTCTCACCGCGATGCTGATGGCCGAGAAAGCCGCCAAGATCTTTGTGGGCGCCGCGGTGCTGGGCGGTCCCGTCTTCTTCTCCAAGGCGAACGTCGAGCGCATCGCCGGCCGCCCGGACGAAGCCTACCGGCAGCGGGCGTTGAAGATGTGAGCCTGCTTAGCGGCAAGAGCGCGATCGTCACCGGCGCCAGCCGCGGCATCGGCCTCGCCATAGCGCGGGCACTGGCCCGCGAAGGCGTGCGGCTCGGCCTGTTGTCCCGCTCCCCGCCGGACGTGGGCGGCGAGTTCATCGCGGCCGACCTCGCCGATCTGGAAAAGATCCCGGAAGCCGTTCGCGCGCTCATCAAGCGGCTCGGCACTGTGGACTTCCTCATCAACAACGCCGGGACCTTCCTTGAAAAGGAGGTTCCTGAAATCCAACTGGCCGACTGGGAGCGCGTCCTGCATGTCAACCTCACCGCGCCATTCCTGCTGACGCGGGAAGTATTGCCCCACATGATTGCCCGCCGGCAGGGACGCATCGTCAATATCGCCAGCACTGCCAGCCATCAGGGGTATCTCCACCAATCCGCCTACTGCGCGAGTAAACACGGCCTGCTCGGTTTCGGCCGCAGTCTCGCGATGGAGGTCAAACCCTACAAAATCCACGTGCACACCCTTTGTCCCGGCGGCGTAGAAACCGACCTTATCAAAGGCACCGGCCTGGGCGAGCGCTTCAAGGGCCAGCCGATGATCAATCCCCAGGACATCGCCGAAATGGTCCTCTTCCTCCTGAGGCAGCCCGACAACATCGACCTGCCTGAACTAACTATCCGCCGTTTCAATCCGAGGCAGAAGTAGTTGGCGGGGCGGGTGCCATCGTCACCGGCGGGGCGCATCTTCGCAGTATCACCTCCGGAACGAGCAGAAAGGTAGGGCGCGTCCGTCCCGGCGCGCCGGGTGTGTTAATCGCGGGGGCCCAACCCGGCGCTACTTCTTCCGGCCGGCGACCGGCCCTGCGGTCGGTTGGGAAGCCGCCGGCGCGGACCCCTGCGCGGCCGCCGACAACGCGGCAAAGCCCTTGGCCACCAGTTCTGCCGCCTTGGCGTCACGCACCTTCAGGGTTGTGCTATCCAACACGATGACGATGACGCGTTGGCCCTGTCGCGCCGCGGTGACTGCGATGGAAAAGCCCGATGCCGTAATGTAACCCGTCTTAAGTCCGTCGCAGCCCTCCACGTGTCCGAGCAGATGATTGTGGGTGCTCATGTTCACCGTCTTCCCGGCTACATCCGGGCGAAACGGCCGTTCGCGGGTGGCGGTGTAACGGAGCGTGTCGGGGTGCTTGAGCAGCTCGCGGCACAGGATCGACAGGTCGCGTGCTGTGGTGACGTCATGTTCCTGTCCCTTTCCCGGCGGCAACCCATGGACGGAGTGAAACACGGTGCTGTTCATGCCCAGCTCCTTGGCTCGCCCGTTCATGAGTTCCTTGAACGCATCCGTGCTGCCCGCAACCTTTTCGGCCAGCGCCACCGCTGCATCGTTGGCCGATTGGATCATCAGCGCGTACAGCATCTCATCAACGGTGAACGATTCCTTCTCCTTCAGCCACACCCGCGAACCCCCTGTATGCGAGGCTTTGGCGCTCACGGGAACCTGGTCCGCAAGCGAAAGCTGCTTCTGCTCAATCTTCTCCAGGATGATCAGCAGGTCCATCAGTTTCAGAACACTGGCCGGATAACCCTTCGCGTCCGCCTGATCTTCGAACAGGACCTTGCCGCTGGCGGCGTCCAAGACTATGGCCCCCACCCAGGGATCACGAGCGATGGACTTGCCGCGCGCGGACTTGGCCGTCGGGGAGGCCGCAGTGGATTTGGTGGCTTTGGCGGCAGCGGCCTCAGCCGTCGGTTGGCCTGCCGATAACAGCAACAGCAGCCCGGTAAGTAACCAGTTCATTGGCTTCATTGTTCTCTTCAATGTTAAATTCAAAACGGACGCTAGGTTCTTCGCGACCTGGACGCCGGTCAAGCACCCAACGGCACTATTCGCGGATTTCTGATACCTGGGCTTGAATCAACCTCTCACAACTTCGAGGCTCTGCCGGAGGCCGATGGCTACCGCGGGGTAGCGTCGGGCAAACCGCCATCCACAGGTATGCAAGCCCCGGTGGTCGGAGTCTGGCGCAGCGCGAAGAACAAAACGGCGTTGGCCACGTGCTCCGCGGTCACCTTGGCCTTCAGGAGATTGCGGTTGCGATAGTAATCCTCCAGCCCTTTCTCATCGAGGCCGCGCGCCTTCATCCGGCCCGGACCGACCTCAGCCCAGAGACCCGACTTGTGCGTGCCGCCGGAAAACACCGCGTCGGGCGCCACCATATTGACCCGCACACCGAGCGGCGCAAACTCCAGGCTGGCGATGCGCCCCAACTGGTGCGCCGCTGCCTTGGTCGCGCTGTAAGCCCCAAACCCCGCCCCGGGCGCATACACATTCTTGCTGGAAATGAGGACCACATCCCCGCCGACATTCTGCCGCGCTAACTGCCGCCCCGCTTCGGCCAGCACCAAAAGCGTCCCTTCGACATTCACGCACTGCAGCCGCCGAAACGCCTCCAGGTCCATCTCGATTAGCGGGCAGGCCAGCGCGATTCCTGCGTTCAGCACCACGATATCCACGCCGCCCCAATGCGCGATGATCTGTGTGAACGCCCGGGCTACGGACGCGGCGTCGGTGACATCCATCGGCACGCCGAAGGTGCGGGCGGCGTCACTTGCTTGAAACTCCGCCACAAACTGGTCGAGCTTCTCGCCGGGCAGATCGGTAATGGCGACGTGGCAGCCGTGTTCGAGCAATCCCCGGCAAATCCCGTAGCCAATCGCCCCCGCCGCGCCGGTGACGATGGCCACCCGCCCAGCCAGCCGCCGTTCATGGCCCGATGCGGGCGCAGGATTAACGACCTCAAAGATCGCCACGCCGGGCAGTGAGATAATTTCCGGGTTGGCGCCGTGCTCTGCCTTATAGCCCGTGAGCGCCGCGGCCAGGCGCGTTCTGAGTTCTTCGTCGGTCTCATTGCTCCCGAGCGATTCGAGCCGCAGCGGCGCTCCCCGCTCGGTTCCAAGGGACAAAGCGTCTGCGCCGGTATGGCTCTTCAGGATGACCGGCCGATGCGGGTGGTCGTCGTCCCCCGTCGGCTGCGCGAGCAAACCCCGCAAAATCGATGCGACGCGAGTGACCATTTCAAACGTGGTGACGACCCCTGGGGTTCGAGTTCCTTCGTTTATTCGGCGCCCCACCCAAGCCGAACGCCTCTTCCTGCCCCTTGCCGCGTGCGACCCCAATTGGCACCGGGCAGGAGGCCATGACCGGCTCAAAGCCTTCCGGGTAGTAAAACGTCGTCACTAATAGTGTTCTCCAATTCGATTATTGATGGGCAAGCGTAGGGAATCAGCAAGCAGTGTCAACATTGCCATTGCATCACCAGGCTGGTCTTCGAGCATCAGCCACCCGCCAGCCAAGGAAGATGGACCCATGAGCGCAGCCGTCTGCACCACCCATCCCGGGGAACGAGCCGCCCCGGCAACACGCGCTTGCCACCGAACCATCGCGCTAGTGCCTGGCTGGTTGCAAGCATGTTGTAAGGATGTTGCAAGCCTCCTTTTCCCTCCTTCCGCATCCTCACCGCCGGGCCTCCGCGCCCCCAGGCCGCTCCATTTCACTTCATCCCGGCGCGCCTTCCCGAAGTGTTCCCGCCACATATATAGACTCCCAATCCGTTACCGAGGTTACAGGAATTCCTCATGTTTCGAACACCCGCAGAACCCGCTGAACAGGGGTCCTGCCGGAGAACCTTGCGCTTCCGAGGACGCCGAAAGGCGGGCTGTCCCGGGTGCACCTTCTGATGCAATATTTTGATTGCATTCAACCACACTAACACTATAATCGCTCATATTCGCTCAGACCGAGATATGGCTGATATCGACCAAAAAGCCTTGGCGCCGCAGCGGTGGGACAACCTCCGCGCGCTAATCCGTGACAGCGGTGTCATCCGCGTCGAGGACCTGTGCCGCCGCCTCAAGGTCTCCCCGGCCACCGTGCGGCGCGATCTCGACCAATTGGAGCGCGGGGGCGCCATTCGACGGGTGCATGGCGGCGCAGTCAGCGTCGAGAGCCGTTTGGACGAGCCGGTGTTCGCCGACAAGACCTCCCTGGCGGCCCGCGAAAAGCGGCGCATCGCCGAGGCGGCGCTCACGTTTGTCGAGCCGGGCGACACCGTTTACCTGGATGGCGGCAGCACGGTGCTGGAGCTGGCGCGGCTGCTGCGCGAGCGAACCAACCTGACGGTCGTCACCAATTCCCTCTATGCCGCCCACGAGCTGGCCGGGAGGGGGCCGAGGTTGATTGTCATCGGGGGCGAGTTGCGGCGGCTGAGCCAGACGCTCGTGGGACCCTTGACGCGGCCCGTGCTGCATGAGCTGCACCTGGACAAGGCGTTCATGGGGACCATCGGGTTTGCGTTGAGTGAAGGGCTGACGACGACCGACCCGAGCGAGGCGTTTACAAAGAAGCTGGTCATGGGCCAGGCGCGGCAGGTGATTGTGCTCGCCGACAGCAGCAAGGCCGGCAAGGTCTCCTTCGCCAGCGCCGGCGGCTGGGAGAACGTCCACGTGTTGATCACCGACAAGCAGTTGGACAAAGATTTTGCGAAGGAACTCATCAAGCAAGACATCAAGCTCGTCCGATCCTGAAATAGAAAGAAAAGACTTTATGAAGAAATCACCCACCTACCTGAGCGATTCGCGGCCGAAGTTCGCGCCGTATGAAATCGATTGCGGCAAGATTCACGCCTATCGCTACAAGGCTAACTTCGCGTCCGAGCTCAAAGCGAAGACGATCACGTCCGCCGAGGCGGTTGCGATCCTGGAAGACATGCTGGTCATCCGCGAAATGGAAGAGATGATCGTCAAGCTCCGCTCGGGCGCCTACGAGCCGATCCGTGACTACAACTACCGGGGCCCGACGCACGTATCCGTGGGCCAGGAAGGGACCGCCGCCGGCGCCTGCTGCGCGCTGCAGTTGAGGGACAATATCACCAGCACGCACCGCGGCCACGGCGAAAGCCTTGCCAAGGGCACCGTCGCCATCCGCCAGATGACCGATGAACAGCTCCGCAAGCGGGTGCCGAATTGCGCGTCCAACAAGCACGAGGACCTGCTCGAAGCGGCTCTCGAGGAACATGTCTATCGCACCATTTGCGAGCTATTCGGCAAAGATGACGGCTACTGCCGTGGTCGTGGCGGCTCGATGCACATCGCTGACTTCAGCATCGGCCACCTAGGCGCTAACGCGATCGTCGGCGGCGGCGTGCCCATCGCCACGGGCGCCGCGCTGGCCAACCGCTACCTCGAGCGCGGCAATGTCGTCTGCTGCTTTGCCGGCGACGGCGCGTTTGCCAACGGCGTCGTCTTGGAATCGCTTAACTTCGCCGCGCAGGCGCAGTTCACCAATCACCTGGCCGACGGCCATAAGTTCGGGTTGCCGATCGTGTTTCTGGTCTGCAACAACCACTACGGCATGACCCATCGCAGCGATGACGAAGTCATGGGCGTGGACCGCATGGCGCGCCGGCCGGCCGGCTTCGCCGAAAACAACATGCACTCCGAAGTCGTCAATGGCATGAACGTCCTGGCCGTCCGCGACGCGGTAAAGCGCGCCACCAAGCTATGCCGCGAAGGCAAAGGCCCGGTGTTTCTGGATGTGGACTGCTACCGCTACTGGGGCCACTCACTCAGCGATCCGCGCAATGAGTATCGCACCAAAGAGGAGGAAGCCGCCTGGAAGGCCATCGACGCGATCGAGGCGTTCAAGAAGGAATTGCTCGAAACCGGAGTGCTGGACGCGAAGGGCATGGCTGCGGTTGAAAAGCGCGTTGTCGACCGCAACGCCAGCGCCGCCAAGCGCGCCGTCGCCGCCGCCGATCCACTACCCCAGGACGTGCTGACGTTCATGTACACCGACACGAAGTGCGAGACCGTGCCGGCCGAGTTTGCGAAAGTGAATCTCGTCGGCCCGCTGCCCGAGATCAAGCGCGTCAACGGTGAACTGACTTACAAGGACGCCCTCAAGGAAGCGCTCGTGCAGGAAATGGCCCGCGACAAGCGCGTTGTATTCTACGGCGAAGACGTAGCCGACTACGGCGGCGCTTTCAAGGTCACCAAAGGTTTGCTCGAAGCCTTCGGGCGCGACCGCGTCTTCAACACACCGATTAGCGAGGCCTGCATCTGCGGCACCGGCTGCGGCGCGGCGATGAACGGGCTGCGGCCCGTGGTCGAACTCATGTATTTCGACTTCGCGCTCATGTCCTCAGACCAGATCAGTAACCAGGCGGCGAAGTGGCATTACATGAGCGGCGCCCAAACCGAAGTGCCCCTGGTCATCCGCTGCTCCGCCGGCGCCGGCAAAGGCTATGGCGGTCAGCATTCGCAGACGCTCGAATCCATGTTCTGTCACATCCCCGGGTTGTATGTGGTTTATCCCGCGACCCCCGCCGACGCGAAAGGCATGCTGAAGTCGGCCATTCGCGACAACAACCCGGTCATGTTCGTTGAATCTCAGGCCCTCTACGGCATGAAAGGGCTCGTGCCGGAAGGTGAATACCTCGTCCCGCTCGGCGTCGCAGACGTGAAACGCGCAGGCACGGACATCACCTTGGTTGCCTGGGGCCCGCTGGTGCACGATTGCCTCAAGGCGGCCGACAAGTTGAAAGCGGAACGCGGCGTCAGCGCCGAGGTCATTGACCTGCGCAGCCTGGTGCCGCTGGATATGGAAACCGTGTTGCGCTCAGTGCAAAAGACGGGCCGTTGCGTCGTTGCCAGCCAGGCCATTCACATCGGCAGCTATACGGGTGAAATTGCCTCGACCATTCAGGACGAAGCGTTCGATTATCTCGACGCCCCCGTCAAACGCGTGGGCGCCAAGAACGGCATCGCGCCGCAGTCTCACATTCTCGAAGCGGCGTTCCTGCCGAACGTTAATGACATCCTCGCTGCCGCGAACTCCATCCTGTGAGGTAAGATATGGCTACCCCCATCATCATGCCCAAGTTCGGTCAGATGACCGAAGAGAGCGCCATTGTCGAATGGCTCAAAAAGGAAGGCGATAAGGTCGCCAAGGGCGACATCCTGTTCACCGTCGAGACCGACAAGTCGGTCATGGACGTGGAGGGCTTCGAGGCCGGCACGCTGCTGAAGATCGTCGTGCGGCCGGGCGTGAGTGTCCCGGTCCAAAGCACCGTCGGCTTCCTCGGTCAACCGGGCGAGGCGATCCCTGAAGTGACCGCCCCCGCCCCAACTCCCAAGCCCCAAGAGGTAGGGCGCGCTGTCCCCAGCGCGCCGTCTGCGCCACTCCCCCGCGCGATTGCTCAGCCAATCCAAGCGGCTGCCGTCCCATCCCTACAGCCCTCCATCACTCCACCACCCCATCCGTCTCTCTTCCGCATCAGCCCCCGAGCTGCGGCCTTGGCGCGCGACTGCGTTATCGACCCATCCCGTATCACTGGCTCCGGCCCCAGCGGGCGCGTGGTCGAGAAGGACGTGAAGGCTTACTTGGAAGCAAAGAGTTACAGCCAGCTTCGCATCTCGCCCGCGGCCAAACAGCTCGCGGCTAAAGAGAAGCTCGATGTCCTGTCGATCCAAGGCACCGCCGACTCAGGCCGCATCAGCGTCGCCGACATCGAGCGTGCGCTAGCGGAAAAGCCAAAACCGATGAGCAAGATGCGGCAGATCATTGCGCAGCGCCTCACGCAAAGCGTGGTCACGTCCCCACACTTCTACGTCACAGTCGAAGTGGATATGACTGACCTGGTGAAGTTCCGCGCTCAGCTCAAAGAGAAGGGTGCGCCCTACACGGTTACCGACTTCATCTCGCAAGCGGTGGTGCTGACCCTGAAGGAGTTTCCCGAGGTGAACAGCTCCACGGACGGCAAGACGACCCGCTGGATCAGCCACGTTCATCTCGGCGTCGCGGTCTCCCTGGAGCAAGGCCTGGTCGTGCCGGTGATCCGTAACGCCGACGAAATGACCATGGCCGAGTTAAACGTGCGCTCAAAGGAGCTAGCGGAGAAGGCCCGCAGCGGCAAGCTTGCGCCCGATGAGATGACCGGCAGCACCTTCACCATCTCCAACATGGGTATGCTCGATGTGGAAAACTTCACCGCGATCATCAACCCCGGCGAGAGCGCCATCCTCGCGGTGTCCAGCACGCTGAAGAAAGCCGTGGTGCGCGACGAAAAGGTGGTCGTTCGCTCGATCATGAAGATGACGTTGTCATCCGACCATCGGATCATCGATGGCGCCATGGCCTCGCGATTCATCAATGCGGTGAAACAGAAGATCGAGGACATTGAGTTGTGGAAGCTGCTGACAGCCTAGCCCGAGTATTCCACACCCAAGTAGCCGCCGACGGCAGTCGGCGCTGTCTTCGCTGCGGAAAGAATGCGCCGATTGCCGGGGGTGTTGCCCAAACGGATCGGCGGGAGGGCCAACCCGGAGGGTTGGCAGATGGTAGCCGGTGGTCGTTCGGGGCAAAGGGGGAGCGACCACCGGGAAGCCGCGTCGGATGGCCGAGCACCCCGGAGGGGTGCCAGACCCAGCCCGAATTGCTACGGCTTGGCCCGTTCGAGTCGGCTCCGCAGCGACAAGTCTGGCACCCCTGCCGGGGTGCAGGACATTTGCCACGTTGTTACCCGGAGGTCGCCGCCCCTCAAACCTCTGCGACCTCCGGCTACCCTCTGGCAACCCTTCAGGTTGGCCAATCCAGAGTGTCCGAACTCCACGGCGCGCTGGACACCGCGCCCTTCAAATGGGTAGGCGATTTGAGCAACACGCCCTGCCGTCGGCGGCGACGACGTTTCGGAGGATCGTGCGATGTTCAGTCCATCCGGGTTGGCGCGTAAGCTATGACCGTCGCTTCCAAAACCTTCGTCGGGTTCGGCTTCGGGGCCATCCAGGGCGGCCTGTTTCTCTACGAAGCATTCCGCTCCGGCAAGTTCGGGCGCCTGGTGGTGGCCGAAGTCGTCCCGGAGGTTGTCGCTTCCGTTCGCCGTGCCCAGGGCCGTTTCCGCGTCAATATTGCCACGCGGACCGGCATTGTAGTCCAGGAGGTGACGGGTGTTGAGATCTTGAATCCAACGGTGCCGGCGGATGCGCGGGTGCTGGCGGACGCGTTGGCAGAGGCTTCGGAAATTGCCACGGCCCTGCCGAGTGTGGATTTCTACCAGCGAGGTGAGCCGTCGGTGGCCGGCCTCATCGCCGGCGCCATCGAAAAAAAGGCCGCCCGGAAGGATCTACCCCCTGCCATCGTTTACACAGGGGAGAATAACAATCACGCCGCGGAGATCCTGCAGAAGCTGTGCGATCAACTTCTTGACGAGCCCGCACGTGCCGCTGCTTCCCGCTCGGTTCAGTTTCTGAACACGGTGATTGGCAAAATGAGCGGGGTGGTTACGGCACCAGAGCAGATCAAGGCCGAAGGCCTGGCTTGCCTGGTCGAGGGTTCCCCGCGCGCGCTGTTGGTGGAAGAATTCAATCGCATCCTGATCACGCAGATTCGGTTGCCAGGTTTCATAAGGGGCATCGAGGTGTTTATTGAGAAGCCTGACCTGCTCCCGTTTGAGGAAGCCAAGTTATACGGCCACAACGCGGTCCACGCCTTGATGGGCTACCTGGCCGCGCGCAAGGGTTGCCGCTTAATGTCTGAGGCGGCCGACGACCAGGCGCTCATGACGCTCGCACGCAAGGCGTTTCTGGAAGAGTCCGGCGCCGCACTGATTGCCCGGTATCAGGGGCTGGACCCTTTGTTCACCGCGGCAGGCTATCAGGCCTATGCGGACGACTTGTTGGAGCGAATGACCAATCCGTATCTGCGTGATCGCATCGAGCGTGTCATCCGCGATACCCCGCGCAAGCTCTCGTGGGACGACCGTTTGATCGGTACCATGCGGCTCGCCCTTGACGCGGGCGTGACGCCCCGGCGATTTGCCCTGGGCGCAGCCGCCGCGCTCGAGACCCTGCCCCTGAGCCTTGGTTCGCCGGAAAGCTGCAGAGAATTCCCCCTCTCCCCTTTCGGAGGGGAGAGGGCCGGGGTGAGGGGTCCGACTTGGGGTTCAGGGACGCAACGCGCATCAGAATGTCGGGGGGTTCTCTCTTCGCCGAAAGGCACGGCAGATGCGCTGCACAATCTATGGCCGGTCCCCGATCAGCCGCCCGGCCGCAAAGCCCATTTGATTCACCTTATCATGGAAGCCGAAACGAAACTGAAATCTAAGGAAAGCTAACTATGGAAACGTTTGATGTCGTAGTCATTGGCGCTGGTCCCGGCGGTTATCCCGCCGCGATACGTGCCGCTCAACTGGGCGCCTCGGTCGCCATTGTGGAGAAGGAACAATTGGGCGGCACGTGCCTGAACTGGGGTTGCATTCCCACCAAGGCCCTCATTGCCGCAGCCGATACATTTGCCCGGATCAAGCATGCCGAGGCCTTCGGCATCACTGTCAAGGGCGCGGCGGTGGATTACGCCGTCATGATCGGGCACAAGAACAAAGTCGTCACCCAGCTTAAGGGCGGCATAAAACAACTGCTGGCCGCCAATGGCGTGAAACAGTTCACCGGTGTCGCCTCTTTTATGGACCGCAATACCATCACCGTTACCGGGAACGGCGCCAGCAGCCCCACTGCTGAGCCCCAGACCCTCAGCGCCAAGAAGATCATCATCGCCACCGGTTCCACTTCGGTCATGCCTGGCTTCCTGCCGACGCACCAGCGCGTAGTGGAGAGCCGCGGCTTCCTCGACCTCACCCGGCTGCCCGCGAGCATGCTGGTGCTCGGCGGCGGATTCATCGGCTGCGAGTTGGCCTGCATGGCGGCGATGCTCGGCGTGAAGGTAACGATCGTCGAGTTACTCGAAGACATTCTGCTCTTGCTCGATGCCGATGTGCGCCGCGAAGTGCGCGCCCACATGGAGAAAAGCCTCGGCATCCGCGTGCTTACCGGCAAGCCCCTCGAAAAGGTCGCCGCCGACGCCCAGGGCGTGACCGGCAGCTTCGGCGACGAAGTCCTCAAAGCCGACTTGCTCCTGAGTGCCATTGGCCGCAAGCCCGTCACCGAGGGGTTGAAGCCGGAGAACGCCGGGGTGAAAGTCACCGAGCGCGGGTTCATCGAGGCCGATGACTGCTGCCGCACCAACGTCGCTACGATCTACGCCATCGGCGACGTGACGGGCAAAATCCAACTCGCCCACTACGCCACCGCCCAAGGCATCGCCGCGGCCGAGAACGCCGTCAGCCAGAAGCCGCACAAGCACGACACGATTGTGCCCAATGTCATCTTCACCTCACCCGAAGTGGGCACGGTCGGCCTCAGCGAGGCAGACGCGAAGAAGCAGGGCAGGGCGGTGAAGACCGGCAAGTTCCGCTTTGCCGGCCTGGGCAAGGCTCTGGCCGTAGGCGAAACGACCGGCTTCGTGAAATGGATCGCCGCCGCCGCCACCGACCAACTGCTCGGCGCCGCTGCCGTCGGCCCGCATGCCACGGAGCTGATTTCCGAAGCGACCACTGCCATCCGCGCCGAGTTAACCGTGCGGGAGCTGGGCCGCACCATCCACTCGCACCCCACTTTCAGCGAAGCCTGGATGGAGACCGCCCACGCCGTCCACGGCGAAGCGATCCACGCGCCACCGAAACGCAAGGCGTAGACCGGCGCTCCAGGTAGCGGCGCATATTCGTCGCAGTCTTGCCCGGTTAGGGCACCGGCTGTGCCTCGACGCGGGTTGCGTAACTATCTGGTTTTGCTGCGCTTGTGATGCCGACGGCTCCTTCTTCCTTCTGCATTCCGCACTCTGCCTTCGCCGGCGCTGCTCCGCTGGGGCTCTCGGGGCGCCCTGGGGGCACCCTGGTGTTGCTCCCATGTGGCTCGCGTAACCTATTGCCGTTGAGGTGCTTACAGGCCTAATTCTGCTTCTGCGCTGTTTTGGGTGGAATGGGTGGAATAGCGTCCCCGACCGCCCGCTCATACCTCCGTAACCACGCCGGAGCCTCACCGTAGTACCCTCGATCTGGATCGAGGGTACTACGGTGAGGCTCCGGTGGGGGCTACCGGGGGGCCCGCGGGGCGGTCTGGTGCAGGGTTGGAGGAATAGGGGGGGCCAGAGGCTCGGCTGTTCGGCGGTCAACGACAATTATTCTTCACTTCACCATGAATTATAATTGTCGCTCTTCAGTTCGGGGCGCCAAGCTGGTAATGCAAGCTGCATTCCGACGGCATGGCAGACGATTTGCCCTCAGACCTCACTTCCAGCCTGGAGCATTACGTTCAGGGGCATTCCCGGCCAGGAGGGTGGTCTTTGCGGATGCCTTTTAGTTTCATCAGCATGCGGATAAGAAATGGACGCTGACCGATTGCGCCTCGTTTGTCATCATGCGCTAGCGGAAAGTGACGGACGCTCTGAGCGGCGACAAACATTTCGAGCAGGCGGGATTTGCCGCGCTGCTGAAATGAGCCGCATATGGTGGATTCGCGTTGCGGCGGACGGTTTCCTCGCG
>Ga0209777_10006097_pt1 | contig 13671 bp, 13 predicted proteins | sample FrelakmetHBP12HB_FD_187147 | JGI IMG/M metagenome (GOLD analysis project Ga0209777, IMG submission 187147) | Freshwater lake sediment microbial communities from the University of Notre Dame, USA, for methane emissions studies -HBP12 HB (SPAdes)... | ecosystem: Environmental > Aquatic >...
CACGCTGACCTCAGGCGGCTCGGCATTGAGCGGCGCGACTGTCATCTTCACCCTCAACGGTACCAGTGTAGGCAGCGCCACAACTAATAGCAGCGGTGTCGCCACTCTGACCGGTGTCAGCATAGCCGACATCGATGGGGGCGAGTATGCGGGTGCCATAGGGGCGAGCTTTGCTGGCAACACGAACTACCAGGCAAGCAGCGGCTCTGCAGACTTGACGGTAAGCCAAGCTAATACCTCATTGTCTGTGGACTCGGCTACCGGCAAGCACGGAGGAACAGTAGACCTGTCAGCCACGCTGACCTCAGGCGGCTCGGCATTGAGCGGCGCGACTGTCATCTTCACCCTCAACGGTACCAGTGTAGGCAGCGCCACAACTAATAGCAGCGGTGTCGCCACTCTGACCGGTGTCAGCATAGCCAGCATCGATGGGGGCGAATATGCGGATGCCATAGGGACGAGCTTTGCTGGCAACACGAACTACGAGGCAAGCAGCGGCTCTGCAGACTTGACGGTAAGCCAAGCCGGCACCGCGTGGGGGGGTATAGTCGGTGGGATCATCGCCGCCATAGTAGTTGTCGGCATAGGTGTCTGGTTAGTAGTTCGTCGCAGCCACAAGAACGCTAATTGAGCTCTGCCCGACGAGAATCACTCCCTCCCCATGGCTCACTTGGCTGCGGCTGTAGAGACAAGCCCGATTATGGGAACTTCCTTCAGCCTCAAAAAATCGACAGTTCTCCTCATGCCGAGTGCCGATATTTTTGAGGGCCGGGAGACTATAACCGTACCTAGCAACTGGACAAGGTAACAAGGTGTCCCGCAGTTTGCAACCACTGCCCTGCCACTGTGTGACCGTATTCCCGCCCTTCTGAGGTCAGGGATGGGGATTTCCCCAGGTTAGCTCGATAGCCAGTGGCAAAATAGTGTTACAACCCCGCAGCGTGTCACTGTGGATGCACCTGAGACTGGCTAACTTGCCTCTTGATGACTCTGCAAGGACTCGGAGTGTCCCTTCATGCAAAACACAGGGCTATACTGCAAATGTGACGCCATCGTAGAATGCTGGGCTTCAATTCAAATCATAGCCTTGGAGATGACTATCGGCATAGGCAAGTAACAATCCGACGTTATGTGCAAATACCCGTGAGGGGATTGGTGCCTGGTCACTCGGTTCTGGCGATGGATAGATAGGTCCACGCGCATGCATTTCCTCACACGCGCATGGGCATGCGCATCGCCAAAAGGCGCATCAACTGTTGATCCACCGAAAATGACCTCTGGATTTTTCTAATGTTGCCAAGATGTTGGTAATTTCATATCTTGGCGGGTTCCATCATATCGGAGAACTATCCGCGATGACTTCTTGGTGCCATGTTGATGTGACGATTCCCGTTCCCAATATGCCGCCTTCTACGGCATCCGAAGTTTTTCGTTTTTTGAACACCTTGTTGGACTGCTAGGGGTAGTTATAGTCTCCCAGCCGTCAGAAATATTGCACTCGGCATGAGCAGAAAACGTCGTTGCTGCCATGCCACCATCAACTGCATCTAAGGTTTTTTCGTTTTTTGAGAACCTTATGGACTTACTAGGTGTGGTTATCGTCTCCCAGTCGTCAGAAATATCGCCACTTGGCATGAGGAGAACTGTCGATTTTTTGAGGCTGAAGGAAGTGCCTATACTCGAGCTTGTCTCCATGATGGACGGCTATCTGTGCCCGAATTGTGGGAAGGTGAGCCACCAGCTTCTTCCCCCAAGCTCGGCCTTAGCAGTCTCCTAAGTGCGTAGCCAAACAATATACACCTCTGTGACCCATTGAACACTTTTCAGGCAATCGTTCAATAGAGGCAGTCTGGTTCCTAAGGTGCCCGCTATTTTCAGAGCCTAACTGTCCCGTTGTCGCTGACTACATACACAGCAATGGAAACTGAAACAACGAAGGCAGGCAGGGTGTCACTACTAATCCTATGAGCGACAACAGGCCATTGACATTGCACCGTGTGGGGGTGTAGGCTTCGAAAGCGGCCAATCAGCAGTCGTCAGGCCAAGAGGTGTCGGGCATTTCTTCATCAATCGTCATCTATTCCGAACGATTCGGTACGGGAGCAGGCGTTGCCAGTTGAAAGACCCGTGAAGAAGAAACGTGGCGAGAAGGCAGTGCGGACAGCCAGTCCTTTCGCATGCGGCCCCGCGTGCGGGCTGCAGGCCTGCGTCAAGGACGGCGTGCTGGTTAGGGTAGAGCCTGGTGACTTCCCCGGCACTGGCCACATATGCGCACGCGGTCTTGCATACCCCAAGCTGGTCTATCATCCGGATCGCTTGAAGTACCCTCTGAAGCGCCTTGGGAGTAGGGGCGAGGGAAGGTGGCAGCGGATCTCTTGGGATGAGGCGCTGGACACGATTGCCGCTAGATTCAAGGAGATAGGCGCCAATTATGGTGGCAGTTCTCTGGCTTTTGTAATGGACATGATGGGGATTCTCTCCGTAGATGTACTGCTGGGGTTTGTGGGTGCTTGCCAGGGAACCTTTGTCTTACCCGCGGGTTGCGGAGACTCAGCAGGTGTCTGTGGTGACCGTGTGTGCTATGGCTCGCCTTGGTGGTACGGAGAAGACTACACCACGAGGTTTGACAAGCCTGCCTTGTGTGTTGTGTGGGGCAGTAATCCCGTCGATACAGACTTCTTTAAGTGGCGCAAGATCAGAGATGCCAAGGAGGGTGGTGCTAGGCTGGTAGTCATTGATCCCAGATTCACCGCCACTGCATCCAAGGCCGATGTCTACGTACCCATTAGGCCAGGCACGGACACTGCCTTGGCGTTGGGAATGATGAACGTTGTTCTGGATCAGCAGCTCCACGACGTACCCTTCATCCTTGATCATACGGTAGGGCCTTTCCTCGTGCGGAGAGACAGTGGGATGTTCCTCAGAGAGAAGGACTTCGTATCTGGAGGCTCTGAGAAGTATGTGGTCTGGGACACCTGGAGTAACGCACCGCGCTGCCATGACGTGCCCAATATATCTCCCGCTCTGACGGGATCCTACAAAATAGGCACACTGGAGTGTAGGCCAGCGTTTCAACTGCTGAAAGAGATGGTTGCCCAGTTCCCACCTGAGCGGACATCAGAGATAACGGGTGTATCAGCGGACGTGATAACCAGGCTGGCTGTTGCCTATGCCAGGACAAGACCAGCGGCTTCCTACAGGGGCATGGGCTGCCAGAGGACTTTCCACGGAGACATCACGTTTCATGCCATCAATACTTTGGCGGCTATCACTGGCAACATCAGCTTCGAGGGTCATGCCACTTTTGAGCTAAACCACATCGCATTCTTGGCACGTGGCGTTCCCAATCTATTACCGCTCATGCAACTGTATGACGCTGTACGCATAGGGAAGCCATCCCCCGTAAAGTCACTTTGGATAGCCAGACACAATCCGGTAAATCAAGACCCCAACTTCAACAAGATGATCAGTGAGATTCTGCCTTGTCTTGAGTTTATAGTTGTCACTGATATGTTCATGACCACAAGTGCCCAGTACGCCGACATCATCCTTCCCGTTTGCAGCTTCTTCGAATGCACCGATCTCATCTTTCCGGTTGGCAACGGATCACACAACTATCTACAGCTACAGCAGAAGGTGATAGAGCCGCTATGCGAATCCAAATCAGATATCGAGATCATCACCTCTCTGGTAAGTCGAATGGGCATAGAGGGCTTTCTGAAGGAAAGCCCAGAGGAACTCATCACGCTGCTCCTAGCGTCGGGTCATCCGTCAATGGAGGGGACAACACTGGAGAGGCTAAGGCAGGGGCCTGTACTGCCTGCATCTCAGAGCCTGCCGCATTTCTCGACACCATCAGGGAGGCTCGAGTTCTATACAGAGAGACTCAAGCAATTCGGGCAGGAATTGCCCATCTACCTGGAACCTCTGGAGGGGCAAGGCTCACCGCTCGCTAAGAAGTATCCGCTGATTCTCTTAACGACCCACACGAAGTACCGCACTCATTCTGCGTTTGCCAATGTCGCTTGGCTTCGTGAGATGGACCCTGAGCCGGCTTTGGAAATGAGTCCAGCCGATGCGAAGCCCAGGGCCATCAAGGATGGAGATTTGGTACGGGCCTATAACGACAGAGGCGAGGTTAGACTCAGAGCTAGAGTGCACCAGGGTATGAGGCCTGGTGTGATCAACATCAGCCAAGGATGGTCCCCCGGCGACTATGTGGCTGGCACTCACCAGGCGCTGACTCATGAGACCATCAATGCAGTCCACCAGGCGATCTATGAACCGAATGCATCCCTATACGATGTCCTTGTGGATGTCGAAGCAGTGAAGGAGCCATAGGCGAGTGAAGAAGAGGTACGGACTGGTCATTGATCTCGAAAGGTGTACGGGATGCCGAGCCTGCACGGTGGCCTGCAAGATAGAGAAAGGCATGGAGTTGGGCACGGGAATAAGAGTTGAGACCATTGGTGGTACAAAGCAGGATACCCCGAGAGGTACATACCCCGAACTGAGCATGTGCTTCCTCCCAATAGCCTGCATGCACTGTGAACAGCCACCATGCCGCGATGCCTGTCCCACCCAAGCGATCTACCAGCGCCCCGATGGGATAGTGCTAATAGATGAGAAGCAATGTAATGGTTGTCAGGAATGCTTGACGGCGTGTCCCTACCAGGCTTTTGTCTACGACGAGGACAAGGCGGTGGTCCGAAAGTGTGATCTCTGCTTTGAAAGACTGGAGCAGGGATATGAGCCCTTTTGCTCCGTATGCTGCGGATTTGGGGCCATATTCTTCGGCAACCTAGGAGATCCGCGGAGCACGGTTTCACAGCTAGTGTCGCGACACGATGCCTACACTCTTAAGCCAGAGTTGGCAACTGGGCCCGCGATTCACTACCTCCCGGTGAAGGATCCACGGCGCCTGTAGTGCCGGATCAGCAGAAGAGTAAGGGAATTTGCCGCCTCGCCAGATCTTAAGAAACCCGATCAAAATAGTAGAGTTCGCAGAACGCAGACTTTGCGAAATTGCCTTGCCGAGAAATCGCACTGAATAGCCTCTTTCTTGATCCCGAGTCCAACACTTGTCCATTCTGTGCAGCTAGGGCTCCTGCGACCAATGGCCGGTTCAATTTATTGCATCCTGTCTATCCTTGTCGTCGAGATGATGGTTCGTATGCTTCACGTACTCCACGAATGCTGAACAGGATTGCTGTAATTATTGCAGCAATATAAAATACGGTGTTGGGCATGAAAGACTAGAAGCGTTCCTATGGCGAAGACAAGTGGCCCCCCTGAACAGCGTCATAAGGCCAAAGCGACCAGTGAGAGCACAATGATGAGCGAATTCCTTTCACAGCTGTTGTGGGCACATACCCCAGCATTCTTGGTAGGTGCTGGCATCTCCTCGCCTGTGCCATCTGGACTCCCGACAGGCGACACGTTCCATCGAGCACTTCTTCAGAAGTTCCGTAATGCTGATGCAGAGTTGGCTCCCTTTTGGGATGACATGCTTGCTGACGTAGTTTCTGTAAGCTCACAACAGATCCGTTTCGAGCAGACTATGCTTCTCCTGCAAACCTTCCTGGACGAGAATCTAGAGTTACTCAACGTCTTCTTCGAGGCGTCCCAGCCAAACTGGTACCACAATCTATTTGCAGGACTTATGCACGCAGGGCACCCTATCCTTACAACGAATTTCGACTGTCTGATCGAGCGTGCCGCACACAATCAAGGCTGGGAATTTCAGTGCGTTATAGGCAACCTAGACCATGCTCATTACGTGCTGGACGTTGTGAATCGCAGCCCCCTATTCTGGTATTCGAAAGGCGAAACCGAAGAGAACCCTCAAACGAGGTCATTACTCAACTTGATACAGCACGGTCCCATGGATGCCAATTCGATGGATTGCATGCAGCAGATTGTGGCCCACCCTTCTCAGCAACGTTTCTCACCGGCTAATGCCAAGACGCTGATCAAGCTGCACGGGTCTCCCTACAGACCCGACGGTCGCGAGGCCTTTGATTCGATAAGAACTACGCTGAGTTCGATAGCGCAATTGCGTGGGGATTCCGCTCTGGACTCTCTTTACCAGCACATCCTCCGCCAATATACGCTTGTTGTCGTGGGATATTCAGGATGGGATGATTTTGACGTGTTGTATTACATTCGAAAACATACTACATCTCACCCGATCATATGGTTCGTACATTCACCAGATGAGTATGCGATCATACCTGTCAAGTCCAAATGCGATGCTGGGGGTCACATTGAATGCCCTCGCACTCGCAAAGTTGTAGAGTTCTTGAGGTCTTGCGACAACTCAGACATGTACATTGTGAGAGGAAATAGCGAGAGTATACTCCATCAGATGACATGTTCCTTGGGGACTGCCCCGGCTCACTCCGCGTACGCGACGGCCTTCAATCTGGGCGGATACATAGACGAGTGGTTTGATATCTACGCCGCCAGCACCATCTGTCGACGGATGCTTTGCGCAGAGGCGTTGAAATATACTCAGCGATGGGAGGCAAGTGCGACCATCTATCAGGTTCTTATCCAAGACTTCAAGGACAACCTAGGCCCATACGAGCTGGGGAAAGCGTTGGAAGGTCTGGGGGACACATACGATCACAGAGGGTTACATCAGGACGCTCTCTGTTGCTTTTCCAAGGCACTCGACGTGTATCGGTCACTCAACGACCCATCCGCTGTAGCCAAGACAGAAGCAAATATCGGGCAGCAACTGCTTGCTCTTGGTCATCTGCAGAGTGCCTGCGATATGCTGTACCACGCGTTGGGCATATTCCGGCATCTTTCACTTCGTTTGGACATCGGCCTAGCTTACTATACGTTGTCTAACATAGCTCGGCGACTGGGGAACACAAATGCCGAAGTCGAACATCTGAAGGCAAGTCTTAGGGCCGCGCGGCGAGAGGGTCATCTCGGCCTTGAGGCACTAACCCTCTCCAGGTTGTCCGAGCTTGTGAACGCATTGCCAGAACCAGAGTTCAAGGATATTAGTCTGCATTCTGAGGCAGCATCGCTGTGGGCTAGTCTTCTCCCCCCGAAACCACCTGAGTAACCCTCTAGTGATAGCATTGCTTCACAGCCGAATGAAAGGAGGCAATCGTGGGATGGTTCAAGAAGAGGGACAGCGCACGTAGCAAGAGCACGTCCAGCGGCGAAAGGTGGGTTGGCCATTCAGTGAATATCACGTCTAAGCCTTGCATAGGTAGAATAGTGAACCGTCCGGAGGAGACTTGGTTTGTCATTGAGCCAACGGGTGCAGAGTTTCCGACTGACCCAGAGAAGGCCTGTCGACATGCCGTGAAGGTCCTGATAGATACCAACTCGGTGTCAGAGCACCACGTCTCAAGTCGGGAACTGCGCATAAGCGTCAGTACGAATTTTGTCGGACAGAGGGAGTTTACCATCGAAATCGGCGGGCCGCCTGTTCTGTGAAAGAGAAAGGCAAAGACTCGATAGACTACAACTGATCTAGAAGACGATACTTATTGATCACCCAAGCTATATTCTCAAGCTTGATGGGCCTTTTTCCTCGGCAGTTCATCCTTCCATCGCCTTGTAGAACTTCAGGGGTTTTGTAGCATCTATGCGCATCAATTTCCTCAGATGCGCATGGGGGTGCGCATCGGCAGTAGAAAACTTGCGTCTTACACATAACGTCACACTGTGCAATACTGGGTGTCTGTGAACTAGTTTCAGCCCTCCATCGTGAATCGTCAGGCAAAATGGCGCAGGCTCGGGGCACTAGGGTATCGGGTGGAGCTTCCAACAATTCAGACTCGGAGGAATGCCCTGCCTATGACTTCCTGAAGTGTTCCCGGAACAAATATTGTCGAAGAATCGGGCTGCATATGGTTGCCTCGGGAAAGTGAATCCCAATCAGAATCGCGCATGTCCGAGATTCCCATCGCCTTCCACTTGTCATGAGGAAACGAGCTCAAGGTACCAAGATCCAACAAACGACGGTTTCCATCACCCAGAAATCTATTCACCTTATAGACTGCCAAATTCCCGAACCCGTCATAGACACCCGAGTCTGCACCAGCAGCGGCCGCTTTGCTGACATCTTGGGCGGGAATGTTGTGCGAGCGTATGTAATTTCCGATAGTCTCAAGAGCTAGTATGAAGGTCGCATAGGTATCACCAATAGCAGTCTTGCCGGTCGACATTCGGCTTCTGTCCTCAACTATGCCACAGTATATCAGCTTGTCGTGTTCTGTTAGGCCCATGGCGCCATCTGCACCCAAGGTCACATAAATTCTCTCTCTTATAGATTGTTGGAAGTCTCGAACCTTGTTCAATGCCTCCACGATGCCACCCAGTGTGGGAAGGTAGTTATCTCCGTGATATATTCCGACTGTGACACCTGTTAGATGCTCAATCTCAGCCTCGTTCATGATCAAAGTACATCTCCCTTTGGCCAGAACGACTTTCGTGACAAAATCATGCACTGACTTAAGGTCATCATGTCCATGAAGCGCCATATGCGGATGCCTTGCCAAGAACCTATCTACTATGGAACGGTCTAGCGCCCTTTTGCTGCACAGAGACTTTGTCAGGGCTAAGATGCCTAGGTGATCATTGGCACATGCATAAGCGAATGCATCCAAGGCAACCTGAGGAGAGTAGAGAGTGTTCACCATTATGGCCTTTCCTCGTGGCGCCGGAATGCCCTCCAGAGCTTCCTCGTCACCTGGGATCTCAGCAGTAAAAATGGTGCGATCCCTCTTCAATCCCAATCCTTCAATCGATAGGTTGATTCCAGGCTGTTGATAAAGTGGTATCTTAGTGTAGGGACCAATCTTTTTTATCAGGGGCATCACAAAGGGGTCCAGCAGGCCGCGTTTCCCGTGAGGGGTTTTCTCGACCGTCGCTATCAGTTCTACTTTGAGTTGCGCAAATACGTCGTAGAAACCGAACAAGACATTCGCTCCGCCTCCCCCTAGGCGCAAACTCGGTCCCGGAACAACAGCTACACTTGCCGGATTGGAATCGATTATTTTGAAGGCAGCCTCCCCGGATTGAAGCGGAATTGAGTATTTCGCCCCTGCTGGATATGCTTCCTGGCGGCCGCCTGGGTTGAATGGTCCCCACAGAATGGGCTCAACACCGAGGTAGAAACAAACGTAAGTGCCTTCTTTGAATTCAAGGGTTCCGTTCGGGCGTATGGTTGCTAGCTGTTCTATAGCATCGCGATCAACGATGTGTCCGGCACCTTCACCCACATTGACGATCACATCTAACACAGGATTTCCGTAGACGGTTATGTTGACAGGATCCTGCTCGGTCATGCGAACTATGTCGCCTTCCTGCGATGGAATTGTGCGACTACGATTGCTCATCTCCCACCTCCTTTAACAATCGCCGGTTAGAATCTGCCGATGGATTGTTCCTTCAGTGACTCAGTTGTGCCCAGCGTGCAGCATCACCTCTGACACGAAACACCACCCCACTAACAGTTTCCGCCGCTTTGATAGGCAGCCGAACCCGTTGTTGGTAACCCTATACCAGTCTGTGTCACACTTGTCTTCCAGATAAGTTCAGGTAGACTCGTGTCCATCAGCAATCATTCTCTGGTTGCCTGGTGGCTTCGACTCAGAAGAGCTTCTCGAGTATTGTACCCCGTCTCATGGCTCTCGGCAACAAGGAAGGTCTGAGTAACAGTCTCACTTGACGCAATATTCGAGTCGCCAGAGAGATCTGCACGAAATAGCGTTTTGGGCACTAGCACTAATCTCTATGGTGCCATTTCAAGGATTACAGTGGGACAGGAACCGAAAAGATTTGTTCATAGACTAAGATAGGGTAGAATAGACCTGCGTGACGTCGCGGACGTTATGGAGATACAAGTTAGAGAAGTGGGGCGATTCAAGGGCGCTGGCTCGAGTATGGTTCGCTGAAGGGAGGAAAGGAAGATGCCAATTCCCCGGAATTGGAGTGAAGAGTTAATCACAGAATGGCTTTGCCTTCGGGGTTATTCGACTGACGTTGGAGTGCAGGTAGGACGCGGTAGTGCAGGCGGTCGAAAAGAGGCGGACGTGATTGGCATCAAAGTTAGTTTAGATGATACGGGCAAAAGGATTCTAAATATCTTTCACATAGAAGTGGGGCAGCTAGGCGGATATGATAAATCGCTAGGGATGGTAAAGTTCTCTTTTAGTTGATAATGAGTCATGTGTGATATAAAGGGTCATCAAAATGAGATCAAGGGTCACATAGGACAGAACGGTAGAATTACACGCCTTCTGCCGAATGTGTTAGAATGGCTGCGTGAAAAATACCATCAGGGAATGGTGTATTTCTCTGTGGAAAGCCTCTTGGATGGGTGCCAGTGGTTTTGGCCTAGTCGAATTCGTTCTCTTCCTTGCTGGCGAACCCATAATGACTTGGAACCAACACTTATCAATTGGGCTTGCCTGCCTGTTAATCTCGACGCTTCATGCATTTCACAGAGATCGGAGCAAACGCCCAGTGATTAGAGTTGCTAGAATTCTACGTGTTCCAGATCAAAGAGCACTTGATAGTAGCAGTAGGTTAGCGGTGCTCTACCGAATGGAGATAAGTAATACAGGGGCCTGGACAGACAATGTCAGTGTTCAGTTGAAATCAATAGACCCGCCTCTCCAAACTGGGTTGTTACCTCTGCCTCTTCATCTCACTGGAGATAACACGGCTCCGTTCAAGACCTGTTTCGTGTTGGGGAAAGGGATTCCCAAGAGTGTCGATGTAATCGCAATTGCGCAAGATGGGCCGATTCATCTTTGCTATCTCTACAAAGTGGAATCGGATAGTGCATCATCTTTTACGGTGCTGGATGGTTCATATATATTCACGATAGGGATTCAATGGCCTCCAGATGGATATACAGAGGAGCAATACATCGTAAATGCCAACAAGGACTTGGGTACTTTGACTATGACAAAGTCCTAGTGTTGCTTCGATCTAAGCGAAGATGATTGACGAGTAACCACCATGCCGAAATCGAGGTCTATCTGTCACATGAGATACTTGTGTTCAAAATCCCAGACAAAACAACTAAAAGAGAACGAAACCGCCGACTTTGCTACCCATAAAGAACACAGCACTTACGGTGATATCGGAGTCGGCGCGTTCTTAGCGATACGTTGGGGCTTAGGCGACAACAGTGTTCTAGTGTTAAAGCTGGGGGCCGGCGCGTCATCTTGTGGTTAAGCGTGTGAATGGCAAGGGGGCTATTCCCTGGGATGTCCTACAGGCTTTGAAGGATGAGGAACTGGGGCCTGATGCGTGCGCCGTGGAGTTCTACCCTCCAGCAGATAAGGTAGTCAACAAGGTAAACAAACGGCACTTGTGGGAAGTGCCTGCGGATTTAGAACTCCCAATGAGTCCGAGATAGCCTGCCGGATGTACCAGGCCCGGCACAATACCTTCTGCCGGCCCGCCCCATTGAAAGAAATAGGTGGAGAGCTGGAACGAGTTAATGATATCATAGGTCGAGGTTCCCACTGCTGGCTAAGAAAGGAAAAAACCAATGCACAAACCAACCATAGAAGACCGCGTTGACTGGATAAATAAGTCTGCCGCCCGCATGGACAGGATGGTGAAGTCAGGATTTCAAAACGATGACAAGCTACCCCGTAAGGTTATTCGGAAGGAAGCTGCCATCCTGTTACAGAGGGCATTCGAGCTTTTCCTGGCCCTTCATGGGTACAAGGATGAAGAGGCTGAGTGCAAGGATGAAGAATGAACTCTGTAAAGCGGAATGGACTAAATGTTGTCTTGGAAAGCCTGGGTCGAGGAGGCCAGGGCTGCCCAGACAAACTGCGGCCCGAGAACGCTGCCTACGATGGGGGTAATCCTGGTGAGCCATGTGGTAAGGTTCCTCAATACCCCTGACCTCACCAGTGCATCAGAATCGGCCCGATCCCGTCTTCCGTGACTCTCTGGATATCTCCTCCTCATAACTGCACCGTTTTCTGACGGTCTGGCCCATGAGACTGAAAACTTGTTACATCGCATATGCTTTTGGAGGAATTGACAGGCTTTGCATGATCCCTCCCATGCAGAAAGTCATTCTATCAAGAATAGTTGGAAACAACCCCGATTTGTGCCAAAATAACCATAATGAAAATCAAGAGCGAAGAAAGCACTACAGAAGTAGCGCCGACCATCCTCAATGCTACCAGAGCAGGCGAAGCAAGCCGTGTTTCCTTTCGGCTCGTCATCGCGTCCTCCGCCGTGTGTGCAGAACTCTGGACTTCCTTCGATTGACCTACCGCACTTGCTACAGAGCACTTCAGCCTCCTTGTGTCTCCCAGCGTCAACCGCGCTGTCTATAGCTACACGAGAATTGAGATCGAGGAGGATGTAGAAAGGGGAGGAGTCCTTGAAAGGCAAGAAGTGCTAGCTGTATTGGCTATTGTTTGTGAGGAGTGCGCCAGTAAATACATGATATGGCTGTAGGGAAGGCTGTTTCATGATTCGGCTTATTGTATAGAGCGTTTCTCATCAGCCTGATGTCGTTTCGGGTCTAGTGTACGATTTGCCTGGCTACTGTGGCAGCACAGAGAGAAATGCTGGGCGCCCCGCACCAGATTGGTGTGGCCAACTCCAAAGGAAGGAACGGACACCCGAATCGCCCCCTCTGGTCTCAGCGTGCGACGCTGCTAATTAGGTCTTGCAATATTCCTCTACTGTTATGCCATTCTCTTGGCAAAACTCAGCAACTTCCCAGCTAAACGGAGATCCCGGACCCGATTTTGGCCTCGGCTGCCCTGCTTTCGGGTGTGACTCTAGATATCGCATCTGGGGATATTTATGCGGTTCCTCAACCTCAAGCAAGTCAATGGCTTCGCGGAGCCCACGCTGCTTGACGCTTAAATAGACTTCTGTTGCACTCAGATCCCCGTGTCTCATGAGTTGCTGCACTACTCTGATATTGGCCCCTCGTTCAAGAAGCATTGTCGCGAATCGGTGCCGAAACTGATGGCAATGGAGGTTCACACCTGCCTTTTTGGCAAAGTGCGCGATCTTGCTGCTGATTGATGAAGCCTTCAGTCCGAACACTTTTGCCTCGGGTGGCATACCCTTGATGAAATCGCGAAGCTCCGAGGTTATCTGTCGCGTCAGTGGCACCTGGCCGTTCTTGCCACCTTTACCCTGCCTGACTTCTAACAGAGCATCGTCCAGGTCCAGGTGGATATCACGAACTTCCAGGTTGGCAATCTCCGCCCGTCGCAGGCCAGTGCTGACTGCCAACCGTACTAGTAACATGTCTCTAGTGGCTGTTTTTTTATGGGTTGGTTTGTTCCTCATAGCCTGGATGAGCTTCTCAATATCCGAATCCTCGGTGTAGGGTGGCATCCTCTTGGGAACCCTCACCTTCATGTCGAGTGGCTCGTCGTACCATCTCAGGAATTGATTGACTGCCAATAAGTATCGGGCCAGGGTAGCTGGCTTCCGCTGGCTGTACTGAGACAGGAACTGTTTTCCCAGCTCCGGTGAGGGTGGCATCAGGCCCAGGAACTGCTTTAAGTGCGCTAGTATCTAGTCTCATAAATAGGTTTAATCATCTAGCAGCTTTTGCCAGGATTTGGTCTGGCGTTTTTGTCCATACAAAAGGTTTTGCTCCCTCGTTCCATCGGCTAAGGAAGGCTTTTATCGCTC
>Ga0209777_10006098_pt1 | contig 13669 bp, 11 predicted proteins | sample FrelakmetHBP12HB_FD_187147 | JGI IMG/M metagenome (GOLD analysis project Ga0209777, IMG submission 187147) | Freshwater lake sediment microbial communities from the University of Notre Dame, USA, for methane emissions studies -HBP12 HB (SPAdes)... | ecosystem: Environmental > Aquatic >...
ATGGCCCTGCCGAGCGCGACCCTCTGCCTTTGCCCGCCCGAGAGCTGCTTGGGCTTTCTGGCGAGGAGGTCCTCCAGCCCCAGAAGCTGCGCGGTCTCGTTGACGCGCGTCTGTATGTCTTTCCTGGACACTTTCCTGAGTGTGAGTCCGAAAGCCATGTTGTCGTAGACACTCATGTGCGGATACAGAGCGTAGTTCTGGAAGACCATGGCGATATCGCGGTCCTTGGGCGATACCTCGTTTACAAGCCTGCCGCCGATGTAGATTTCCCCGTCGGTGACTTCCTCGAGGCCGGCTATCATTCGCAATGCGGTCGTTTTCCCGCACCCGGACGGGCCGACGAGCACAAGGAACTCCTTGTCATCGATTTCGAGGTTCATGTTGTCGACGGCGGTCACGTTCTTGAATTGCTTGACGAGGTTCTTGAGGATGACTTGAGCCAATGCAGGCGCCTCCGTTTTCACTCCGGGCTTGTCCCCAAATTGCCGGAGCGGCTAAATAGTTGCCCATTCGGGCATTTCCCTGGGACAGGGGGCGGCTTTAAGGCACACCGTGGCCGTATAGGGAGATTATACGCAGGGCCGCGCGTGGGTGTCAAACCCGGATTTTGGATTTTGGATTGGGGATTGGGGAGGGTCGGCTACAGCGGTCGCGAAATCTCCAGCTCGATCGTCCTGCCGGGCATCGGTAACCGATCCTGCGTGTAGCTGACAGTCGCCGGGACATAGTTGTTGGAGTTGAAGAGATTGCGCGCTCGCAGGCTGACATCCAGGCCCCCGAGCGGCTTGATTGATTTCAAAGTCAGGTCCACTTGCCTTATTGGGCCGGTGTCTCCTCCCGACAGTGTTTTTCTGTTCCCGATAAAGATAAGGTCCGGCGACAGGTAGAACCTGCCGGACAATACTGGCAATGAGATTCCGCCCAGGAAGAGGGCCCTCGGCGCGCTGATCGAGGCGTTGCCCGTATCGGAGGTTTTGAGCAGCGAGAACCCCAGATGGCTTCGGATGTCGCCGGGCAGACGCGATTCGAACTGCATTTCCAGTCCCTTACTGTCAAATGAGCCTACGTTCTGATACTGGCTCGATTCTTCGTCTTCGGCCACCTCGCAAATAGCCCCATTCAGGTTCAGACTGTATAGGCTGGTCACGACCCTCGTGGCATGGCCGATTTCCCTCTCCCAGACGAGTTCGGTGGTCGTCATCTCCTCGGGCTTGAGGTCGAAGTTGGTCGAATAGACGCCCCATATCTCGCTGTCCGTCGGGGCTCTGAATGCCGTTCCGCGCAGCAGCTTGAAGCTCTGGGAGCGGTCGGGAACATATACCAGGCCAACACGTGGACTCCAGTGCCGACCGAACGTGGGATACCGGTCCATCCGAACTCCAGTCACCACCTTCAAAGTATCCCGGATATCATAGTCGAGTTGCATATAGCCCGAATAGACGGATGGGCGGGTATCGCTTTCGTAATACAACGTGTACGGCTCCACGTCATAATTGCCTCGCTTTGCTCTGCCGGAACCCATGTACTCCAGGCCGATCACGGATGAAACCCGCGGCGAAGGGTCTAGACAATACCGCGCCTCGGCTCCCCACCAGCGACCCGAGGCATAGTCCCGGTTGAGGATCGTTGGGTCAGGGTAGAGCACATCGCAGTGGTAGTCGTATCGATCCTGGTAGACGCGGGCATAGAAGCTGCCATTGTGCTTCGGACTTGTGGTTCTTGCGAATCTCAGCTCGGCATACGACGTGCGATCGTCGGTAAACGCCGGCTTTGAGTCGAACAGGATGCCGTACGAAGCCGTTGGGAAAGACTTGAACCTGCGGCCCTGATTGAACATGAACTCAAAGCTCCCATATTGGGCGTGCAGGTAGCCCTTTTGGGCTTCCTCGTCATCCATGTTGTGGGCCACGCCGTTGTTTGTGGACGGGTCGTCGAATTCCGGGAAGTATATCGAGCTTTCCCCATTCGATCTCATCGAGCTTGCGCTCGCGGCAATCTTGAGGGGGCCGGCTGCCGGGGTGGCATATTCGGCGAAGGCCTCCTGCGTGCTGTTGCTTCCGTAAATGGCGGCAAATCGGGGTTTGTCTATGTCGGCGGCGGTCTTGCTGACGACATTCACCACAGCCAGCATCGCGTCCGTTCCCCAAAGCGCGGAACCCGGCCCCTTTACAACCTCGATGCGCTCGACGCTGCGCATGTCCAATGGGAAGTCGGCCCCGATGGGGCCATAGTCGTATATGAGCTCATTGATCCTGTGGCCGTCTATGAGCACCAGCACGCGTTGGTTGTAGTTGTCCTGGCTGTGAGCAAGGCCGCGCACGGAAGCATAATCGTAATTGCGATCTGTGCCGGAGTAGATGCCGATAACCTGGCCAAGCGCCTCCGCCAGGGTGCGATAGCCAAACCGTTCTATGTCTTCGTGCGTGATGACGAACACAGCCGCGGGCGTGCGCGACATCGGCTCCGCTTTCTTGGATGCCGTCGTGACCGGAACGTCCATGAGCTGCTCGATGCTCATGCTCGATAGGTCGCCGATTTGCGACTCGGCGGGCCAGGCAATACCTAACCCAAGAAGCATGGTGAGCGCTAACGGATATATCGTTATACTCGCGAAAAGACGACTTCGCGAAATATGGGACTCCGACATCACATCTCCGAGAACTGATGGAAATTGCTCCTATATTGTGTCCGGCCAAGTTACGGCCATTAGTATTATTGGTTGCAGGCGGGGATTTTAGTATGCCATGTGCATTGGGAACACACGCCGGCATTGTCCGTGGGGCCGGTTGGCGGGTGACAGCTTAGCTAGAGCCGGCACGACTTCCAACTATGATTGGAGCAGACTCAACAATAACGAAATCCCTTCGGCGCGCCCACAAGACGCCCACGCCCTGTTTCCTCAACCGGGGCAGGAGATCGGAGCGGGTGATGACCGCGGATCCTGGAAACTTGCGAAGGAACTCCGCCACGGCCCCCGGCGAATCGGGACTGAGGTCCGTGACGGCGCGGCGGGAATACACAGTGGTTGCGACGAGTTTTGTATGGTAGACGGCCAGACGGCCTCGGGGGCTCAGGCAGCGCGCCGCGAGCAGCGCCAATTCCTTTCTCGGCTGGTCTTCGACAAGAGCCACTCTGGGATTGATGACAAACACCACCAGTGCGTTAGCGAGCAAAGTCATGACCACCATCGAAGTCAATGCGGCCTGTCGCCTGCGGGCCCGAGCCAGCAGCGCGCTCCCCACGCAGCCGACCGCGAGTAGAGCCAGCAGATACAGGGGCCATTCCCCCGCGCCCCACTCCACTCCCCAAAAGTAGGCCAGGCTTCGCCAGCGGCTTTCCGTAAGCAGGATCAGACTCGCAAGAAGGCAGATGCCCAGCAACAGCATCGCTCCAAAGGACCGGCGGATTGAAAGGGGGGCTTTCTCTTTGCGGCGCAGCCAATCATCAGCCAATGTGCTGACCAAGAGCGCCAGAAATGGAAAAGCCGGAGCGATATAGTGGGCTAGTTTGGCCTGGCTAAGGGAGAAAAGGCCAATGATGACGATGCTCAAGTAGGCCGCGAAAGACATCACACCAGGTCGCCGCCATCCGCCGGACAGGCCGACAAAGGCCGCCGGCAGGAGCAGGCTCCACGGAAAGAAGAATTCGAAGGTATTCGTCAAATGCCCCCAAGGAGGAGAGGTGCGAGCAGCATCTCCCACCAGGTGGCCCAGATGCTGGCTTATTAGGAATGTCGACAGGAATGCCGGCTGGCGTATTTCCTCGGCAACATACCAAGGCAGGGCGGTCAGAAGAAAAAGGGCAAGGCCGGGGAACAGTCGGAGCCTTCCAACAATCCCGTCCATCTGTCTCACGGCAATAAGGTAAACGAGCAGACCCGCGAGGCAAACAGCGATCGGCGCCGGTCCTTTAGCCAGACAGGCCAGCCCAAGCAATGGGTAGGCCCAAAGAACGGCATAACCAGATTGGCGCGCGGGGCGTTGAAGCGCTAGAAAGAATATCATCAGCGCCGCCGTCAACAGCAGCGTGAGAGGCATATCGATGGATGCGTCCCTGCCTTCATCCACCCACTGATAGCTGCAGGCCAGCATCAGAGCGGCCAAGAATCCGGCGCGTGGGTTTATCTGCCTTTTGCCGAAGGCATAGACAAGCAGCACGACGCCCGTAGCCGACAGCGCGGACCAGATGCGGGCGGCAAACTCGCATATTCCAAAGAGGTGGTAAGACGCGGCGATCAGCCAGTATATGAGTATCGGTTTAAGAAGCAGCGGCACGCCGTTAAGATAAGGAGTTATGAACTCGTGGCGGGCAAGCATTTCTTGAGCGCCGCCCGCGTAAAAGGCCTCGTCGAAGTCCTTCAACGGAAGCTGCCCAAGCCGGAAGAAATAGAGAAAACCGCACAGCAGCAAGAGTAACGCCGGTGCAAACCAAGATCGGCGGCCTAGCATTGCCCGCGGACTCTTCAGGACGGAAGCCAAGTCGGTATCCTCTAGCCGGAGATGAATAATCCCCCCTGTCGATGACCATTGAATCTCGGTGTTCCAGCGAAACCTATCGCCACGGGGACAGGGGGCGGGTTAAGGCACACCGCAGCCGTATAGGGAGATTATACGCAGGGCTGCGGGCGGGTGTCAAACGCAGATTTTGGATTTTGGATTTGGGGAGAATAACGTCCTTATCCCTCCAGGTATCCCTACCTAATCTGTTATTACATTTTCCTGGAGTGGTTACTGGCGGGGAGCGGAATGCTGCCCCGACGTCATTGTTTGCTGGGAGCCGGTCAGTTGTACCGGCTCCGTATTGTCTTTTTCTCTAAATGCGGCGTAGCGGCCAGCTCAGAGAGTATCTTGTCGCCACGTCGGTATGAGAAATTCTCTACAGACCCATTGACTTGGCAAGCTCATAGCCTTCCACGAGGTCTTCCAATCGTCTCAAGCCCTGCCACACAGTCTTTGTGCCCGGCTTGCCATCACACTTGCGAGCCATAAATCCGCCAAGAATCGCAACCGCACGCACGAACTCGCCTGCTGTTCGTATCAGCGGAACCTTCTCCTTTTTCATTACCATCCACCTCTCCATCACAACACGCTCCGTCTCGGAGCATACGCAATGAGCAGGCAGATCGGGTTGCTCACGGACATTCTTGCATAAAGACAGCACCCGACAAGCCACAACAGCCAATACAGCTATGACCGGTGCTAGCCTGTCCAGAGTCGCAAACTGCACATTCTCGACTCTGCAGCCGCTCTTAAGAACACGGTGAAACTCCTCGATTACCCACCGGACGCTGTAGAAACCGATGATCCTGCGGGCATCAGCCAGATCATTGACCACCATGCTCGTAAGCAGTATCCATTCCAAAGGCTCCACACCCTCAGGAGCATCCATCTCCAGAGCCCGAATCACATACAACGTCACCGACACGTCAGCGACATCCGGAGTCCTGTGAAGAGGCGCTTTCACTACGATGGCTCGCGCCTGAATCACAAGATGAGCCTCCCTAGCACGCCTGGAGCCTTGCCGCGGAATGCTCACATTGTATGAACCGAGCACTTCAGCGGCTTCAATGGCATCGCGCATTCGTGAATACTCCGCGTCCACTAATGCTCGGTTCTGATTAGCCCGCACCAGCAGATCCGTGTTTGCGCGACGTGGAGCCGCAAACAACGCAAATACATCGCTCTCACGATCACCAACCAACAACAAAGGCTGAGACTCAGGCAAAGCCGATTCAGCCCTCGCAAGGCCATCAAGCCACTTTCGACTCTCCTTGTCCGCAATAAACCTCTTGCGCCGGTTTGCCCCGCTTCCATAGTCCGCAGGATCCCGAGTCCAGACATCCATCCCAAGCAACCCGAATACAGACCTGCCTGGACTCACCCCCAACACACTGTGCATCAGCACCCCGCGGCTCTCACTACACGGCCCGATCGGACCCAGCTCATCTTCTAAGTCCTTGCGACCTGTAAAGTCCAGAAAAGTGGTGTCTTGCACCGCAATCACAAGCCCAGATTCCCCACAACGCTTAGCCGTCTCAACCACATGCGACTGCAGAACTGAGTCCACACACACTTCCTCTTGATCGAAAAAACGACTTATGAGTTGAGCAGCAATCCTCCCACAGCACGAAGATACCGCGCACCCCACATTCTCAGACAATCCAGCCGCAATCTTAACCAGCCTCTTCGTCCGGCGCAAATCACCCAGGCTGCAGCCCCCAAACTCCCGTTGGGCCCAATCAGCAAATACATACTCAGCCATCAGTCACCTCCACTACTACTGATGACTAATTACACAAAACACCTCCGCTATCCTTACCAAAATGTATATAAAGATTAGGTAGGGATACCTGGAGGGATAGCATATTACCTTTCAACTTTCAACTTCGAACTTTGAACTTTGAACCTGCCTCTACTCCGTCTCCTCGATCAACGGCGTAATCGCCGCGTCCAGTGATTCCTCCGTATCTCCGATGTTGACGTTCTGGAACAAATGCCAGGTCTCATAGTGCTCGGCGGTTTCGCCGGGTTCAAGGTCGGTGAGAGAGCCGAGGGATTCCACCTCGATGAAATCGCCGTCGGTATAGACCTCGCAGTTGCAGCCCATATCCGGGAAGTCGCAGCAATCGCAATATGGGAATCGCTTCACGAACAGGGTGCCCTGGCGATAGTATGCGGCCCACTCGCGGGTGTTGGCGACGCCGATCTTGTTGGGCTGGTTTTGTTTGGCCGAATCGGTGCTCAGGCAGATATACTTCTTGCCCAGGCGCAAGCGGGAATCCGTCAGGTCGGTAAAATGCCACATCACGAGCGGGCGCGCGGGCAGGAGATAGTCATCGTGCGAAACCCACTCCTCCTGCGGGATAATGGCCATCCCCCCGCCTTTCATAATACTCAAAGCCCAGGGAGCGAGCTCGATAGGCCACACGCCGATATTGCTGACCTCGTGGATGATGACAACACCGGTCCCCTCCGGCTCCAGACTGACGGTGACCGCCTTCTGAATACACACACCGGTCTCGGGCGGCGGGACGAAGCGAACGCTGTCATCGCCGATCACCTCGACTTCAACCGGCTCGTTGTCCGGCCAGTAACTGCGCGGCAAAACCTCCGGCGCGTGCCAAAGCCTATGGCCGCCCATCGGACGCCAGTCGCCATACCTGTGGCTGACCTTGGTGTCCAGGCTGAGCTCGGCCAGGATGTTGGCCCCGCCGACAAAGCGATATCCGATGACCCTCGGGCCCATTTCCTTGGTGACGAAAACTTCGATCGTGCCGTTCGAGAGCTTGCAGCACTCGCCGAAGTGCGAGAACTTCTCGGTTCCGATATTGACCGGCATTGTATTACCTCCAGGTTAAAGCTTGTTTCCAAGGGAAGGTGTTCGGCGGAGAGAACCCTGTTTCCTTCTCACGCCCCGGAAGGGACTAATCGCGAAACCCAGAAAGTAAGAAAGCCGGAAACGGGAACATGGAAAGGTGAAGAATGAAGCCTTAGCACATGTCATTCCGACCGAAGCCCCCGCCTATGTCATTCCGAGCGAAGTCGAGGAATCTGCTTTTCCCTTTCGTGCTTTCCCCTATTTCCACCTTTCGTGATTTTCCCTTCTCTTTCTAGTTTTCTGTCTCTTCCGGCTTTCGCGATTAGAATTCGAGCAGGCAAAGACTAAGCTTCCGCACGCCAAGGCCGATAATGTCAATTGGAATGTAAACAAATAACCGATGGAATGGGTATATGAGCGCTCCCCTATCAACCAACGAACTGACCAAAGTATACAACCTCGGCCGCAAGAAGGGCACAAAGACCGCGCTGGATTCGCTGACGATAGATGTCCCCGAAGGGGTGATATTCGGCTTTCTGGGGCCGAACGGCGCCGGCAAGACGACGACGATCAAGCTGCTGCTCGACTTCATGAAGCCCACGCGCGGGACGGCGACCGTGTTGGGCAGGCCCACCACCGAGCCGGCGACGCGAAAACTCGTCGGCTACCTGCCCGAGCAGCCGTATTTTCACAAATTCCTGACCCCCACCGAAGTGCTGTCGATGCACGCGGGATTCGCCGGCATCGACAGGCGCGAAATCAAACAAGCAGCGGCAGCGGCGCTGCAGCAAGCGGGCATCGCCCAATACGCCGACACGCCGATTTCCAAGCTCTCCAAGGGCCTCACCCAGCGGGTCGGGATCGCGCAGGCGCTGATAGGCGACCCCAAGCTGCTGATACTCGACGAACCGACGTCCGGCCTGGACCCCATAGGTCGGCGGCATACGCGGGACCTCCTCGTCGAACTCCGCGACCAGGGAAAGACAGTTTTTCTGAGTTCCCACTTGCTCAGCGAGATAGAGAACGTCTGCGATGTCGTCGCGGTGCTCAAGGCAGGCAAGCTCGTCGCCTGCGGCCCGCCGGACCAGGTTAAAGAACAAAACTCGCAGGTGGTGATCCAGACTTCGACCGTCGGCGGCGATGCCGCGGAGCGGCTGAGATTCGCGGGCGTAACCGTGGTCGATGACCCCGGCGGTAGTGCGCTCAAGTTTGACGTGGATTACTTATACAGAGTCGTGATGACGATGGAAAGCATGCGCCTGCCCGTGCATTCCGTGAATACCCAGCGGGAATCGCTCGAAGAAGCGTTCCTGCGGCTGGCGGCGTGAGGGAACAAATATGAGACCCATTTGGATAATAGCGAGAATGTCGGTCCTGGAAAACAGCCGAAAGCATGTGTTCCACGTCCTGTGCCTGTTGACGCTGGCGCTGATTGCCGGGTCAACGCTGCTTTCGATATTCACCGAAGGCGTGCAGGTCAAGATCCTCAAAGACCTCTGCATGACCAGCATTCTCTTCGGCGGGGCTGCCCTTGCGATAACCCTGGGATGCACGGGGATACCCAATGACGTGGAGTCTCGCACGATCTACCCGATAATCGCCCGACCCATCAGCCGCGCGCAGTATGTCGTGGGCAAGTTCCTGGGGACCATGCTGACCGTGAGCATGGGTGTGATCGCGATGGCCGCCGTGTTCGGGGTCCTGATAGCGTCCTATCAACACACGTTCGACCCATACCTGCTGCTCGCGGTCGGTTTCACCCTGATCGAGGTCTGTGTGATAGCGGCGATCTCGACGACAATCTCAACCTTGGCATCCCCGGCGATCACAGCGGTCCTCACGTTCTTGATCTACATCTGCGGGTCGATCAAGATAGGCTATTTCGGCGGCCTGATCGACAGGGCGACCAGCGGGTTCGTGAAGGTGATCTATGCGGCAATCTACCACGCGCTGCCCAACCTCGAGTGCTTCAACCTCAAGACCGCCCTCGTTCACCACGATTATGTGCCTGTGGCTTACCTGGCGCAAGTGGCAATCTACGGCCTCTGCTACGCCGCGTTCGTGCTGTTCCTGGGGACTCTCGGGTTCGCGCGGAAGGAGGTGTAGGGGGATGGCGGAAGGCAGAGAGCGGAAAGCAGAAGGCCCGGAAGGGAAGGGCTGCGTGCTTAGTTCACCGCCCCCTCACCCTAACCCTAACCCTCTCCCCCAGGAGAGGGGATACGTGGTGCATTTATTGGGTGCGATGGCAGCTCTAATCGGGCTGTGCTCGCCGGTTTGGGCGCACGGGGATGAAGCGGAGGAGTTGGGACATCACTGGGAACTGGCGGCTTACATCGGCGAGGTCAGGCTGCAGCTTGCGCTGATGGCGGGGATAACCTGCGCGATAGCGGCATGGCTGCTGGCCGCGCGATATCTGAGGAAGCGAGGGGCGCGCGGATGAGGCGGGGGTTCATACTTGCCGGGCTGGGCCTGATGATGTTTGGCGGGCTGTGCGTTCTGGAGGATAGCATGCTGGTGTCGAAGCCGCCCGAGATCCAGGACCGCGGGACGTCATCGGTCTATATGCTGGCCGGAGAGTTTCGGACCGTCTTCGCCAACCTAATGTGGATTAAAGCAGACCAGTACCACCACGAGTACCTGGAACACCACTCCGACTGGACAAAGGACACCGAACTGTTGGGCCTGATGGAAATGATCACATCGCTGGACCCGCATTTTGTGGAGGCGTATTCCGTGGGCGGCACCCTTTACTCAATGGGGGAAAAAGACGACCGCAGGGCCCTGGAGTTTCTCAGAGAAGGCATCGCGAACAATCCTCGAGCCTGGCTGCTCTACAAAGATGCCGCGATGATCTGCGCGCTTCACACGCATGATCTGATCTCGGCGCGGCGTTACGCTCGCCAAGCGCTCAACTACTGCGACGATAGCTTTTACAGGGGTTCGCTTCAGAGGCTCGTGCATGACATCGAGAGGCTGAACCGGCGCGGTTCCGGCTGAGCTGTGTTGTTAAGGCTTCGGCATCAGGATGCCGAAGCAACCATTCCGACACCACCTGGAATCCTCATCCCAAGGTCACTTGGCTTTGTCGTCCGAGGCCGGCTTGGGACACTTGACGAAGATGACGTTGAGATTGTCCAGAAAATGGCCTTTCTCATTTTCGGCCAACAGCAACTTGGCGTCCTCGGGAGAAACCACCGGGTCACTGTCGCTCTTTCCGCCCTGGATCGCTACTGCCGGCACGATCAATGGGTTCGATCCGCATCTCGAGTTCTTCTTCGCGTCGTCAAGCGAGGTCGCATAAGCGACTATGCCTTTCTCCAAGACCGTGTCATAGTCGACCTTGACCGTGCCCCATACCTCCGATCCATCCGGCCTGCGCACTTTCGGGCTCATGCTTCTCTGCAATTCAAAACCCGTCGTATCGACGATCAGCGAGGTATATGGCTTGCCGGGCTCGGATGGCTTAGCGGGCGAAGCCTTGGCCGAGTCCGAACTCGGCTGAGCCGCGCCGCCATCGTCCGCGAATGCCGCCGCCCCCATCAGCAGCCCCAAGACACAGGATGCAGCGAGGACATACTTACAATACATAACCGCCACCCCTTCCAGGATGATGCCCTAAGCTCGGTAATCAGCTCCCCGGAGCCGAGCAGCTATAGGATTATTCCCTTTGTGCGGCGCGCGTAATGCCTGCACTATTACCGGATTGGGCCACGACGGGCGCCAACCGCCCGGCGTCAAATGGCGGCGGGCAGTTGCTTGTTACCCAGAATATATGACTTATGCAACCTGCTTGTTTGTTCCGAGGCTACAGCCGGCCGTCTTTGACGATGATCACGTTCAGCTTGTTCAGGAACCCACTCTTGGCGTTTTCGGCCAGCAGGAGCTCGGCATCGGCATCGGAAATCACCGGGTCCGAGTTGAACTTCCCGCCCGCTCTTCCGATTGCCCTGATGATAAGCGGATTCGAGCCGGCCCGCGGGTTCTTTCGGCCATCCTCCAGGGAGGTGACATAGGAGGCTATCCCGCGCTCCAGCACAACGTCCATGGAAACGTTCATCGATCCCCAGATCTCCGTGCCGTCGGCTCGCCTGATCTTCGGACTCATGCAGCGGTCCAGTTTGAAACCGCGGGTGTCGATGATGACTGAAGTATAGGGCATGCTCGGATCGGAGGGCTTCGCGGCATCGATATCCGTGGATTGAAGCGGCCTGGAGTCGAACTTGGTGGTGACTCTGACCTCTCCGCCCGCCTGTTTCAAGCGTTCCCGCCCCAACAGCACCGAGCCGGGCGCGTTCTGGCCGAAGACGGGAGCGCGGACCTCGACGACAATCATCGTGTCGCCTTCCACCTTCTCCTCCGTGGTCCGCGTCACTTCCACGTTGCGAACGAAGCCTTCGATCTTCTGGCGTATCGTGGCATCCTCCATGTAGTCCTTGCCGACAGCTTCATAGCTAATGGTGGTGCCTTCTATGGCGGCAAGCAGATTGGCGATGGCGGCCATTCGGGCATAGCCTTTTGCCTTGAGATACGCCCGGGCTCGATTGGGCTCCTCGTTCACCGACGGCACGGCGCCTTCCCCGGTGGCAACGTAGACGAGATTAGTCCAGTCTATCCTGGCGTTCTCATTTAGTTTCTGCACGCTGGGGCCGCCCGCCAGACAAGCGCCGGCCAGCACAATGCCCGCCGCCAAAGTCGTCGCGATCACAATTATCCGTCGCATAGCTACCCTCCTCTTGCGATCCCTGTCGGCACGCTCCGCCTGGGACCGCGCGCGCCCCAGCCTGCCTGGCCGGGCGCTGTTCCACATATCATGGACGCATTACCAAACCACGCATTACTTCCCTGTTTGGCAAATATCACGACCAACAATCAGCCCCTGTTCAGCCACTGCAGGCTGAAGTTCAGCACGCTCGCCAAGCTGACCCACAGGACGTAGGGGATCATCAACGCGCCGCCGGCCTGGCAGATAAGTGTGGCGGCGATTAGTCTGAGAACCTCCGTCCACGCGCGCATTGCTCAGTCCACCTTGTCGTGCTCCGCTTCTATCGGAGCTTGATCTTACCCCCGCCGGTCATCGTGAATGTGTTCATCGACCGCGCGGGGATGGTCGGGTAGACGACTATTTTGCCGAATTTCACCGCCACTTTCCGTGGCTGGTCGGAGTTGTTGCGAACGATCAGCACCTTCTCGCCGCTCGGGTTCACAAAAGCGACCTTGTCCCCACCCGGCCAGAAGTTCTTCTTGGCGTCCCCGATGCCGTCGTAGCTGCCGGCCACGTCCAGCCTGCGCGCGCCGGGCTGAACGTAGTAACTGAAATGCTTGGCCGCGTAGAACTGCGGGTTGAAGCGGACCTTGCCGGTGTCCTTGAAGATTGTGATCATTGAGTTCTGCGGCCATCCCCAACTGCTCTTGCCGGTCGGTTCGAGGATCATGTTCCACTGGGTGTAGGCATTCACGCCTGCCTTGAGCCACTCGATCATCGATCCCAGGGTGTAGTCACCATAGTACCAGTCATTCGGGGCGGTGTCTTTGTAGGCCCCCCAGCCCCAGTCTCCCCACCAACAGTTGCCGCATTCGTGCTCGGTGGCGTAGATGCGCAGGTCCGGGAAGTCGGCGCGGGCAGCCGCGACGCACGGCCTCGCGCCCCACTGGCAGCCCAGGCCGGATATGTACTTCGAGGCGTCCTTATCGGTGAGGATATCATGTATGTAGTCGTTATACTTGTCCTGGTTGATGGTCCCCAGCCAGATCTCGGCCTTGACATTGTCTTTAGCGAACTGCGGCCCGAGGTAATTCGCGATGAAATCCCGTATCTCCTGGGCGGACCAGAGGCAGGACGGGTAGTTGGGCCCCTCGAAAGGCTCGTTCTGGACGTGTACCGCGAAGACGTTGATGCCCTCTTTCTGGTAGCCCTGGACGTATTTCTCGAAATAGAGCGCGTAGGCTTTCTGGGTCTGGTCGTCTTTCACGAGCCTGCCGCCGGAGTAGCGCTTTTTGTCCTTCATCCAGGCGGGCGGGGACCAGGGCGAGCCCCAGATTTTGAGGTCGGGCCGGTAGACCATCGCGGACTTTATGTAAGGAATCAGGCACTTCTTGTCACGTTCGATCGTGAAGCCGGCCATTGCATAATCGCCATCGGTGTCATCGAGCGAGTAGTAGTTCATCGCGTAGTCGTTCGCCCCGATGGGCATGCGGCAGATGTTGAACTTGCAGCCGTCCTTTGGATCGAACAGAGCCTTGATGACTTCCTTGCGGTCCGCTTCGCCGGCTGCCGATAGCGCGTCCCACCCCAGTTCATTGAAACATCCGCCCCAGCCCTCCATCTTCTGATAAAGAACGGATGTGTTGACCT
>Ga0209777_10006099_pt1 | contig 13669 bp, 8 predicted proteins | sample FrelakmetHBP12HB_FD_187147 | JGI IMG/M metagenome (GOLD analysis project Ga0209777, IMG submission 187147) | Freshwater lake sediment microbial communities from the University of Notre Dame, USA, for methane emissions studies -HBP12 HB (SPAdes)... | ecosystem: Environmental > Aquatic >...
CCTGTTTTAACGCTTTAGGACGCCCTCTTTTTGGCTGGCTGACGGATAAGCTCACGCCCCGCAATGCCGCTATGCTCAATCTGATATTGATTCTTATCGTATCAATCATTATGATTTTTGCCAAAGATGGTGATACCAATCTTTATGTGATCAGCTTTATCGGTTTCTGGCTGTGCCTGGGCGGCTGGCTGGCGATTGCTCCGACCGCAACGGCTACCTTCTTCGGCATGAAAAATTACGCCCGCAACTATGGCGTGGTCTTTTTCGCTTACGGCTTGGGCGCGATTATCGGCGGCATTATCTCCGGTAAGGCCAAGGATGTGTTCGGAACATACACCTATGCTTTCTATCCGACGGCAGTGCTCGCCATTGTCGGCTTAGTGCTGGCTTTCGCCTTACTCAAACCGCCGAAAAAAGCATAAACACAATTGAGATTTTGATTGTCTGTTTTTGAGGTAATTAAAAAACTCCCTCGTGATAATCGCGAGGGAGTTTTTTTATTGGAATCACCGAATGATTTCTTTGCCAATGTCACTATTAAATATTCTTAATATACTTTTTCTAATTGCAGCAACAGCGCCTCGCGGGGTTTATCAAAATAGACACCGCTATTTTCGGCTGCCCGTGAATTTATTCCACGCGGAAAAATGTAATAAACTTCTCCGAAATTATTTTCGTAAGAATAATTTTTGATATTTTTATACTGCAATTTTAAAAATCTGCGGTTGTTAATGTAATTGACATCCAACACATTTTTTCTTATAATTTGTTAAATAAAAGCTTCTTTCAATTGCTTCAGCAGAGCAATGTCCGGCCTGTCAAAATAGACTCCATTATTTTCTGCTGTCTTTGAATTTATCCCGCGCAGGAAGATATAATAAACGCCGCCAAAGTTTTTTTCGTAAGAATAATCTTTAATTTTTGTCTGCAAATATTTATCCAGAGCAACGGTATAAATCAAATACTGCAGAACATAGGAAGATTTACTCATGTAATCTTTCAGCAAGCCGGGAGAATAGTCGGCATAATTGGCTCCTAAATAATTTGATTTCCAATCAAGCAGATAAAAACGATCCTGATATTCAAAAACCATATCAATAAAACCTTTAAGAAAGCCGCGTAAATCGGAAAAATTCAGACTGCCGTGTAAATGATCGCCACTTGTGAGCCCCGACATTTCCAAGACGCGAATAATTTTATGCATGGATAATTCTTTCAGCGGAAAATGAAATTCAACTTCTTTTAAATATTTTTTTTGTGGAATATGCGCCAAACTGAATTCATCCATATTATCAGCAAAAGATGCGCCACCGGGAGTCAAATTCAACTGCGCTATTTCCGAAACCATGCGGAATATGGCAGGTTCCCATTTATTATCATAATTGTATTTGCGTAACTTTCCTAAAATGACTTGTTTTGTTTCATCGGCAACAATTTTATCAAAACGGACACTCTCCAGTATCTCGTGCAGCAAGCTGCCTGCTTTTGTCCCTCGCGGGAAAGAGAACATGTCTTTCTGATTCATTTCTTCATCGTTGAATATCTGACTTCCAAAATATTCTTCTTCAGCAATGGGCAGCATTTCTTCCGGCTGAACTTTTTTAGCGCTAGTCAAATAAGTGAAACTGGCAATTTTCCAGAACTGGTCTATGTTTCCCTTAAACTGCCTGCCGTTCAGATTTACCGCGGCGGCATCAGGCAGGGACGAATAAATTGCGGCAGTTTCGTCTATTGAAGATATTTTTATATCCCGGGGCGCAAGCATAGACAAACATTTTATGCGTTCCAGCATGGATTCATTGGTTAGATTTACATCATCGGAATAATTATCAACCGCCGGATAAAGCAGATAATAAAGAGCTGATTTTTTAACATTCTTGATATTGCCCCAGACAAAATAGCAACGATTTTTTGCCCGTGTCAGAACTACATAAAGCAGTCGGCTCTCTTCCGCTAAAGATTCTTTTTGCCGTAAAACCCGGTGATTATCAATTGCGGCGGAATCCAGATTGCACGTCAGCCGCCGGTTATTTTGTTCATCGTGAAAACAAAACAATTCAGATTTTTTATCGTCAGCGCTTTCCCAGACAAAAGGACAAAAGACAACCGGATATTCCAACCCTTTACTTTTATGGATTGTCACCAGTCGCACCGCGTTTTTATCATTTTCCAAACGCAGTTGTTCCCGCTCGCCGACCATACCTTCGCGGCTTTGCATTAAATCAAACCAGCGCAGAACTTCAACCATGTCCAATTTTTCTTCCATCTGCGCCAAATGAATTTCTTCCGCCAAATGCAGATAATTGGTCATTCTTCTCACTCCATCCTTATGAGCTATGATCTGCGGACGGATATGTTCCCGTTCTAAAAATAAATAAAACATCGTCAGAAAGCCCTTCTGGCAACAGTAATCGTGATAGTATTCAAATTTGCGCCGCCAGAGTTCCAGAATATGATCTTCAGCCATGCACTGTGTAATCGCCGGGGCATTGAGGCCCACTAAAGATGTCGCCAGCGCCGCCAAAAGCAATCCGTCATTTTCATATTGAACTGCACCTAATAGGAATCTTTTCATTTCCCGGGCTTCAACAGTTTTAAAAATACTCTGCGTGCTTTGCAGAGTTGAAGGAATACCGGCAGTTGTCAGGATAGTCTGAAAATCCGCAGCTTCTGAATTTTTCCGGACTAAAATGGCAATGTCGCTCTCTTTCAGCGGCTCATCTCCGATAAAAGCTTTTCCATCACTACTCAATTCCAAGAGCCTTGCAATTTCCGCGACAACAGCATGGCTGATTTTTTTCCGGGCAATAGTCAAATTTACAGGGGTGCATTTTCCCTCTACTTCCTCCGCAGGCAAAAACATCAACTGCAGGGGAGCTTCGCTTTCTCCGGCAATGAGTATTTTCTTTGTAGCCGCGGCTATGGGCTTCATCACCCTCACATGTTCAATTTCTTCATATACAAATGGATTTTTCGAAAATCCAAAAAGAGTATTAACCGCGTTAATAAGTGGTTCTTCCGAACGCCAATTATTCATCATCGTGTATTTATGCTGGGCCTGCCTTACGGCCTTCAAATAAGCGAACACATCAGCGCCGCGAAAACTGTAAATGGCTTGTTTAGGATCGCCGATATAAAATACCGGCGTCCTCGTTTTTTCATTTTCTTTAATGAAAATTGATTCTAAAATGGCAAATTGAACCGGATCGGTATCTTGAAATTCGTCAACGAGGACAGCCCTGTATTTTTCACGAAGAGTCTCCGCAAGTTTTATACCGGCATCCCCTTCCAATGCTCTTCTAGCCTGAAGCAGCAGGTCGTCATAGTAAAGAACGTTTTTCTGCTGCTTGATTTGCGGCAGTTTATCTTTCAGCTCTTCTAAAAATTCTTTTTTTAAGAAAAGGAGATGATTGTTTAATTTTATTTCTATTGCCGCCGCCTGATTGAACAAATTATCACATACTAAGAAAACCGGATGTTGAGGAGGTGCCGATCCTTTTTTTGTTTCGCTATTAATTTTCCCGCCGGTCAATTTCTCAATATTAACGGGCAGGGGCAAAGAAGGTTCGGCTAAAGAAATAATGCTATCAGCAGCGAACTCGATATCCTTTACATGCTTTCCGTAAGATGTTTTTTTTAAGGCATCATTTTGCAGCAGAATAATTATTTCGTCTTTTTGATTTTTCCATATTTTCCGAAAGTCGTTAAATGTTTTTACCAGGCGCTTATAATCTGTTTCCAGATCATCAATCTTCAGCGGCTCCAAATCAGGGATTATCAGCAAATCCGGCTTGGCGGCTGCTTCCCCCATCATCTTTAATAATTTTTCTTTATTGAGGCCGCGATCAAGCGCGTATTTAATTATCAGGGGATGATTTTCATAAAAGTTTCTGCGCCAGTAATCCGCGGCAAATTCTTCTTCTATGTGCTGCTGATTGGCGATGATTTCAGCGTCAAACATAATGCCGCTTTCAAAAGCGTTTTCCCTTAAAATACGGTCGCAGAAACCGTGAATCGTATAAATTGCCGTTTCATCATAATTGGCTAATACCTGCGCAAGTTGACGCAGAATTGATTTTCTCTGCTCCTCAGCGGTATATTTTTCCAATAAACTCTGCAACAATTCATCGGTCGAGCCTCCGGTCTGAAAGGCCTGCCTGGCCCTATGCAGCATTTTTCGAATGCGGCCTTTAAGCTCTGCGGTCGCCGCTTTCGTGAAAGTAATGACCAATATCTGCTGCGGCGCTAATTTATTTTCAATAATCAGCCGTAAATAAAGCCCCGCCAAGGCATGGGTTTTACCTGTTCCGGCGCTTGCTTCAATTAAATTCACACCGCTCAGCGGGCATTGAGATAAGTTAAATGGCTGCATTTACTATTCTCCCTTGGGTTCCAACTTTTCCCGATGATCGAAAAGCGCATTAAAAATCAGTGCGGCAGTGCTCATAAATTCTTCATCGAAGGGGATATTTTTGCCAAAACATATTATGTTTTCTATTTCCTCAGCCTCTGCCTTCCGCCCGAAATTATCGCCCAGCCATGCATCCTGTGCCCGTTGCAGAGCTTCCTCCTGCGTGCGTCCTTTGCATAAAGCTTCGGCATAAGCAAAAGATGCCTGCGGGAATAATTTCAGCGGTCGAGTATGGCCATGGATGAAGAAAGCTACTAAATCATTAAGTATAGCCTCGGTTTTTTCCGTTTCTTTAAATTGAAATGCCGCATCTTCGCCGATAACGATTGCCTTGCGCGGATAATTTTCCGCTTTTATGTAATTCAGAAGAAGATGATTCAGCCATGCCCTAAAATAGTCGTTCGTTTTAATTCGGGCAGGACGACAGCTGATTGAATACTGTGCATGAACATCCTCAATTTTTCCGACGATATTATGCCCGCCAATGATAATATCAACATCCAGTGGAGCTAATTTTTTATCATTTAAATATGAAGAATATTTTTTTATAAAATCATCAGCTTCTTTTCTTTCCAACTGAAAATAATAATCACCGGCAGCGCCCACCGGCAGAGCGCTTTGCGCCTGCTTGATTTGAAAAATATTTCCGGCTTCTGCTTTGTTCCCCGCCGCGATTAATTCCTGTTTAATTTGATAAGCCTGTAAATTATCTATGGCAAACGGTTCGGAATCATCATCAGCAGTTCCTTCTTTGGGCAGCTTAAGCAATAATCTTTTTTCCAAATAATATTTTACCGGGTTTTTGTAAAAATTATTTAATTCGCTGATGGTGATTATTTTATCGGCCAGTTCTATATTGCCCGTAATCTCCGAGCAGAACAGCGGCTCTTCTTTGGGCTTATTATTTATCGCCGCAGCAGCATAATTTTCCTGTGAATAACTGAATAAATTATTATCGCCTTTATAATAATCCTGATGAAAAGCATGCAGATGATGCAGGCGTGTCATGCTCTCGGCCACCGAAGCACCGTCCTTCCTATAAAATCCCTGATCGATATAGTCAGTGAGCTCGCTTACTAAAACAGAAGGCAGAACAGCCGAATTATCCTGCACATCCTGCCCGACATAACTGATAATAAGATTATTCCGTGCGGACAGTATTGTTTCCAGAAACAAATACCGGTCATCGCTGCGAAGCGATCTATCGCCGATTCTTTTCTTTGTCTCCATCAGATCAAATCCCTGATGCCTCTCCTGCCGGGGATAAGCATCGTTATTCATGCCGATGAGGCCGATAACAGCAAAAGGGATGCTGCGCATGGGCAGGAGCGCGCAAAAGGTTACCCCACCTGTAAGAAAGTTGGCTGAGCTTAAAGTTTTATCTACATTCGTCTCCAGATAATGCCTGATGACGCTCAATTCCATGCTCTCTTCGCTGTGGAAATATTTTTGCTCATCCTGAATTCTCAACAGCATTTTCTTTAAGATAAATATATCCTGCTGATAATCTTCGCCGACGGCAAAATATTCATCCACAATATTTTTCAGCACTGTGGCCCATTCGCCTGGTTTTCTTCTTGAGCTTAATATTTGTTTAGTTCTTATCAGTGATTCAAAGAAATCAAGAAAACTGCCGAATATTTCCGCCTGTTCTCCTTCTATTTCATCATAAGGAAGAATACCGTTAAATAAATTTTTATTTTCACCTGCCAGAGCATAGCCGAGCTTAATCCTGTTCAGCCCCGCGCTCCAGGTATTCTGATCAAATTCAGGCAAACCAAACTCTTTCCGGTGGGCGCCATTCAAACCCCACTTAATATTTGTGTCTTCCACCCAGTGACGGATCAAATTAAGACTAAAGCTGTTAATACCGAATTTCTCGCTGACAGCCGGATTTTCTAATACAGACAAAACATCCCCCACCGTAAGACGGCTCGCGCCAATGCCCAAAAGGGCAAAGAATTCTTTGAAGATAACGCTGCCGGAGAAAATGCCGCGATCGGCGATGCTGTAGGGAATTTTGGGCAGACGAGATTCAAATACGGCTTCTATATAAGGCGCATATGCTTCAATGGAGGGAGTCATAATCAGGATATCTTTGGGCAGAAGCCGGCCGTTTTCTTCAAATAGAGCCAATAAAGTATCGTGCAGCGCTTCAACTTCCCGCAGCGGACTATGGCAGGAATGAATCTGGATTGAGCTGTCATTTTCAGCAATCATTGCTGGTGGCAGGTTATCTTTGCCTCTGTCTTGCAGATAATAAATATCTGATTGAATGGCAGTAAGGATATTTTTGCCTTCTGGTTCAACAAACAAATCTTCGCTTTGTGCCGGCAGATCAGCAACAAGGCGGAAAAAATCACGTCCGGCCATACCTAATGAGGCCAAGAGAGTATTGCCCTTATCCAGATGAAATAATTTCTGTTCTAAATCTTCAACAGATGGCGGCGCTTGCTGCACTATCCAGCTTATTTCGCGGTCTGATTTTATATCCGCCCAGAATTCCTGTGATGGATTCAAATAAAACAAATTAACTTCGACATGCCTGGAGAGCTGATGAAATATTTTCAAATGATAAACAGGCAGATAAGAAATACCGAATATCGCTATCCGCTGCGGCAGGAGATACTCCGGCGGCGGATTTTGAAACTTCTCCGCGAATAATTGTTGCAATCTCGCTTTATGCATTTTGCCCTGGCTTGCGGTGATCTCCCGCCAAAGTCGCGCCTGCCATCTCTCCGGCTTATTAATCTTCCCCTCTTCCCAAGCCAAAATCATTTCCGGACGGAAAACGAGATATTGGTCATAAAGATGGGCAATCCGCTGTGACAATTGGAATAGCTTCAATTGATCAGGTTCTGCTCCTAAATAATTCCGGACGGCGGCAAAATCTTTTTCAATTTGGAGATGAGGCAATATCTCCATTATTTTCCAGGCTAGAACGTCCTCGTCATAGGACAAATCAGGCTTGTATTCCGGTATAAATGCGCTAAAAACTTCTTCAATAAAATTATTGGGAAAAGGGAAACGGCAATTGGCGCAAATACCTAAGCGTAGCGCCAGTTCCAAAGATAACCATTTTTCCATGCCCCTGCTCTGGACAACGATTGTTTCAGTATCCAATGGCGAACACAGAGGCATTTTCAATTCTTCCGCTAGTCGCGCGGCTAGAACTTCTAATTTATTGCTGACAAAAAGCTTCATTATCAATTATCCGATTTGTTTTAAGATGTTTAAATTTAATAGCATAATTTTCAAATTATGGTAACAAGGAGAAAAAATATTTTTATTCACCACGGATATGAATCCCAAAGCAAGTTTTGAGATTCATATCCTCCGCTTTGCGGGATTGTTCAACTTACCAATTTCCCTGCACTGCGTTAGGGAAATTGGAGTTTCACTAATTTTTTATGAGCTATTTTATTAATTCCACCGCAAATTATCATCAACAGGATTTAAATTCGCTGGGCTGGGAGCTTACTGTCTGCAATGCGCTGGAACCCATCAATAGCCCCTGCCGTAAAATTCTGGCCTCGCCGTATTCTTTCGGTCAACATCTTTATATTTTCTTAAACGTAATAATCCCCGTTGATGATATCCGCACCGTTTTGGAAGCAGGCGGCGGCATGGGTTATCTAATGCGTGATTTTCTTACCTTAAATCCGCGGCTGAGGGCAAAAATGATCGATATCTCCCCTTATCTTCTGGCCAAACAAAAAGAAACCTTATTATCATTTGATGTTGATTTCGAGCTGGCAGATATTTTGGCAGTTCCGTCAGAGGCCTTGTCTGGTTTTGATCTAGCTATCCTGAATGAAAACCTTGGCGATCTGCCGACGTTGGTAAATGAGAAGGGAAAGGAAAATAATTCAGACCAAAATATTGCCTGTTTTGGTGAAAGATTGGAGTATTTTAATAAAAAATATAATTTGCCGCTGGGCTTGAATGAAAATGAACACATCAATATTGGCGCCATAGAAATAGTGGAAAAGCTCTGTTTAACCGGAATCAAATATATTTATTTAAGTGAGCATAGCTGCGAAGCCGTTGTGCCCGAACTGATGAAACCCTATGTGTCCCGGCAGTCTTCCGGCATTCCAGAAATGATTTCTCTGAAAGGCCATAACGAATTTACTGTTAAATTTTCCTACTTGCAGAAAATTGCTGAAGTGTTACATTACAAAACAAGGCGCGGGGCTTTTGCCGATTTTCTTCCCCTGAATTTTAACGATAAAGTGAGGATAGCTCTGAGGCTAATAACATCGTTTAATGATGAGCAGGAAATTATCCGGCAATTTGTTTATGATCTTTATAAATATGAATATTTAATTCTAATTAAAGGAGATGAAAAATATCTTTAATAATATTTATAAATCAATATTTTAGCATTTATTATTGAAGTATTTATTTCCTTAATATTAACCTATTGCTAACCATTAGGCATAAAAAAAGCGGATGCGAGAGCATCCGTCTCCGATTATTTGATTCTGTTTGTTTCACCTACAAAGGGTGAGTGGTGATGACTTGTTAGGATTGATGATTACGAGTAGAAAGAAAGTAACTTAACGCTCGGAACGTAGCGATCGGCTGGATTGATCTTGTTAGACCTTTTGAATGCGGTATGTAACTCATTGGGAACGTCTCGCACAGCAAAGTCTTTTAGTTTTTTTTGGTCATGATTTTGATCGTTTCAATGCCTTTCTTAAAATGTTGATATGGTGCATGTATTTGTCAATCGCCGATTGTATCTCATTAGGACTACGCTTTAACCAACGATAATAAAACTCTGTGTCAAGAGTGCATCTTTGACATTCGCCCATGTATCGCCAGTACGGTTTCCCTGTTTTGAGCGATTGATATTCCCGGCGAGGATCTCCGTCTTTTAATGGTGCGCCGCACTTGCGACACGTTGATCGTGTTGTTCCTTCAATATGATTACGTCCTCTTATTCCCATTTTTGTGCCTTTCATATTCGTTTAGAAAGTTTTATTTGAATTTAAGTGAGTATAAGAAGAACGGTTTTTTATGTCAATGAGATATTGATCTTAAAGGGAAAGTTTAGTGTCGATGTCATCTCTCGGAGTTTAATTTGTCTATTACGGATTGAAGTCTCGCATACCTGACAAGGATAACGATCTGTTTCTTTCAGAAAAAAAGAAACAAAATTTCGATTTCCGAACAAATGGAATTGTTGACTTCACCTTAGTTTCAATAGTGGGTAGTTGTCAGACCTTATGATTACTATTTGAAGTGGTGACCACTGCGGTAATTGCTTCATGGCTAAACGATAGCGATACCCTTATGAAGTGTTCGCTTCTACAGTCTATACGGTAAAGCGCCTTGTTTGCCTCTCTTTTCCTTGTTCTATCCTTTTGCTATTGTTTTGATATTTTAATATACAAGGCTCTATAGCATAAGCAGATCAATGCCTCCGGTAACCGGGATCACTGCTCCGGTAATATACGAGGAGCCATCCGAAGCCAGGAAAGCCACGACCTGGGCCACCTCTTCCGGACGGCCCAAGCGCCTGAGGGCGGTTTTTTTTTCGATCCGTTCGGTCATGCGTGCATCATAGAGTTGCACAACCTCGGTGGCAATGAAACCCGGACAGACCGTATTAACCGTGATGCCGTAGCGGCCTGCTTCAATGGCGAGAGATTTGCAAAAACCGATCAGCCCGGCTTTGGTAGCACCGTATGATGGCTGCATATGAGCTCCCATGAGTGCCGCCACCGAGGAGATATTGATGATCCGACCCCAGCCTTTACGCACCATGCCCGACCATACTGCCTTGCAGCAGTTGTAAGCGCCGGTGAGATTGACATTTAGATCGCGCTGCCAGCGTTCGGTTTTCTGCTCCTCGAACTTCCCCAGGTTATCCGTGACCGCGGCATTGTTCACCAGGATATCGATCGTTCCAAGTTCAGCCTCCACGGTCTGCACAACCCGTCCAACCTCATCCAGATCCATCACATCCATCTTGAAGGCACGGCTTCGCGAACCCATGGATTGGATCTCTTGTGCTCCCGCTTGGGTCTTCACTCCACCCTGCTGTGCAAAATACCCGGCCAGCGCGCTGTATTGGCTGAGCCGTACCGGATCGTTTTCCTGCCCCTCGATCAGGATATCGGTTAGCGCCACATCGGCCCCGGCCCGTCCCAAGGCCAGCGCAATGGCCCGGCCCAGCCCGCGCGACGCGCCGGTGACTAAAGCTGTTTTACCTTTAAGAATTTTTTGCATATGAATAATCTCCCTGTGCCCCATGCCTTATTGAGCATGTGGCTAACATTGTCCACCACCGGTGAAGGAGGTGATAATATCTGACAGGTTCTGCGTGCATAAGAATGCACTGACCATAGATTGTTTTAATGCCTTTTTCATGACAGATCCGTATCGCGTTAGATGACTCTGCTCCATTTTGCATCCACATGTAAGAAATGATCGCAGGATTCAATTCCATAATTATTTGTTCAGTCAGGATAGGCGGCAGGACGATTAATATTCTGTCTATTCTATCGTCCAGTTCATTGATTGTGCGATAGCACCTCTCAGAACAAATCTCCTTCTCATGAGGATTGACTGGATAGACACGAAAGCCTCTGGCCTTCAATTCCCGGCAGACCAAATTGCCGAACTTACCCCTTGCATTAGATGCGCCAACTACCGCCATCGCCCGCGGGGATAGATATTCTCTCATCAAAACAGAATGTTTATATAACAATGACATAAAAGATCCTTCCAAATCTAGGCATAATATTTTGGCGCTAGGTCATAGCATCCGGGTAGACGATAATCATGGCTGCCTACGATCTCCAGTTCGGGATCTGAATTCATGAGTTCATAGACTTTGTTAATGCTTGAACCGGCTTCCGGGCTTTCGCTCACCAGTGATTGCATGAGCGCAGACTTGGGTATCCTCTGCTCCAGTCCTTCAGGAAAATAGAAAGTATCTGCACTGAATAGAAACCTCCTGCCTGACGGCATGGTCAAGTACATGCCCATGAGGCCCGGGCTGTGGCCGGGTAGGTCCACCAGCACCATGGAGCCGTCACCGAAGAGGTCGTACGAAGCAGCAAAGTTCTTAAAGGGTTTTCGAGGATCGGTTTCGATAAGCTCAATGTCTAAACCTGCCCCGCAGAACTGCTCCTTGATGAAAGCATTCTTGAACAGCGGGATCCCCGAAAGATTGGAGGCAAAATTCCATTCCCTGCGGCCGACAAAAAAGTGGGCATGGGGGAAATCACGCATGCCGCCGGCATGATCCCAGTGCAGGTGCGAGATGATGACGTTCTTGACATCCACAGGTTTGAATCCGAGCCGCTGTAGTTGATGTATAAGAGCGTCGTGCTGTGGATTGAACCGCGTGCGCATGATGCAGCGGTGGAAAAAAAGGTTGCCCCCATAGATGGGAGGCCGCATCTCCTGATCGATGTGCGTGCCGATGCCCGTATCAAAAAGAACCAGATCATTATCCCGCTCAATCAGAACGCTGAGGATGAAAAACTGCACACTTTTCATGCCCGCACCCCGAATAAAAAGCCCCTTAGCTATATGTCCGAACCCGGTGGCGAGAAAATATATCTTCATAACCTAGAATTCCTTAGCCACCAGCCGATCCAGAAGCGCATCGGGCAGGAACTTGGCCAACCGGTGCTGCACAGGATGGTTAGTTACCAAGTAGCGGGGTTTGGGATTAGGTACAGTCAAGGCCTGATAAATGGCTTCAGCCACCACTTCGGGCTGCACGCCGTGCGCTTTGGCCTCCGCCGCCTCATGCTCAAGCTTTTTGCGGTTGGCTTCATAGAAAATGCTGCCGCGATACCGCTCTATCCTTCCTTCGAGGTCTCTGTCCCAAAGCGGCGTGTTGATCAGGGCCGGTTCAATCACAATGACTTTGACACCCAGAGGCATGAGTTCACGCCGCAGGGCATCCGACCACCCTTCGATGGCATGCTTGCTGGAGGCATAGGGCCCGGAAAAAGGCGTAGCCACAAACCCCGCCACGCTCGATACATTCACGATCCGGCCCTTGGATTTAAGCAGCATAGGGAAAAAGGCCTTGGTCAAGCGATGCGTCCCGAACACGTTGACACTGTATTGCTCCATCATCCGTTCGATGGGATACTCCATGAGCGGACCGGGGCTGAAGATGCCCGCATTGTTGACCAGAGCAAGGAGGTCAATTCCCTTCTCCTCGATAAAGGCAACAGCACTCGCAACGTCAGCATCATTGGTGATATCGAGTTTGAAAGTCTCAATGCCATCTACCCGGCGAAGATTATCCAGTTCCGCCTCGGACTTGTCTGTGGCATATGTGGCATACACACCAAAGCCCCTTTCGGCAAGCAACAGCACCGTGGCCCTTCCGATGCCCGATGCCGCACCGGTGACAAGAATACATCCCTTAGCAGCCATATGTATACCTCCCTAAGTGGTCTTGATTCTCCGCTTAGTTGTATCGATACCCAGCAGACGGCCGAGGTTCCCGCCGAAGATCTTGGCCTTGTCCTCGTCCGTGATGGGCTGATAGCCGTATTGGGCCTGCAGATCGTCAGGGATCTGAAAATCAATGAACCCTTTTACGGCGCCGCATATCTGTGCGCCATACCCCGCATAGTCCGTGCCCCAGGTAATCTTGTCCGGGCCGACCCATCGCATCGCCTCGCCCAGCAACTTGGCGAATTTGCGCGGTGCCGTGGCGGCCCACGGTACTAGCAGGCTCATGCAAATATAGACATTGGGATGCTGCATGGCGATCATGTTGAGATCATCACTATATGGGTATCCCATATGAAAGGCATTGATCTTGAGTTCAGGGAAATCACGCGCCACATCGTCGAGCTGCACGGGTAGGGCGTATTTGCTCTTGCCTGGCGGCACCCAGCAGAAACCGGTATGAATATCGAGCACGATACCCAGTTCCTGGGCCTTTTCATAAAACGGCCATATCTCAGGATCGTTCATATAGGTGTCTTCCGGCGGGTAGAACTTAAAGATCTTGGCGCATTTCTCCTTGACCCAATAGGTCATCTCCTTGATGGTGTTCTGTACGCCCTTGTGCTTGATGGGTGAAACATTAGGCTGATACATGAAACGCTCCGGGTTGGTCTCCACGATTTTGGCCATCTGGCCATTGGTTACCCAACGGGTCGTGTAGCCAGTGGAATCCATCATGGATTCGGGCAACAGGCAGGCAATATCGACTCCGTATTTGTCCATGGTCCAAATGATATTTTCGGCAGTTGCGTTTTTGAGCAT